>Ga0209056_10002258_pt1 | contig 20890 bp, 17 predicted proteins | sample GraSoiAngelo_114_FD_185876 | JGI IMG/M metagenome (GOLD analysis project Ga0209056, IMG submission 185876) | Grasslands soil microbial communities from the Angelo Coastal Reserve, California, USA - 14_0903_13_40cm (SPAdes) (version 2) | ecosystem: Environmental > Terrestrial > Soil > Grasslands...
TCGCGACGGGCGGCCTGGTTCCGGACGTGACGCTGGTACTCGATGTTCCGGTGGAGCTCGGGCGCGCACGGCAGCGCGCGGCGCGCAAGGTGCAGGATCGGTTCGAGCGGCAGGACGACGCGTTCCATCATCGGGTACGCGAGGCGTACCGTCGAGCCCAGGGGCCCGGAGTGGTGCACCTGGACGCGACGCAGCCGAAAAAATTCGTGCAGGACGCCGCCTGGCGCGAGGTCATGGCGGCGACTGCGCTCTCAACACGAGGGACCTCATGAAGCTGCGCAATGTTGTAATAGTCAGTGCCGCGGCCGGCCTGGCCCTGGCGACGGGCGGGTGGTTTCTCCAGCGGGAAGCCGAGCCCACCGGCTCCGTCTACCAGCAGGCGCGCTTGTTCGAAGACGTGCTCGCTCACGTCGCTGATTTCTACGTGGACTCGATCGACGAGCGGCGGCTGTATCAGATGGCGATCGACGGGATGCTGGACCAGCTGCACGATCCCTATTCCGTGTTCCTGAAGCGCGACGACTTCCGCGCGCTGAACGAGCAGACCACGGGCAACTACGGCGGCCTCGGCATTCAGATCGAGGTGCGGGACGGGTGGATCACGGTCGTGGCGCCACTGCCCGACACGCCCGCCGAGCGGGCGGGCATCCAATCCGGAGATCAGATCATCGCGCTGGACGCGCGCTCGACGGAGGGCTGGAAACAGGACCAGGCCGTGAAGGAGCTGCGCGGTCCCGCGGGCAGCCCGGTCGAGCTTCGCGTCCGCCGGGTCGGCATCGAGCAGCCGCTCACCTTCAAGCTCACGCGGGCCACGATCCACGTGCGCTCCGTGCAGGTCTCGATGATGCTCGACGACAAGGTCGGCTACGTGCTCCTCTCCACGGTGAGCGAGAGCTCGGCGCCGGAGCTGACGCAGGCGATCACCGATCTCACCAAACAGGGCATGAAATCGCTGATCCTGGACCTGCGGAGCAATCCCGGGGGCGTGCTCGACCAGGGCGTCGGGGTGAGCGAGCTGTTCCTCGACCCCGGACAGGAAGTGGTGGAGACCCGCGGTCGCGCGCCCAACATTTCGAGGACCTATCGGGACGCCAAGCCACAGCCGTGGCCCGGCCTTCCGATCGTCGTGCTCGTGAATGGCTTCAGCGCCAGTGCGGCCGAGATCATCGCGGGGGCGCTCCAGGATCACGACCGGGCCGTGGTGGTCGGTACGCCGACCTTCGGGAAGGGGCTGGTACAATCGCTGTGGCAGCTCACTCCCGAGACGGCGCTGAAGATCACGACGGCGCGCTGGTACACACCGAGCGGCCGGACCATTCAGCGCAAGAGCAAGAACGAGGAAGATCAGCTCGCGCAGGCCGAGGCCGCCGAGCTGGGACGCGACACGACCAAGACCGACTCCGCGCAGATCTTCCATACGGATCGCGGGCGCGTGCTCCTGGGCGGGGGTGGCATCCGGCCGGATCTGTTCGTAGCGCCAGATACCTTCGACACGGCGGAGCGCGCGTTCATCCGGGCCCTGGGCAACAAGATCACGACCTACCAGGACGTGCGCACCGGCTACGCACTCGAGGTCAAGACGTCGGGGCGCGTGAAGAGTCCGACCTTCGTGGTCACGCCCGACATGGCTGACGAAGTGATCAAGCGGGTGCGCGCGCGCGGCGTGGCGGTGCCGGACAGCGTCCTCACGGGCGCCCGAGAAGTCATCTCGCAGGACTTGGGCTACGAGATCGCACGCTACGTGTTCGGCCGCCCGGCCGAGGTGCGGCGACAGCGGGATGAGGACCGGCAGGTGCGGGCCGCGCTCGCTCTGGCGCGCCGCGCCAAGACGCCCCAGGACCTCCTCGCCCTCGCGATGGCGCAACCGGCCGGCACGAACCGGAACTAGCGTGCGTGGCCGCACCCGGTCCGTCGCGGTCCCGGTGCTCGGGATCATCGGGCCGGGCCGCGCCGGCGTGGGACTGGCGCTCGCGCTCGCCGCCAAGGGCTTCGACGTCCGATTGCACGGGCGCAGCAAGAAGCCCGTGCCCAAGCCGCTCGCCCTCACCGTGGGCCCGGAGACTGAGCCGCCCGCCTGGATCGCCCAGGCGGGCGTCGTCATTCTCGCGGTACGCGACGACGCGATTACGCCGCTTGCCGCCATACTGGCGCGCTCCGGCGCCGTACGCGCGGAGCAGGTGGTGTTGCACCTGTCCGGGTCCCAGGGGCAAGAGGCGCTCGCGCCGCTCGTGGGGTCCCGTGCCGCCCTGGGATCGTTCCACCCACTCCAAACCATTTCTGAGCCGGAGCGCGCCGCGGAACGGCTGAAGGGCGCCTGGGTCGCGGTCGAGGGCATGCCCCGCGCCGCGCAGACGGCCGAGGGCCTGGCGCAGGATCTCGGGATGCGCCCGTTTCGCCTCCCTTCTAACGCCAAGGCGATCTATCACGCGGGCGCCGTCTTCGCGTCGAACTACTTCGTGGTGGTCGAGGCGGTGGCCCAGCGACTCCTGCGGCACGCCGGCCTGTCCGACGCGGACGCGTGGCATGCCCTGCGCCCACTGGTGGAGGGAACGCTCGAAAATCTCGAACAGCAGCAGCCGATCGCTGCCCTCACCGGGCCCGTGACCCGGGGCGACGAGACGACCGTCCGCCGCCACCTCGACGCGCTGACCGCAGATGATGCGATGCTGTATCGAGTGCTGGGACGGGCGGCGCTCGAGCTCGCGCAGAAGCGCGGGATGGACGCAGCCACCGCAGCGCGCGTGGCTGCGGCGTTGGCTACTGATCTACCACCCGTACTCCGGCCGGGGGTGAAAACGTGAGCTCGCGTCCAGGGACCCCCCGGTTCACCTTGAGGTTCCGTAGGATCACCGTCCGCTCCTGACCGGACGCCTCGGTGATGTCTAGGCGGTACACCAGCCCGTCCTCCCGCCCCACCCAGATCACCGCTTCGCTGTAGGGCTGGTCGTGCCCCTTCGGCACGAGCCGGATCACGTCCACGGACGTGTGCTCGAGCGAGTCCGCGCGCACGTAATGCGCGGTGTAGCGCTCGCGCGGCTGCTCCACGAATTGCCCGATGAGATTGGGCCCCGTGGTGCCGTACTCCGGAATGCGCGACCGGATGACCTGGCCGGGCGTGGTGCTCGGCGTATAGAGCCACAGGAAGCGGCCATCCGCGACGATGCGGTCGCCCTTCGGATCGGTGAATCGCATGGCAAACCGGCTGGGGCGCATCTGGTAAAGCCGGCCGTGGGTCGTGTCGGGCGTGCCGATCATCGGGTTCGTGATCACCTGCACGAAATCCGCTGAGAGGCTGGTGATGGTCTGGTAGATCTGGCTGGCGTGGTCGAGGGCGGGCCAGGGGTCGGGGGATTGCAGGCTAAGGGAGATCCCGATCGCAATGATTGTGGATTTCGGATTGCGGATTGCGGAATTGATCGACTGGCGTCGGTGGAGAGTCCTCGCGCCCGCGTGGAGGAGCAGGCTCATACAATCCGCAATCCACAATCCGCAATCCGCAATTGGCTCACGCCCCCACCGACGCCGGTTCTGCGACCCTCCGCCCGATCACATCCGCAATCACCCGGATCTCGCGCATCAGCTGCGCGAACTGCTCGGGGAACAGCGTCTGCGCGCCGTCTGAGAGCGCCTGCTCCGGGTTCGGGTGCACTTCCACCATAAGCCCGTCCGCGCCAGCGGCCACCGCCGCGCGCGCCATCGGAATGACTTTGTCGCGCAGCCCGGTACCGTGCGAGGGATCCGCGATGATGGGGAGGTGCGACAGCTTGTGGACCACGGGAATCGCGGTGAGGTCGAAGACGTTTCGCGTGGCCGTGTCGAACCCGCGAATCCCGCGCTCGCAGAGGATCACGTCGTGGTTTCCTTCGGCCAGTACGTACTCGGCGGAGAGCAGGAGCTCCTCGATCGTGGCGGCCATACCGCGCTTCAGGAGGACCGCCTTCTTGGCCCGGCCAGCCGCCTTGAGCAGGGTCGAGTTCTGCATGTTGCGGGCACCGATCTGGATGATGTCCGCGACCTCGGCAACGTAGCCCAGGCCTTCCGGGTCCATGGCTTCGGTGCAGATCAAGAGGCCCGTTTCCTCGCGCGCCTTGGCGAGCAGCTTGAGTCCCGGCCGGCCCAGCCCCTGGAACGCGTAGGGCGATGTGCGCGGCTTCCAGGCCCCGCCGCGCAGGATCACGGCGCCCGCGTCCTTCACCAGGCGGGCCGCCTCGATGATCTGCCGCTCGCTTTCGACGGAGCAGGGCCCGGCGATCGTCACGACCTCGGTGCCGCCGACCGTCACGCCGCCGGGGAGCCGGACGACCGTATTCTCGGCCTTCCATTCGCGGCTCACCTGTTTGTACGGCTTGGTGACGTGGATGACGTCCTGCACGCCGGGGAGGCCTTCGAGCCGCGACGCGTCCACCCGCCCGTCGTTGCCGACCAGGCCCACGGCGGTGCGCTGCGCACCGGGCATGGGTCGCGCCTTGTAGCCCATCTCCTCGATCACGGCGATGACGCGCCGGACTTCGTCCTCGCTCGCGCCATGTCGCATGACGATCAGCACTACTTGCCTCCCCCTCCGATGGTGAAGCGGTCGCCGTCCTTGGCCGCCGTGATCCGGCCGGGGAACCGGGCCCCCGCCGCTCGGGCCGGGTCCGAAGTTTCTACCGGCGGATAGAAGTGCGTCAAGACGAGGTGGCGTGCCCCGGCATCTCTCGCGAGTTCACCTGCCTGCTCCGGCGTCAGATGGATGTCCAGCGCCATCTCCTTGGGGAGCGAGCACTCCGCGAGCAGGACATCCGCGCCGCCCGCCCACCGGGCGAGCTCGCTGGAGGGGCCGGTATCGCCCGTGTAGACGAGCCGGCCCTCGGGCGCAGTCAGCGACAGCGCGACGCTCTCAGGCGTGTGCGGGACCGGGAACGTTTCGAGGCTGACGTCGCGATCGAGGGGAAACGGCTCGCCGTCCTGTACGTCGAGGATGCCGATCGGGAATCCGGGGTCGAGCAGCCAGGGGCCGTAGCCCTCGGCGAGCTGCTTGATGAGCCGCACGACGCCGCGCGGACCCAGGATCACGAGGGGCTCCTGGCGCGGCGGCATCGTGGTGTACTTGAGCGCGTACACGAGCATCGGGAGCTCGCCCCAATGATCCGGATGGAAGTGCGACAGCACGACGTGGCTCACTTGGTGCCACGGGAGGCCGAACTGGGCGAGGCGGTGCAGGGTGCCCGCCCCGCAGTCGAGGAGGATCTTGAGACTGCCCCGCGCCACCCAATGGCACGCGGACGTGCGGGTCGCCGAGGGCGCGACCGTCCCCGTACCGACGGTGACGAGGTCCACTCAGGCCGGCTCCATCTGGCCGAGGCGGACGCCCACGATGGTCGAAACGCCTGGTTCCTGCATCGTGACGCCGTAGACCGCGTCGGCCGCCTGCATGGTGCGCGGATTGTGGGTGATGACGATGAACTGCGTCAGGTCCTTGAACTCGGCGAGCAGGCGCACGTACCGGCCCACGTTGGCGTCATCGAGCGGGGCGTCCACCTCGTCGAGCAGGCAGAAGGGGCTCGGCTTGGTCAGAAAGATAGCAAACAAGAGCGACACCGCGACCAGCGTCCGCTCGCCCGACGAGAGCAGATGGATTCGCTGCGTGCGTTTGCCACGTGGGGCGGCGTGGATCTCGATCTCGCTCTCGAGCGGCTCGTCCTCGTTGGCGAGGCGCACGTCGCATTCGCCACCGCCAAACAGCGTCTGGAACACCGTGCGAAAATTCTCGCGCACCTTGCCGAACGACTCGAGGAACAACGTCTTGGCCGTCTGATCGATCTCCCGCGCCGCCTGCTGGAGCGACTGGCGTGCGGCCACGAGGTCGTCTCGCTGGGTCATGAGGAACTCGAGGCGCTTCGTTTCTTCGGCGTGCTCGTCCACCGCGAGTGCGTTCACGGGCCCGACCGCGTCGATGGCGCTGCGCAGCCGCTCGTCCTCCTGGCGCAGCCACTCGAGATCGCCTGCGACCTCGGGTGCCTCGGCGAGGAGTCGGTCGAGGGGTTTGCGCCACTCGGCCTCGACCCGTGCGACCACTCCCGCGCGCCGGCCGAGGACCTCCGTCCGCTCGAGCTCGAGCTTGTGCTCCTCGGCGCCGCGGGCGTCGACCGCACGCCGGACCTCGTCCAGCGCCGCTTCCCCTTGTGCGAGGCTCGCCTCGGCCTGCTCCACCTGCGACCCGGCCTCGCGGGCCGCCCGCTCCAGGGCGCCTAGCGCGTGCCGCCGCTCCTTGAGCGTGTCCTCCCACTGGGCCCGCTGCGCCGTGAGGGTGGCGGCCTCGCGCTCGAGTTCGTCCATCTCCCGAGCGAGCGCACCCGCTTGGTCGCGCGCCTCCTGGGCCGCCGCCGCCGCGCGGCCCGATCGCTCCTGGGCGGCGGCGAGCCGCGCCTCGACCTGCGCCGCATCCACCTGCCACTGCACGCGCTGCTCGCGCGCCGCTTCCTGCTGCGCCTCGAGATCGACGAGCCGCGCCCGCTCTCCGCCTAACCGCTCGTCCAGGCGGACGCGCTCGACCTCGTGTCGCTCGAGGTCTCCGTGCAGCGCTGCCAGGCGGGCTTCCACTTCCTCGAGCCGCGTCGACAGCCGCTCGACCTGCGCCGTGACGTCCGCCGCCTCTCGCTGCGCGTGGGCCGCCGCGCGCTCGGCGTCTCCCTTCAACACCGCGCCCTCGAGCTCCCCTTGGCGCGCCCGCTCGGCCTGCGCCCCGGCCTCGACGAACGCGGCTTCAGCGGCGCTGAGCTCGCTGAGCGTGCGCTCGAGCGTGGCGGCCATGGCGTCGCGACGCGCCTCCGCCTCACGCGCGTCCTGACCGAGCGACTCGAGCTCGGCACGCCGCTCCAGCGGCCCGTTTCCTCCGGCTCCGTTCGCGCTCGCGAGGAAGACCGCGCCGTTCGCGCGGCGCAACGCGTTCCCGCCTTCGAGCACCTCGTGCCCCGCGAGCAGGGCCCGCACCCAGGCGGCCGCCGGTCCGTCCACCCGCAGGGAGTCCTGCAGCGGATGGCCGTCCGCCGCGAGGCGGGGACCCGGCACGGCCGGCAGAAGGACCAGGGGGCCCGGCTGTGCGCGCGTGTGCCACTGCCTGATGGCGTCGACGGCGGCGGCGTCTCGCACCAGGACGGCGTGCAACCACTCGCCCAGCAGCTGCTCGGCGAGGGTCGCGTCGCTGCGGCTGGTCCGCACGAAGTCCGACAGCGGGCCGATCACTGCGTCGCCGAATTCCTTCTTGGCCTTGAGCAGGGCGCGCGCGGCCGGAGCGAGGCCGGCGCGCTCCCGCTCGAGCTCGGCGATGGCGTCGCGTCGCGCGGTCACCTGGGCGAGCGCCTCCTCCGCCTGACGGCGCGCCGTGCGACCGTGCGTCTCCCGCTCCTTGAGCTCGGCCACGCGCCGTCGCGCCGCCTCGAGCGCCTCGACCGCCTGCGCCGCCTCGCGTGCCTGTGTCGCGGCGCGGTGCGCCAGCGTGCGCACTTCCATCGTGGCGGCCCGCTCCGCCGCGTCGCGGGTGAGCCGCTCCTGCGAGGCGTGCGCCACTTGCTGGCGCAGCTCTGCCCGCTCCCGCTCGAGCGCCGCGCGCTCACCCTCGAGCGCCCGGAACGCCTCCGCCCGGCGCTGCAGGTCTTCCTCCAGCTCGCGAACGGCGGTGCGCTGCGCCAGCAAGCCGTCACGGCCCGCCTGCTCGAGCGCCGTGCGGCCGGCGAGCTCCTGGCCGACGGACGCGAGGTCCCGCTCGGCCGCGGCGTGCTCTGCGGCCGCCGCCGCCCGCTCCCGTTCCGCCTGCACCGCGCGCGCTTCTTCCTGCTCCCGGCGTTGCGCCGCGGTGGCGCGCCGTTGCCCGGCGTTGCGCAGCCGCTCGGCCGCGAGCGCCAGATCGCCCTCGAGGCGCCCCACTTCGAGCTTGGCGTCGGCCAGGCGGCGCTCGACTTCGGTGCGACGCGCCTCGCCCGTATGGCGCGCCTGGGCCCGTGCCTCGCGCTCCCGCTCCGCTTCGGTGAGTCGCCCGCGCTCCGCCGGAAGCGCGGCCGCTAGATGCTCGGCCCGCTGGCCGAGCCCGCCCAGTGCGAGATCGAGATCCTCGAGCTCGCGTCGCACCAGCGTCATCGCCACGCCGAAGCGCTCCTCGATCATCTTGCCGTAGCGCTCCGCCTTCCCGCGCTGACGGGCCAGGCTCCGGACTTGGGTTTGCACTTCACTGACCAGGTCGTCGAGCCGGGCAAGGTCCGCCGCGGTTTCCTCGAGCCGCCGCTCGGTGCTCTTCTTTCGGTCGCGATACAACCCGATCCCCGCGGCCTCCTCGAACAGCGCGCGGCGCTCCTCCGCTTTTTCGGAGAGCAGGGCGTCGATCATCTTGGCTTCCATGACGACTGCCGCGTCGGCCCCCAGTCCCGTGCCGCGCAGCAGATCCTGCACGTCGCGCAGCCGCACCGGCGACCGGTTGAGCAGGTATTCGCTCTGCCCGGAGCGGGAGAGCCGTCGCGTCACGACCACTTCCTGGTAGGCGACCGGCAGCGTTCCGTCCGAGTTGTCGAACACCAGCGACACCTCGGCCACGTTCACCGGACGGCGGCCGGTCGAGCCCTGGAAGATGACGTCCTCCATCTTGCCGCCCCGCAGCAAGCGCGGCGACTGCTCGCCCAGCACCCAGCGCACGGCATCGGAGATGTTCGACTTCCCGCATCCGTTCGGCCCCACGATGGCGGTGACCCCCGCCTCGAACGGCAGCTCCACCGTCCCTGCAAAGGACTTGAATCCCGCCAGCTCCAGCCGGGTCAATCTCATGGTGTGGTTGTCATCCGGGTGACGAGAGTGGCCGAGACGCCGGCGCGCTTGAGTTGGTTCTCGAGAACCGTGGCCTGCTCAGGAGTTTCGAAGGCGCCCACGAGGAGCCGTGCCGAATCCCAGGCGACCGCGGCGATCCCGCGAGCTCGCAGTCTGTCCGTCCGGACGCCCCCGCCGCCCTGCCGGCTGAGGGCGAGGGAATAGGGAGCCCGCAGCACATCGCCCTGGCCGCGATCGGTGAGCTGGCGCGCCCACAGGCCTGCGCGCGCGCTCAACGCGGAGTCGCGCGTCGGATATGCGCCCGCGAACACGCGGTACCACACCGTCGCATCACCGCGGCCCCCACCCCCGATGGCGACGGGAGTGACGAAGGGCGTCACGCCCTGCGCGTTCAGGCGGTCCGCCAGCGCGAGCGCTTTATCGAGCCCGGCGTAGGCGGCGAGCTGCACCGTCCACGAAAGGGAGTCGGCGTGGGGCGCGGGAGCGGCGGCCACGGGGCGGGCCCGTGGGGTGTGCGCAGGCGCCGGCCGCGCCGGTGTCGGCGCACGCTCGGCTCCGCGTACCAGCAGCCCCCACCCGCCGGCTGCGCCGGCGACGAGGGTCGCTGCGATCACGACCGGGCGCGTCCGCCGCCGCGCCGGCCGCCGTGCGGCGGAGGCGGAAATACGGCCGGGCGGCGGCGCGACCGAGCGCGTGTCCGGGCCGGGGGTCCACCGCTCTCGCACCACACCGAGCAGCGGGACGCCGCGCTCCATGGCCGCCGCGATGCCCTGGCCGATCGAGGACTCGGGCTCGTAGCCATCGGGCGAAAGCACGATCAGTCCGTCCGGGACTGCGGAGAGACGGGCGAGCGCGCCAGCCGAGAGGAAAAGGATCAGGAGCGCGTCTTCCACCTTGAAGCCGCCGTGCAGTTTCTTCCATCGCGGATTCGCGAACAGATCACCCGCATGCGCAGTGACGGCGCCCGCTGCAATGAAGAACACGTGATCGATCTCATGCGCGGCCTTCGTGAGCGACACGTCGTACTCGAACGCGTCGACGATCCCTTCCGTGGGCGCGAGTCCCACCGTCTCGTGCAGCATCGGGTGCTCGAGCCACAGGTCGACGAGCGCCACGCGACGACCGTTCAGGGCGGCCGCCCGCGCCACGTCCCAGGCCGCGCCAGCAGCCCACTTGAGATCGCCGGTCGCCGGGACGAGGGCGATGAGCGCCTGCCCGGTGACCAAGGACGGCACCAGCGCGTCGAGACGCGACCGGGGCAGGGGTCGACCGGTCACGGGGTGGGCGTAGGCTGGTAGATCCAGAATGGCCGGCCGAGCTTCCGACCGATCGCTTCGGCCTGGGCGCGCGTGGGATAGGGGCCAAGGACCACGCGGTAGCCATCGTCGGGATTCTTGGGGTCGAGCACTCGGGCCGCGAGACCCGCGCGGGTGAGCTGCTGTGCCATCTCCGACGACCACGCCTCGTTCTGCGACGTCGACACCTGCACGTACATCGGCCCCTCAGGCCCGGCCGTGTCGGACGCGACCGGCCCCCCGGACGGCGCTCCCGAGCCATCCGCGTCGGCGAACGCGCCGCGATATGCGCCCCGCGGGCGCCACGCCGTGAGCGTCCACAGATCGGCCCCGCCGCCTTTCACCCTTCCCGTCTCGACGAGCGAGTCCGGGCGGTAGGCCACCACGTCGTCTCCCTGGCGGACGAGGAGCACGCCTTCCGGTGCGATCGCCGGCAGGTCCACGCGCCAGACGCAGGGCACCGACCCCACCAGTCGCTTCACCGGCAGATCCACCACCCACACCGAATCGCCGGCGCTCGGCTTGGCCAGGAGCCAGCGCCCCAGCGGATCGAGCCGGATGGCGGTCGCGGGCAACGGCAGGGCCACGCCGTCGATCTCTTCGCGCTCGTAGCGATCGATGGCCGCGAGTCCGGGCTCGGTGCGGCGCGCCACGTAGATGCGATGGCCGGACGGTGAAAACACGAGGGCTCGCGGATGGTCGGGCAACCGGATGAATGCGGCGTCACGTCGACCGAGGGGATCCATTAGGACCACGCCCGAATCGGCGGCGACGGCGACGAGGTCGCCCCAGCGCGTTGCGGCCACGTCGCTCCCCGCCGGAAGCGCTCGACTCGTCGCCGGCTGATCGGCGGCGGCGGTGACGAGGTTCGGCGGCTCGGCAACGACCAGCCGCTGATCGGCGGCTCCGAACAACTGCAGCGGTACACCGGGCAGTGGTTGCGGCCATGCGACGCGGAAGCGTCGCGCCACGGACACGACCCGCCGCTTGGCGTCGACGGTGTAGAGCGTACCGTCCGGGCCAAGGGTGGCCTGCTCGATTCCGCTCGCCACGGTATCTACACGTGCGCTCCCCAAGTCCAGGGCGAGCACGTCGTACTTGGCGGTCGAGTCCGTTGGGACGCTCTTGGCCCTTTTTCCCTTCTGGGCTTTCTGAGCCGTCGTGTCCTTGGTGGGCGTCGTGACGTAGAGGAACTCGGCTTCGGCGTCGAGCCCGATCACCCGCCCGACGGGAGGGAGCTTGCCCCGCATGGCGGTCGGGATCTCCGCCAGGCCCGGCAAGCGATAGGCGCGGGGCACGCCCCCCTTTGCCGGGATACGAATGGCGACGCCCGTGGTGCGGGCGGCGCTCGCCGCCGCCTTGCTAACCGATTGCTTGACCGGTGGTTGGGAGGGGGACGACGATTCCGCGGGCGCCCGGGACCTACAGCCCCAGAGCGCCAGGCTGGTGAGCAGCAAGTACGATCTCGGGATACGCAAATGGCCTCGCCGGACAAGATAGGCAACCGGCGAGGCCAGGACAAGTGTTTAAGCGATGCGGAGTTAGAACGTTGGGCCGAGGCTCACCGTCCAGTACGACGTGTTGTAGGTCGGCCGGCTGAGCGGCTTGGTGTAGTCGAACCGCAGCACCACGAAGCCAAGGAGGTTCATCCGGATCGATGCGCCCCAGCTGCGCAGCGGCTCGCGATAGATCTCGGGGTCCCGGCCGTTGCGGTTCAGCACGACACACGACCCGGGGGTCCCATCGCAGGACGTGCCGTTCCAGGCGAGCCCCGCATCGTAGAAGATGGCGCCCTCGATGGGCGGCAGCCCCACCGGCAGGAAGCCAAGCACCAGGCTGCGGGTCAACGGGAAGCGCAGCTCCGCGTTCACGACGGCGATCTTCGAGCCGATGAGCTGGTCGAGCGACGGGCAGCCGGATGCTCCCGTATTCGAGGTCGGCTCGGTGATGCACTCGTGGTTGATGACCGAGCCCGAGGTGTACCCGCGGATCAGCTCGGTGCTCCCAAGGAACTGGGGGAACAAGTTGGCATCGCGCCCGTAGCGACCGTAGAACACACCGCGGAGCGCGAGCGTGAACGGCCGGGCAAAGAAGTAGCGCCGCCAATCGGCCAGCCCCTCCGTGAAATGCCACGCGCCGTAAGTGGGTGAGACCTGCATCCGCCAGCGGGATCCCGCGAACGGGCCCACCCACCCGAACAGTGAGTTGTCGTGGACCAGCGCGATCTGCGGGCCGTAATAACTCACGGATGCGAGGTCCTCGGTCACCGGGTCGCCGAGCGGAAATCCGTTGCCGAACTGGTCGACCACGTACTGCTGCGACAGGATCGCCTGATCGATGTTGGCGAAATGGGCCCCGAGCTCCACGCGCGTGAAGCGGTTGAACGGATAGTAAGATTGCGCGAAGACGTCGCGAATCACGAAGCGCTCGATCCGCGGGGTGATGATTTGCGTCGTCCCGCTGGGGTTCGTCGTGTCGGGCCCGACGAGGGTCGGCAGGTAGAAGTAGAGGGGCTCCTGCGACCCGCCGATCGCCCAGTTCATGCGGTGCGACTGATTGATATACGCCGCGAGCACCTGCGCTTCGCTCAGCCGGCCATTCACGGCGCCCGAGAACACCAGGGTGTGGTTCCCCAGGATGTCGGACAGCGAGATGGCGGTGCCGCCGAAGAAGCCGCGACCGAAGTTGTCTCGCTCGTAGCCGATGGTCGGCCGCGCCACGTAATCCGGCGTGAAGCGGGTGTGATACGGCTTGAACGTGAACTCGCTCGTGTCCGGCAGCGCGGGCGAGGAGTCGATGAGCGTTTTCACCGAGATCGCCGCGGGCGCCGAAGAATCAGACGTCTGCGGCGTGGTGCCGGACGAGCGGAAGCCCGTCGGGGACCGGTAGATCGACGCGCCGGCCCGCGACTCCGCGGGCGTCTGGTTGGACGCCGCCGCAGACGACGTGGGTTCCGTTCCGGTGATAGCGCGGCGCTCCGCGGCCACGAGCGAAGCCACGAGCGGCGTCGCGGGGGCGCGGTATGGCTGACGCTTGAGCGAGCGCGGATTATCCAGCCCGTAGACGTTGTACTCGCCGTCCTCGTAGTAGGCGAAGGCCAGCCGGTCCGCCTCGTGCGCCCACGATAGGCAGGGCGACAGCGGCGTGATGCCGGACACGCCGGTGTAGACGTTCGTGAGCTGATAGATGTTTTTGTCGGTGAAGTCATAGAGAAACAGGTTGCTGATGCCGCTCCGGTCCGACACGAAGGCCAGCGACCGTCCGTCCGGCGCCCAGACGGGATTGATGTTCCTGCCGTCGTCCATGTGATCGAGGAGCTCGATCGTGCCCTTGTCGAGATGATACAGCGCGATCCGCATGTTGCCGAACTTGAGATCGTCGAAGTTCGTCGCCGGGCCGCGGTCGGTCGCGAACGCGATCGTCTTCCCGTCGGGCGACCACGACGGCTGGAGATCCGCGTACTTGTCGTGCGTGAGGCGGTGGAGATTCGAGCCGTCCGCGTTGACCACGAACAGATCCGACAAACCTTCGTCGTATCCGGTGAACACCAGCTGCTTCCCGTCCGGCGACCAGGAGGGCGTCGTGAGGCCGCTCAGTGGGATGCGGATACGCCGGACCTCCTCGTCCTTCTTGATGTCCAGAATGACGAGGTCGTCGCGATCCTTGTGCTTCGCCGCGATTGCGAAATAGCGGCCGTCGGGCGAGAAGTAGCCGGCGGAATAGATGAAGCGCAGGCTCTCGAAGTTGCTCGAGAGGGTGGACTTCACGAGCCGGCGGATGACCTTGCCGGTCTCCGCGTCGGCTAGGTAGAGATCGACAAAAAAGGAGTTCTTCTCGCTGAAGTACGCGATCTGGTGACCGTCGGGCGTGAGCGCGGGCGCGATGTGCAGCGTGCCCTCCGAGCGCTTCTCCGTGAGCACCGGCTGTGCGATCCGCCGGGCGCGGTAGTGATCCGCGAGCTGGGGGAGATATGTCGTCTGCACCGCGTCGCGCCATTCGCTCATGAGATCGTCGAGCGTCACGCCCAGTGTGCGCTTAAAGGCGCCTTCGACGCCCCCCGTGAGCGACGCCTGGAGGATCTGCCCGATTGCCTCGTCACCCCACTTCTCCCCGACGTAGGCCCAGATCGCATGTCCGAAATAGTACGGGAAGACCCGCTCGTAGGTCAGGTCCTGTAGCGTGGGCAGGTGTCCCTCCAGCGAGGCATCACGCAGCCACATCGCCGTAAGCGGGTCAATCGGTCCGACCGAGAGGTACTCGGCCATCCCTTCCATGAACCAGCCGGGCGGGTTGACATTGATGAGCGTCTGCATGCCCCCGCCGACGCGGCCGCGGGAGTACACGTCGTACTGGAACTGGTGCACCATCTCGTGGCCGATGACGTGCTCGAGCTCCGCGTACGATCCGGTGAAAGGGAGCACCATGCGGTGCTTGAAGAACTCCGTCACGCCTCCCAGGCCTTCGCCGGTCGCGTCGATGATGTTCGTCTGCTGGAAGTCGGATTGCGACGCGTATAGGATGATCGGCTTCCGGCCCTGGAACTGGTGGTGAAGGATGCGGGACAGCCGTGCATACCAGCGCTCGGCGATCCGCGCGGCGTCTAACGCTCCGGTCCGCTCGGCCGGGTAGTAGTAGACGTCGAAGTGCTCGGTTTGGATGATCCTGAAGTCGAAGGAGCTGTACTGGACCTTGTTCTGGCCGAAGTACTGCGCCACGAGCGGCGCCACGCCGAAGAGCGCGAGCGCCGCCGCAATCCCACCGATGCGTCGCATGAACGTCATCCTTTCGCCCCACTCTCGGGGGCGCCCGCGGCGAGCACGGGTGCGTCGCCCCACAGGCGCTCGAGCTGGTAGAACTCGCGCAGCTCTGGATGAAAAACGTGCACTACGAAATCCACGTAATCCAACAGTACCCATCGTCCCTGCGTGAGCCCCTCGACATGATGCGGCACGATGCCGCGGGGTGCCAGCGCGGTCATCAGGTGCTCCGCCATGCCCCGCACGTGGGCGTCCGACGTTCCCGACACGATCACGAAGTAGTCGGCTGCCGCAGTCAGTCCACGCAGGTCCAGCACGATCGCGTCGATCGCCTTGCGGTCGGCGAGGGCCGAGGTGACGAGCCGGAGCGCCACCTCTGCTTCGCCACCTCCCCGCCCGGCGGGGCGCCCGCCGCGCTTGCTAGTCATAGCGGGTCCGTCATCCGTTTGTTCCGTCTTGGACCCGACAAACGCCTGCCGGCGCCGACATCGGCGCCGTCGGCCACCGTCCCATTCCTAGGTATGGCCATGCTCGCCCTGATGTTGAGCTTGGCGCCGACCCGCCCCCCAATGCCCGAGGTCACGCGCGCGTCGCTACTCCTTGACCACGCTCACCTGGATTTCGGGTCGCACGTCGGGGTGCAGCTTGATCCCGACCCGGAACTCGCCCAACTCGCGGATCGGCTCGGGGAGGTCCACCTTGCGCTTGTCCACGTGGATGCCGAGCTCCTCGAGCTTTCGCTGGATGTCACTGGCGGTGACCGAGCCGTACAGCTTGTCCTCTTCCCCCACCTTCACCGCGAAGCTCAGGCGTACCTCGGCGATGCGGCCGGCTTCCGTTTCGGCGGCACCCTTCTCGGCGGCGCGCTGCTGGGCGATCCGATCGGCCTCGTACGCGATCTTCTTCTTGTTCGCCTCGGTGGCCGGGTATGCCAGGCCCTTCGGGAGCAGGTAATTGCGGGCGTAGCCGTCCTTTACCTTCACCACCTCGCCCGCCGCCCCCAGGTGCTGAACGCTTTCTCTCAGGATCACTTCCATCCGTTCATCTCCTCAATGGTTCAAGACGGCGACTTGGGAGAGCGGCGTACGGGCGATGAGCCCGTGAGCCCGCCAGGCCAGCGCCAGCCCTGCCAGCGTCTCGAGCACCAGCCACAGCGGCCATACCGCTAGCAGCCGCACCGCGGGCTCGAACGCCGGGTACAGGCCCGGCACGACCTCGACCACGTAACGCACGACGCGGCTCGCGCTCCGCGTCGCTTCCCACTGCACTTCCCTCCAAACCGCCCCTCCCACCCCCAGCCCCGACACCGCTCGCAGATTCACCAGGAGCAGCAGACCGACCGCGGCGTACAGACAGGCACGCAGCGCCAGGGGCCAGAACACGGGCGGCCGCAGCTTGGCGCCGACGACGAACGCGAGGGTCACGAGCACGATCCACCCGCGACTCAGCGCGTCGAGTGATCCCTGGCCCCGCACCGCGAGCAGCGCGATCCCGGCACCGCCCGAGACGGCCGCGGCCAACCACTCCCCGCGGGATCGCGGTCGCGCCATGATCAGGAGCCCCGCGAACGGCAGCGCCACGAAGCTCACCGGCGCCACGGCGGCGAACAGCAGGACGCCGGCCGCCAGGCGCCAGCGCGTCAGCCGACGTACCCTTTGATGTAGGGCAACAGGGCAAGCTGGCGCGCGCGCTTGATCGCGGTCGCGAGCTGACGCTGGTGCCGCGCGCACATCCCCGACAGGCGGCTCGGCAGGATCTTGCCGCGCTCGGTAAGAAAGCGGCCCAGGGTGCGATCGTCCTTGTAGTCGAGCACGCGCACCCCGGACTCGCACACCGGGCAGGTCTTGGCGGGCCGTCTCATGCTTCATCCTCCTCGATTTCATCCACGACATCCGCGGCGATCACCGCCGGCGCGGCTTCAGGCTTTGCCGGCAGGCCCTCCGACACCACGACCAGAAACCGGATCACGCCCTCGTCGAGCTTCACCGCGCGTTCGTACTCGGGCAGCAGATCGGCCGCGGTTTCGTATTGGGCAACCACGTAATAGCCCGTGTCCTTCTTCTTAATCGGGTAGGCCAACGAGCGCTTGCCCCACTGGGCGAGGTTCGTGATGGTGCCCTTGCCGTCCTTGGTGAGGAGCGAGTGGAACCGATCCAGCCGTTCCGTGATCGCGGGCTCTTCCAGCGCGGGGTCGAAAATGTAGACGGTCTCGTAGCGACGAGCCATGCCACCTCCCTTTGGTCATGGGCGACCCGGCGCTGGTGCGGCACCGAGTAGGGGATTCTTGAAGCGGGAAGAAAGATAGAAGGGGGCGTGGGAGCTCGGTAGAGGGCGCGAACACGGAGGAATAGATGCCCGAACAAAGAGGTATATGTCCGACGTTGATGATTGTGAGGTCACCGCGTCGTCGCCGCGTCGCGTCGCGCACACGGGCGCCGCGCCAACACGTGATGTGCCTCACAGCACCGGCCGTCGCGTAATGCCCGCTTTTGATGCCGTCTTGACGGGACGTGATTACCGTCACGCTACCATATGGGCGTGCCAATCATCCTTGGGGTAACGAGTTGCTGTGGTCGCCGGTCAAAGCAGGAGGGCTGGCACCTGACTTGCCCCTCACGAGGGCAGGCAATCGAACCCCGGCGATCGAGACCGGGGACTGGCGAAGGAAGGTCGGATGCACGCTTGGGGGGCAGGGATGTTCTCGCGCGCGATGCGCGCTTTGGCAGCGGCGACCGGGCTGATGGTTCTGCTCGCGCTGCAGCCCGAGCCTGCCCGTCTCATCGAGGCGGCGTCGATGCATGGCAGCTCGCACGCGCGCGCCCTCATTCTATCCGACCAGGCGCGACGCTACCTCGCGCTGCAATACCGGTCATTTCCCACGGAATTCATGGGCTGCATGATCGGTGAGGTCCGCGGCAACGCCGTACTGGTGAGCCGCATCGCGCCGGCCGACGTGGATCCGGCTCAGTCCACGGCCACGGCGGTGCTCCCGAAGCAGACGTGCGAAGATGCCGGATGGAAGGAAACGGTGGGGATGATCCACAGTCACCCGACCGGCGAGCGTTGCTGGTATTTCTTCCCGGGCACTCAGGTGCCGAGCTCGGACGCCGAATCGTTCGGTCGGCAGCCGTATCCGGTGGACGCGATCATGTGCGGGGACCGCGTCGTGTGGATCAGCCGCGATATGGTGCAACAGCAGGTCCGCCTGTCGGTGCGAGGGGCGGACGGTCGTCCGGCTGCGAGCCCGCACAAGCGCGGCAACCGGATCCACGCGGGCGCTGCGTCGCCCGACGGGCAAGACTAGCCGCACCTTAGACGTTGAACCGAAACAGCAGGATGTCGCCGTCCTTCACGACGTAATCTCGTCCCTCGCTCCGGACCAGTCCCTGCTCGCGCGCCGCCTTGTAGGAGCCAACGCGCGCGAAGTCTTCGTACGCCACTGTCTCGGCGCGGATGAACCCGCGTTGGAAATCCGAGTGGATCTCGCCCGCCGCGTCGAACGCGGTGCCGCCCCGATGCATGGTCCAGGCGCGCACCTCGTTTTCGCCCACGGTGAAAAACGTCTGGAGGCCGAGCAGCCGGTACCCGGCGTGAATCAGCCGGTCGAGTCCCGCCTCGCTTACGCCGGCACTCGCGAGGTACTCCTGGCGCTCGGTTCCTGACAGCTCGCCCAGCTCGGCCTCGAACTTGGCGGAGAAGGGGACGATCTCCGCTTCCTCGTGGTGGGCCTGGACGGCGGCGCGCAGTTTGTCGAGCCACGGGCCGCCGCGCCCGGCGAGGTCGTCTTCGTTCACGTTGGCGGCGTAGAGGATCGGCTTCGCGGTGAGCAGGCCGAGCTGGCGCAGAAACTTGACGGCGTCGTCGCTCTCGCCCGCCTCGCGCGCGCCGCGCCCGGCGTTGAGCTCGGTCACGACGCGCTCCAGCACGACCAACTCGGCCTGCGCGTCCTTGTCACCCGCCCGCGCGGTCTTGCGGGTCTTGTCGAGCCGCCGCTCGACGACCGCGAGGTCGGCCAGCGCCAGCTCGCTCGTAATGACGTCGTGGTCCCGCACCGGGTCCACCGGCCCCATCACGTGCACCACGTCGGGGTCGTCGAAGCAGCGGATGACATGCACCACCGCATCGACCTCGCGGATGTGCGACAGGAACTGATTGCCCAATCCCTCGCCCTGGGACGCTCCCTTGACGAGGCCCGCGATGTCCACGAACTCGACCACCGCCGGGACCTTCTTCTTGGGCCGGACGACCTCGTTCAGCCGCTCGAGCCGCGCGTCGGGCACCTCCACTACGCCGACGTTCGGCTCGACGGTGCAGAAGGGGTAGTTCTCCGCGGCCGCCGCTTTGGACGACGTGAGGGCGTTGAACAGGGTGGATTTCCCGACGTTGGGGAGCCCGACGATCCCGAGACGCAGCACTCAGCCCGCGCCCTCGGCAACCCACCTGGTGATGGCCTCCACCATCTCGGGGATCAGCGCCTCGACTTGCTCCCGCTGCTCGGGTGTGAACGGCGCGAGCACGTACTCGGACCAGTCGCTCACGCCCTCGGGCAGCGGTCCCACGCCGATCCGCAAGCGCGCGTACTGCTGGGACTGGAGTGCGGCCTCGATGCTCTTCAGGCCGTTGTGCCCGCCCGCGGAGCCCTCGGCGCGCACCCGGAACGTGCCGGTCGGGATGCGAAACTCGTCCACCAGGACCAGGAGATCCCTCGTGGGATCGAACGCGGGGTCCGCCCGCAGCGACGCGAGGGCCGCGCCGCTGGCGTTCATGTAGATGGTTGGCTTGAGCACGCGCACCGGCACGCCGTCGCCCACGACGCCCTCGGTAAAACGCGCGCGCTCGCCGCGGCGAAAGGAGGGGAACCCCCAGTGCGCGACGAGCGCATCGGCCAGCCAGTAGCCCGCGTTGTGGCGCGTCGCCGCGTACTCTGGCCCCGGATTGCCGAGGCCGACCACGGCGCGCAAGCGTCAGCTCTCTTTGCCGCCCTTGGGCTTCTCCGTCTTTTCGGCCTTCGCGGGAGCGGCGCCGCCGGCGCCTTTCGCCTCGGGCTTGGCTGGCGCGCCCCCTCCACCCTCGGCGGCCACCCCGCCCTCGCCCTCTTCCTCTTCGCCCTCGCGCACCTTCCGGATGAGCTCGGGCTCGGCCACTTCCGCCGCGGCCTCGGGTGTGGGCACGGCGACTTCCTCGGCGCGGGGTGGCACCACCGTCGCGATCGTCAGCTCCGCCTCCGTGAGGATCTTGGCGTTCGGGATGCTCAAATCCCGCACGTGGAGCGAGTCGCCGATCTTGAGGGCCGTCACATCGAGCTCGACCCGGTCGGGGATGTTCTCGGGCAGCACCTCGATCTCCACCTCACGGGTCACTTGGTCGAGCACGCCGCCGGCGTTGCGTACGCCGTCGGGATTGCCCATCAGGTGCACCGGCACTTTGAGCTTGACCTTCTCGGTCGCGTGGATCTCGTAGAAATCCACGTGGATGATGTCGGGCCGGATCGGGTGGCGCTGGATCTCGCGGATCAGCGTCTTGGCGGTCTTGCCGTCCACCGAGAGCTCGATGATCGTGCTGGCGGGCTCGACCCCGTGCAGCGCCTTCTCGAGGGCCTTGGCCTCGAGCTCAAGCGGCTGCGCTTCCCGTCCGTGGCCGTAGATCACCGCGGGCACCTTACCGCGGAAGCGCGCCTGGCGCGCGCCGCCCTTTCCGGTGGCCTGCCGGGGACTCGCCGAGAGAGAAACAGTTTGAGCCATACGCTATCCGTCGTCCGTTGTCCGTTCAGTCGAAGAGCGAGCTGACCGATTGATTCGAGTGCTCGTAGCCGATGGCCTTGGCCATCAGGCCCGCGATCGACAGCACCTTCAGCTTCTCGAAGCAGCGCTCCTCGGCGATGTGGATCGTGTTGGTCACTGCGACCTCGTTGATCGCCGACGCGCGCAGCCGCTCCACCGCCGGTCCCGAGAGGAGCGCATGCGACGCGAACGCATAAATGTTGCGCGCGCCGAGCCCCTTGAGCGCCGCTGCCGCCTCGGTGATCGTTCCCGCCGTGTCGACCAT
>Ga0209056_10002260_pt1 | contig 20862 bp, 18 predicted proteins | sample GraSoiAngelo_114_FD_185876 | JGI IMG/M metagenome (GOLD analysis project Ga0209056, IMG submission 185876) | Grasslands soil microbial communities from the Angelo Coastal Reserve, California, USA - 14_0903_13_40cm (SPAdes) (version 2) | ecosystem: Environmental > Terrestrial > Soil > Grasslands...
TCCCTGATAATTAGCCCTTTTTTGTTTTTTAATTCTGTGAGACCGGCTCAGGCAGCTCAGGAGCTTATCTCCGGCAGCATTCAGGAGATGATGTCGCCAGAAGAATTTAAGGCGGCGGGTTTGAATAAACTTTCGCCCGAAGAGCTGCAAAAGCTCGATGCCTGGTTGCAGGGATACCGAGAGGCTACCGAGAAAAGGACCGAGAAGAAGGTTACAAAATCATTCTTCAACAGAGAGCCGGTTGTGAGTCGGGTTGATGGTTCATTTGCCGGTCTTCGCGGCCGTACGCTGATCAAGCTGGAAGACGGCACGGTTTGGAAGCAAGCCAACTTGGACGACCACGTCGGCGCGAGCCCCATCGATCATCCCGGAGCGGCAGTTGTGTGGTCGGGTTTTGGTTACAAAATGCGAATTCAGGGCGTGCCGGAATTCTATGTCAATCCGGTGAAAACGCCTTAACTGATTTACGTCACTGGCTGCGTCGCCGCGGCTGCGGAGAGCAATCGTGCCAGACCGAACTCGGTGTGTATTAGCCGGGCTGCGCGCTGTGCATCTTTTTCATCGATGACGACCGCGATCTTGATTTCCGAAGTGGAAACCAATTGAATGTTGATTCCACCGCGGCCGAGGCATTCGAACATTCGCGCCGCGACACCCGAATGCGATCGCATCCCGATTCCAACCACGCTCAGTTTGGCCACGCCGCTTGACGTATTGAGGCGTTTCGCGCCGACCTCTCCGACCACTGGCATTAGAATTTTACGGGCGTTCTCCAGTTCGCCCTCGTGGATCGTGAATGAAATGTCAGTCATTCCGCCGATAGACGCATTTTGCACAATCATGTCTACAACGATGTGTGCCGCGGCGACGTTGGAAAAAATCCGTCCGGCGATTCCTGGTTTGTCGGGCACTCCTGCTATGGTGAGTTTCGCCTGGTGACGATCCAGGCTGATTCCACGAATCACCACCTCCTCCATGCTGGCGCTCTCCTCCTTTGCGATTGTTCCTCTGCTCTGGTTGAGGCTCGAGCGCACCTCGAATTCGACGCCGAACTTTTTCGCAAATTCCACTGCACGCGATTGCATCACTTTGGCGCCGCTGCCGGCCATTTCGAGCAGTTCGTCGTAAGCGATCTCGTCGAGTTTCCCTGCTTCTTTCACAATGCGCGGATCGCAAGTAAAAACGCCATCGACGTCCGTAAAAATCTGGCACGCATCTGCGTTTAGGGCGCCCGCCAGTGCAATCGCGGTCAAATCCGAGCCGCCGCGGCCCAGCGTGGTCGTTTCACCTTCTGGAGTTTGCCCCTGAAATCCAGCGACGATCACGATATAATCATCCGACAGCAGTTCGTGAATTTGCTTCGGACTAATATTGGCGATGCGCGCCTTGGTGTGGTTGCGATCTGTTAAAATTCCGGCTTGAGCGCCGGTTAAGGAAATCGCGCGTCCACCGATCGCGTTCACCGCCATGGCGGTCAAAGCAGCGGCGGCATGCTCGCCGGTAGAGAGCAGGATGTCGAGCTCGCGCTCTGTCGGGTGCGGAGATATCTGGTGCGCGAGCTCGAGCAGGTTATCGGTTACTCCTGCCATCGCAGAGATGACCGCGACGACCTGGCAACCCTGGCACTGTGTTTCAAGGAGCCGGCGGGCAACCTTCTGAACACGCTCCGGCTTCCCGACGGAAGTGCCGCCATATTTTTGAACCACCAGGCGCATGTCAGATGTAGATTAAACCCAAAGGAAGGCGAACTGCGATGGTTTTCGAGCGTTGGCTACAGCCCAATTGCGTGTCGTACATCGGTCGTGGTCGCGGACACGGGCTTCAATTCTTTCATGCGCTGGATAATCAAATCGGGATCTTTCAAGCCGTGTCCAGTGACAGTGCAAACAATGCGGCTCGCTTCTGGAATTTTTTGAAATGAGTACGCCGCATCGCCTGAATCGCAGCATTTAAAAAGCCCGGCAATTGACGCCGCACTGGCTGGCTCGACAAAGATTCCTTCGTGCTGCGCCAGCCAACTCTGCGCCGCGAGAATCTCTGCATCGCTCACCACGTCGATCGCGCCACGCGATTTGGCGATCGCTCCACGCGCCTGTTTCCAGCTTGCCGGATTTCCGATCCGAATCGCGGATGCGACCGTTTCGGGTTTTTCGATGATGCGGTTGTAAAAAATCGGCGCTGCACCAGCCGCTTGAAAACCAATCATCGCCGGTAACTTCGTCGATCTTTTGTATGCGTGATACTCCTGGTATCCAACCCAATAAGCAGCGATGTTTCCAGCGTTGCCGACTGGCAGCAAATGAAAATCTGGCGCATCCCCGATTTCATCGATAATCTCATACGCCGCGGTCTTTTGTCCTGCGATCCGATCTGGATTGACCGAATTTACAATGGCAAAATCGCCGCTCTCGCCGAGGTCGCGCACGATTCGCAGCGCGTCGTCAAAATTGCCATCGATCGCGATGATCTTTGCTCCGTAAGCAAAAGCTTGTACCAGTTTCCCGATCGCAATTTTTCCCGCAGGCAAAATCACCACGCACAAAATTCCTGCGCGCGCCGCGTAAGCCGCCGCCGAAGCAGAAGTATTCCCCGTTGATGCACAGATAAGAGCTTTTGCGCCATACTCCAGCGCTTTGGACACAGCCACGGTCATGCCGCGATCCTTGAACGAACCCGTCGGATTAACCCCTTCGTTTTTCACGAAAACTTCACAGCCGCGGCCGGCGCGTTTGCTTAATTGCGAGCAATAAATCAGCGGCGTGTTCCCCTCGCCCAGCGAAACAACCGGCGTCGAGGCAGAGACCGGTAAAAATTCGGGATAGGATTCGATTACTCCCCTGTTCCGCTCCGATTTTAATGTTGTCGAGCCCATCTGATATTTCTAGTCGAAGCAAATCCGGGCGATTGTCGAGGTGCAACTGCCGTGTAAGATCAATACCGTATGCCTGCGCTTGGCAAAGAAGATAAGCTGCGGCTCTTAACCACGATCCTAGAGAGCCGCCATGCGGATTTGCGTGAGCAGAATTTAAATCGTCAGGGCAAGGGACATTTTCATGTTTCTGGCATGGGCCACGAAGGGCTGGCGGCGGTCTCGATCCAAATGGAGCCCGATGATTATATTGTCTCCTATTATCGCGACCGCGGGCTTGTGCTCGGGCGCGGCATGACCACACGCCAACTCGGTCTCGAATATTTTGCAAAACGCAATACTGGTAGCGGCGGCCGGCAAATGCCATCGCATTACAGTGACGCGGATTTACACATCTGGAGCGTGCCCACCCCGACCGGTTCACAGCTCCTTCCCGCGTGCGGCATTGCCTGGGGAATTCAACTCGATGGCAAAAAAAATCTTGTCGTGACGACCGTCGGCGATGCCGCGACTCGCCAGGGGGATTTTTTTGAAGCGATCTGTTTTGCCAAGGAAAAGAAGCTTCCCATGCTCTTTCTCGTCGAAGACAACGCCTACGGCATCAGCATGCCTACGCGCACGACCAATCCGCTCGCGTTGAATGTTCTCGAGCCTGACAACTGGCGCCGAATCGATGGACAGAATGTGGAACAGGTTTATGACGCCACAGCGGAGGCGTTCGAGAAGATTCGCGCCGGCAGCGGGCCGTTCTTTTTCTGGATCAAGATGGAACGACTTTCCAGTCATACCAGTTCGGATGATCAAAAACTCTACCGCAGAGAGGAAGAACTGCGGGACTTAGAAAAATTCGATCCGCTCAAATGCTGGAAGGATCAGCTCATCGAGGAAGGTATCATTACCGTCGAGGAATTCGCGAAGCTCGATAATGAAATCAAGGAGCGTATTCGTCGCGAATACAGCAAGGCAGAAAAAGCCGAGGACCCGTCACCTAAAGAGCTCCTTACCAATGTCACCAAACCGCCCCCGAAGATCGACAAGGAAATCCTGTCGCCCGGGAAATACCGCATCGGCGATACGGTGAACAAAACCTTGCGTCTCGGTCTCGAGGAAGATCGGCGACGGATCCTGTTCGGCGAAGACATTGAAGATCCAAAAGGCGGCGTGTTCCGCCTTACGCAGAAACTCTCAACGGAATTTCCAAAGCAAGTTTTTAATTCACCGCTCGCTGAATCGACCATTCTCGGTGTTGCGTGCGGTCTGGCCGCGTACGGAAAGCGCCCCGTATTCGAACTGCAATTCATCGATTTTATTTATCCGGGATTCAATCAACTCGTCACCAACATCTCGAACCTGCGCTGGCGATCGTTCGGCAATTGGAAATGTCCGGCCGTGGTTTATGCCCCTTATGGCGCCTATCTGCCGGGGGGGAGTTTGTGGCACAGTCAGGCGAATGAGTCGTCGCTCGCCCATTACCCCGGGCTAAACGTGGTGGTCCCAAGCACGCCAGAGGACGCTGCGGGATTGCTCTGGACCGCAATGCACGGTGAGGATCCTGTGATCTTCTTAATTCCAAAACATTTGCTTTGGGCCGAACACGAATACGCGGAGCCGATCCGGGCCGTTCCGCTGGGGCGGGCGCGTCAATGCACGACCGGCTCTGACGTGACGGTAGTCGCATGGGGAAACACGATCGAGAAATCCTTGGAAGTAATCGCGAAGATCAACAATGAAATAAGTGTCGAACTCATTGATCTGCGCTCCATCGTTCCCTGGGACAAGGCTGCAATAGAGGAATCAGTGCACAAAACTCGCCGGCTCGTTGTTGTGCAAGAAGACACCGAGAACTGCAGTGTGGGGCAGATGATTATTTCCCACGTCACGAGCACGTCCGAGCTCTGGAATGCGATGATCAGTCCGCCGATTCTCGTCAGTAAAGCCAACGTCATGATCGGTTACAATCCCATCTATGAGTACGCCGCGTTGCCCGATGTGGAGCGCATCGTCGCTGCGATTAGGCGTTTGGTTGCAACCAAACATGAGCGTGTTGCTGTAGAGGCGGTCGCCGCGGCGACCGCAAAGCCGGAGATTGCGCCTGAGGAGAGGCGCCCCTACATCGCGCCTAAGATCGACATCGGCAAGCGGCGCGTGCAAAGCATTACCGTTCCGGTTATGGGCGAAGGAATTCGCAACGCGAAAATTGTTTCCCTCTTGAAAAACCCGGGCGATCCCATCGCGCTGGACGATGAGCTGTGCGAAGTTGAAACGGACAAAGCCGTTTATCCGATCCAATCATCGTTCGCTGGAGTGATGGGCGAATGGAAAACGAAAGTCGGCGATACGGTCGAGATTGGTCAGGAGCTTGGCACACTTTTCACGGACGAAGCATCCCTTGCAGATCAGCTCGAGACAGCCTCCAAAGAATCGACAGATCGAAAGCCTGTAGAGGCGGCCGTGTCGGTTGCGGAACCCAGTAGCCGCGGGCGAACCGCCCGCCACTCCAATATCGAGCCGGCACTTTCGCCCACCATCACCCGCAAACTCAGCCGTGTCATTCCTGCTAACCTGCAAATCGACGCGCGGTGGGATGCAATTCGAAGAGCACGCGACGGAGCGAAAGAGAAAGACGGCAAGAACGCCGCCTCTCCTTCCGTGATGATCGCGTGGTCAGTCGTGCGTGCGATGGAAAAACATGCGTCATTCCGCCGGTTAATTCTCGAAGACGATCAGATCGTCCAGAATGACGATTTCGATCTGGGGATTGCGGTCGCGCTCGAAGGCGATCGTCTGGCGACTGCGGTGATTACAAAAGCAAATAAGAAAAGCTGGCCCGAATTCGTAAAGATTTACAATAAAACTGTCGAGGCTACGCGCGGCGGTCGTGTTGACGCCATGAACGCGTCGGTGGTAATCACGAGTCTGGGCGCTTTCGGGGTGAAAGCTGGGGCGCCGATTGTCGTGCCGCCATCAGTCGGGACGCTTTTTGTTGGCACCGCGCACCGCGAATTAATTCCCAACAAAAACGAAAACGAAAGCGCAGAAGTGATCACGCTCTCGCTCACGTTTGATCACCGCGTCGTAAACGGTGCCGGCGCAGCCAGCTTCGCTAACGAGATCAAAAAACAAATCGAAGGATTTAAAATCCCGTCTGAAGAAAGACCCGGCACATGCGCGCACAAGAGCTGAGCATTCTTCTCAATTGCATCCAATCTTCTGCTGCCCTTCGTAGCTTTAGTACGGTCAATGTTCACGACCGAATCAATTAACATCAACGGAGGGAAATCTTATGGCACGAAAACTCGAAGGGAAAAAAGTGGCCATCCCTGTGGCAGATGGCTTTGAGCAGGTGGAAATGACAGAGCCGCGTGAGGCGCTAGATAAGGCCGGTGCGGAAACGAAAATCGTTTCGTTAAAGCCTGGCAAAATCCAGGGGATGCATCACGCGGATAAAGGCGACAAATTCGATGTCGATCTTACGCTGAAGGACGCACGCTCGGAGGAATTTGACGCGCTCATGATCCCGGGCGGGCTATTAAATCCGGATGCGCTGCGTTTAGATCAGAATGCGCTTGAATTTGCCCGGCACTTTTTCCGGGAGCACAAACCGGTAGCAGTCATCTGTCATGGCCCGCAGGTCCTGATCAGCGCGGACCTTGTTCGCGGCAGGAAGATGACATCGTGGCCGGCAATTCAAGTGGATATGCGCAATGCGGGCGCGCGCTGGGTGGATGAGGAAGTGGTCGTGGATAACGGACTGGTCTCCAGTCGCAAGCCAGACGACATTCCTGCATTCAACAGGAAGATGATCGAAGAATTCGCCGAAGGCCGACACGCGGCAGCCGCTGCGGCGTAAGTCGAAGGTCATGTCACTCCGATCCTCCAGGCGCGGGAGGGGAACTCCCATCAGGGATGGATGGATCACGCCCGGCCCGAGCGTGCTGCAAAACCTCGCACGTGAGATCCTTCTCCAGCGACCGCGGGATCAAGATGACAGCGTGATTGCCGAGCGCGGCCAAATTGCCTTGCAAGTTTGAATGGCGGTTTGAACTTTGCTGACCGTTATGACTACGGCCAACAAAATCACCGTCGTTCGGATTTTGATGATTCCGGCTTTCGTAGCAATGGCAATTTATTACGGCCAAAGCATCCAGCGTGGCGCGCCGCTCGAATGGATGCGTTTTACTGCAATTGCTATTTTCCTAATCGCTGCAGTCAGCGATGGTTTGGATGGCTATGTCGCCCGCCGCTACAATCAGCGGAGTTCGCTGGGCGTTATCCTCGATCCAATTGCTGACAAAGGATTGCTGCTGAGCGGCATCATTACATTGAGCCTCAGTAACTGGAGCGAGGTCGATCCCGATTACGGCAGATTTCCAGTCTGGTTCCCGGTTCTCGTGATTTCGCGAGACGCCATCCTTTTCGTCGGTGCAGCCGTCTTGTATTTGCTCATTGGGAAAGTGCATGTGAAACCAAACTGGACGGGAAAGGTAGCGACCGTTTTACAGATGATCGCCATCGGTTGGGTCATGCTGCAGCTGCAGCTGCTTCCCATCCTTTATGTGGTAATCGTAGCTGGCTTTTTCACTTTAATATCCGGAATCGTTTATGTCACAGATGGCATCCGGCAACTGCAGGCCGCAGGCCACGCTCACCCGAAGAAAACTTAAACCCGGTCTCCTGCGTGAATGGCACAAGCAGACCACCGAATGTCGCGATCGTCGGCCGGCCGAATGTAGGCAAGTCCGCGTTATTCAATCGACTGATTGGCCGCAAGATCGCCATCGTGCATGATCAACCGGGGATCACGCGCGATCGCATCTCGGCAATCTGCGCGCGCGGCGCGCCGTTCGTGATTTGGGACACAGGTGGCGTCCTTGGCGCGGGAGAATCTGAACTAGCCACAATAGTCCGCCGCACCGTCGAACAAGCGATTAAGGAGAGCGATGTTCTGCTTTTTCTCGTCGATGCAAAGGAGGGACTCTCGCCGCTCGATCAGGAGCTTGCGCGCATGCTGCGCACAGCGCGCAAGCCGGTCGTCCTCGTCATCAACAAGATCGACAGTGAAAAACACGAGGATCTCGCTGCCGATTTTGCGACGCTTGGATTTTCGCGCAGTCAATCTGTCAGCGCCGAGCACAATCGTGGAATCACGGAATTGCTTAAAACAATAGATCAGGTTCTGCCCTTGCCTGCCGCTGAGCGAGACATCAAACATCAAACCTCAAACATCAAAGCTCCGCTCGCCATCGCGATCGTCGGTCGCCCGAATGTCGGCAAGTCTTCGCTCATCAACTCTATTGTGCAGAGTGAGCGGGCGATTGTAAGCAAGTTGCCGGGAACAACACGGGACGCTATCGACATTTCTTATCGACGAGACGGTCGAGAGTTTCTGTTCATCGACACCGCTGGAATCCGCAGACGCGGCAAACGTTCCAGCTCGGTTGAAGTTTTCAGCGTCATGCGCGCGGAACGAAGTATCCGCCGCGCCGATCTCTGCATTCTCATTGTCGATGTCACGGCGGGCATAACGGCGCAGGACAAACGAATCGCCGGATTGACCCAGAGAGAGCGCAAAGCGGCGATTATTGTTTTGAATAAATGGGATTTGATCAGGCTGAGACGGAATCAAAAACAGACGGTCTCGCAGCTTGCCGCTGAAACGCGAGCGAGAATTTTCTTTCTAGGTTATGCGTCGGCCTTGGTAGCATCCGCCCTTACGGGGGAGCACGTCGAAAAATTATTTGGGCTGATCGAAAAGATCCGACGCGGGGCGCGGCGCCGAATCGGCACTGGAATCCTGAACCGATTGCTCCGACAGGCGTTTGAAGCCAATCCACCGTCGCTGGTCAAAGGCCGCCGGCTTAAACTCTTTTACGCCGCGCAAACGAGAGGAAGACCGGATCGAGATTTACGGCCCCCGGAGTTCGTTCTCTTCGTCAACGACCCACAGTTGTTGACTGAGACATATCGGCGTTATCTCGAAGCTCGCATTCGCAAACTTGAGCCATACCCCGGCTTACCGATCATTTTGAGTCTGCGCGCTCGTGAACCAAGCCACACGCGGTCTGCTTAATCGAACATTTTACCCTTGGTACCTGTCTCAAAATCACATCGTATGAAATCGACGCAGGAGATTACACAGGAAGTGCAAGAACTTGGCCAATGGATCCCGGCCATCCGCCAGCAAGTTGCTCACGTTATCGTTGGCCAGAAATATCTTGTCGATCGGCTTCTGCTCGGCCTGCTCGCCAACGGTCATCTCCTGCTCGAGGGCGTTCCCGGTCTGGCCAAAACGCTCACCGTGAAAACAATGGCCGCCTGTATTCAAACAGGTTTTCAGAGATTGCAATTCACGCCCGATCTATTGCCCGCGGATTTAATCGGCACGCTCATTTATAACCCGCGCACCGGCGAATTTACGACTAAACTCGGGCCGATTTTTTCCAATCTAATCCTGGCCGATGAAATCAATCGCGCGCCAGCCAAAGTCCAGAGCGCGTTGCTGGAGGCGATGCAGGAGAGGCAGGTGACCATCGGCGAAAAGACATATCCTCTCTCCGATCCGTTCCTGGTTCTCGCGACACAAAACCCGATCGAGCAGGAAGGCACCTACCAACTCCCAGAGGCGCAACTCGATCGTTTCATGTTAAAGTTGAACATTGGCTATCCGCAAAAAAGTGAGGAACGAACGATTCTCGATCTGATGGCGACTTCGGCGCCCGATTTGCGGGTGGATCCCGTGATCGAACCAAAGCAAATCATTGCGGCGCGCGACGTGGTCAACAGCATTTACATCGATGACCGGGTAAAGGATTACATTGTCGATGTCGTCTGGGCGACGCGCCAGCCCGCTGCGTACAATTTGCGGCTCGAAGGGCTTATCCGTTACGGCGCTTCGCCTCGCGCCACAATTTATTTAGCACTCGGCGCGCGGGCGCACGCATTCCTGAACGGCCGCGGTTACGTCACGCCGCAGGACGTCAAAAGCATCGGTCCTGATGTGTTGCGGCATCGCATCATCGTCAGCTACGAAGCCGAGGCTGAAGCGGTGACCAGCGAGACGATCATCGAGCGAATTTTCGCCGGATTGCCTGTGCCTTGATTCGAGGTAGCTGTGGACCCGGCTGAGATTCTTAAAAAAATCAGGACACTCGAGATCAAGACGCGGGGTCTAGTCGAAACCGCGTTCGCCGGCGATTACCACAGCGTCTTCAAAGGACGCGGGATGAACTTTGAAGACGTGCGCGAATATCAACCGGGCGACGAAATTCGCGCGATTGACTGGAACGTGACCGCGCGCCTTGGAACCGCGTTTGTAAAACAATTTACCGAGGAACGCGAGCTGACTGTCATGCTTGTTGTCGATGTTAGCGCCTCTGGAAATTTCGGCAGCACCACGCAATCAAAGCGCGAACTAGCGGCTGAGGTCGCCTGCTTGCTTGCGTTCAGTGCGATTCGGAACAACGATAAGGTGGGTCTCCTGCTTTTCACCGATCGCGTCGAACTTTTTATTCCGCCTAAAAAAGGCCGCTCGCATACCCTGCGTCTCATTCGCGAGATTCTGTTTTTTGAACCGCAGGCACGCGGCACAGAACCGGCCCTGGCGCTCGATTACTTGAATAACATTGTCACGCGCCGCGCAGTCGTCTTTTTCATTTCGGATTTTCAAGCGCCCGATTTTTCGCAAGCGCTGGCGGTGAGCGGGCGACGGCACGACTTCGTAGCCATCCATATCCACGATGAACGAGAAAGGGCGCTGCCAAACGTCGGCATTATCACGTTGGAAGATGCCGAAACTGGTGATCAGGTCGAGATCAATACTGCTGATCGCACGACACGCGCGCGCTTTACCGATTTCATGGATGCACGCGACACAGAACTATCGCGTGTGCTTCGGCGGAACAACATCGACGCCATTGCGCTGCAAACTGGAAAAGATTATTTGCCGGCGCTGCGCTCGTTCTTCAAACAACGCGAACGCCGGATTTCGATCCGTTAGAAATGCAAATGTCGATCTTATGTCGTGGCATCGGCTTCTTGCCGATGGAACATGGGCTGCGAAACCAATGCCATTTTGGCTTGTCAATCTTCGCGGCCGAAGAATTCCACGACATCGCGCCGCCGCTCGATTACTCGCTGATTTCGCCTTGGCTGGTTTTTCTGATCGCATTTGTCGTGCTTTCGCTTCTCGGCCTGGCGGTCTGGTTTTTCGCTCGGCGGCGAAAACCGCCGTTGCCGCCGAAATTGCCGCGCGAGATCGCACTCCAAGAGCTTGAGCGAATTAGCCGTCAGATTAAAAGGATGAGCCCCTATCAGTTCAGCATCCGTGCATCCGACATTTTACGAAGATACGTCACGCAGCAGTATGGGTTGCTAGCAACACGACAAACTTCCATCGAATTTCTGACTGCGCTGGCAAAGGCCTCGCCGTTTTCCGCGGACGAAAAATCGCTGCTCGAAGATTTTTTGAACCGGTGCGATCTGATCAAGTTCGCGCGTTACGAAGCGACATCTGCGGACAGCCGGTTGTTACTCGATGAAGCGATCCGTTTTGTAGGAGGAGGTCAACTTGCGACTGTTTGATTGGTGGCCGGCAAACAGCGCACTAACGTTTGCGCGGCCGTGGTTGCTGTTGTTACTGCTGGCGATCCCGTTGCTCGCCTGGTTGCGAGGGAAACGCGGCCCTGCTGCTGCATTGACATATTCATCGACGGCCAGCCTTCGCGCGATCGGGAAAAGGAGCGCAGCGCGCGCGGGCAAGATTTTACAAACGCTGCTGGTGGCAGCGCTGGCGATTTTCGTTGTCGCACTCGCGCGTCCGCAGCTTGGCAAAAGCCTTACCCAGGTGGAAGCGAGCGGGATCGACATCATGCTCGTGCTCGATGTCTCCGGCTCGATGCTTACGAAGGATTTCACAATTGGCGGTCAGGAGGCGACGCGCGTGGATGCGATCCGCGAAGTGACCCGCAAATTCATCGAGGGACGGCCGAATGATCGCATCGGCATCATTGCATTCGCAGGCCGTCCATACGTCGTGAGTCCAATGACTTTGGACCACGATTGGCTTTTGCAGAATCTGGAAAGAGTACGCATCGGTCTTGTCGAAGACGGCACAGCAATTGGGTCGGCCATGGCTGCCGCGGCCAATCGACTTAATGACAAACGCTCAAAGAGCCGCGTGCTCGTGCTGTTAACCGACGGTGAGAATAATGCTGGGAAAATTCCGCCGAGCACCGCTGCAGAAGCGGTAAAAGCATTGAAAATTCATTTCTATGCTATAGGCGCTGGAATCAATGGAATCGCACCGGCACCGATCTACACATCCAGAGGGCCGCTCACAGATGCACTTGGCAATATTCTCTACGAAAATCAACGTGTGGAATTCAACGAAACGGGTCTGAGGGAGGTCGCTAAAATTGCTGACGGAAAATTCTTCCGAGCGACGGACACGAAATCGCTCGAACAAATTTACAGCGACATCGACAAACTAGAGAAATCGACGGTGAGTGTCAAAAAATATCAACAGTACCGTGATCTATTTCCCCTATGCCTTATGGGTGGATGCAGTTTGTTGCTCGTGCAAATGGTTTTGTCGCAAACGATTTGGAAAAAACTGCCATGACCTTTGGCGCACCACAATGGTTTTGGGGATTGGCTCTGGTACCAGTCCTGATTGCAATGTTCATTCGCGCGGAGCATCGCGGACTCAGGCGTTTGCAGGAGTTTGTTTCGGCGCGATTGCTACCGCAGTTAGCGGGAACGGTAAATCATCCGCGACGCGTGTTGCGATACGGGTTGCAATTGCTTGGTCTTTCTCTAGCACTGATCAGTCTCGCTCAGCCGCGCTGGGGTTACACGTTTGAGGATGTGAAACGGAAAGGCCTCGACTTGCTGATCGCGGTCGATACATCTCGGAGCATGCTTTCCAACGACGTGCAGCCGAACAGACTCGAGCGCGTCAAGCTTGTCACTCAGGACCTGATCAACGAACTTCAGGGCGACCGTGTCGGTCTGATCGCCTTCGCGGGACGCGCTTTTTTGCAAGCTCCGCTAACCATTGATTACGACGCCGTAGTTGAGGCAATTAACGATCTGGATACGAAGACGATTCCAGAGGGCGGCACAAATATCTCCAGCGCCATTACTCTTGCCACGCAGAGCTTCGGAAAAAGCGCAGTAGGCAATCGTGCACTGATCATCTTTACCGACGGCGAAGAATTGAGCGGGGACGCCGTCAAAACGGCGAAAGCCGCGGTCGATGCTGGCGTGCGGATCTTTACAGTAGGTGTCGGAACCGCGCAGGGCTCTCTCATTCCGATTGGCGGTGACGAAGGCCAAACGGCTTTTGTTAAAGATTCAGCCGGTCAAGTCGTCAAATCCAAGCTAGACGATAAGCGTTTGCGTGAGATCGCGCAGGCGGCGGGCGGATTTTATCTGCATTTGGAGAATGGTCCGCGCGCGATGCGGCAGCTTTACGATGAAGGACTGGCAAAGATGCAAGCAGCCGAGGTGGACGTGCGTTTGTCGCGCCGGCCGATTGAACGCTACGAATGGCCGCTCGGCGCCGCGTTAATCGCTCTGGCCTTGTCGATCTTGATTCCAGAGCGCAGACGAGCGCGTGAAAGAAGTTACGTTGCCACGCCTGCCAGAGCCACAACTGCTGCCGTGATGATTCTAATCTGTTTCTCGCCTTTCGTTTTCGCCATCGCTCCAGGAATCGACGCGTATCGTGAAGGCAAATTCGAAGATGCCTACAGCCAGTTTCAGCAGACGTTAAAATCGCATCCGCAATCGCACGTTGAGGACAAGCTCCAGTTCGATTCAGGTGCAGCTGCTTACAAATTAAAAGACTATAACAAGGCCTTGGAATCCTTCAGTCAAGCGCTGCTCTCCAAGGACACGACCTTACAGAGCAAAACTCACTACAACCTCGGCAACACTCTTTATCAGCATGGAGAAGCACAGAAAACTGATGAGAAAAAACTTAGCGATTGGACAAATGCACTCGATCAGTATGAGCAAACACTCAAGCTTGAACCGCAAAACAAAGAGGCGAAGGAGAATTACGATTACGTAAAGAAAAAGATCGAAGAATTAAAAAACAAGAAACAACCGGAGCAGCAACCCTCCCCTTCCCCGTCCCCGCCGCAGAGAAAGAACAAAGACCAACAGAAACAGCAATCTGGTTCAGGCGGGCAAAACCAGCAGCAGCAAAATCAAGAACAGCAACAACAACAGCAGCAGCAGCAATCGAGCCAGAGCCAGCAGCAAAAAGACCAGCAGCAAGCACAAGATCAGCAATCACAGAGCCAATCCGGGAGCGGGAAGGATCAAAAACAGGGAAGCAAGAAAGATGAATCCCAGGCAAAGAGCGAACCTCAGCAACCAAGACAGCAACAGGGCACGCAGTCTTCACCATCGCCGTCTCTCGGCGAACCAAAACCGAATCAGGAACAATCAGGCGAAGGTGAGCAGCCGTCTCCGACGCCTGACGAGAATGGAAACGGAATGCCATCGTCCACGCCGGGAGAGGGAGAAAGCGCCGAACCTTCAGCCACTCCAGCGGAATCGCCGCAGAAAAAATTTGCCGGCGAAGTGAAGGGAGCGGGCCAGGAGAAATCAGAAAAACCGCCAGATAAAAATGCGCAGGCGACCGAGGCCGAGTTGGAAAAGGAAGGTCAAATGAGCGAACGTCAGGCGGAAGCGCTCCTGGAATCAATGAGAGACGAGGAGGCGCGAGTTCAACTTGATGAACGCAAAGCAACGCGCCATGTCTATAACGACTGGTAAGCGAATTTGAACTTTGATGTTCGATGTTTGATTTAAAATGGGACGCGCATTCTTGATTGGGACCGTAGCCGGAATTCTGGCGACCAGTTTCGCATTTGCCGATTCGCCAAGCGTCACAGCGGTCTTAAGCAAGTCCGAAGCCGTAGTCGGTGAAGATGTCCAGCTAGAGATTCGTCTGACCGGAGCACGCGGCGCAGATGCACCGGAACAGATTCCGGTGGATGGCCTCGAGATTCATCGAACAGGAACGTCTCAGCGCGTCGAGATAAACAATTTCAACCTTACAGCAAGCGTGAGCTACGACTATACCGTCCTTCCGTTGAGAGCGGGCATGTTTACTATTCCGCCTCAAACGATTCGCGTCGGCAGCAACTCGCTGCGCACGCCCCCGCTCACGCTGCATGTAGCTGCTTCCTCAAATCAGCAGGCTACACAAAATCGCCGTGGAGCTCGGCCAACCACCGATACGAGCAAGCTTGTTTTCGCCGAATTAATTGTGCCAAAAAAAATTGCGTTCGTCGGCGAAATGGTGCCCGTTCAGGTTCGGCTCGGATATGATCCGCGCACCCATCCACAACTGACAGAACCACCTGAAATCACCGGACAAGGATTTACTGCGCAAAAGTTGCAGCAATCCTCCGAAAATCTCGAAACGATTAACGGTAGGACGTACAATATCGTGACATTTAAGAGCGCTATCGCTGCGGTGCACTCGGGAAAGCTTGAGATCGGGCCGGTTAAAGCGAAGGCACAGGTCGTCGTTCCGCGAAGACTAAGTTCGCCGCGCTCACGTTCGCCATTCGACTTGTTCGATCTGGATGACCCGTTCTCAGATCCGTTTTTCTCGAATCCATTTGGCCAATTTGGGGAGCGCCGCGAAGTGGAAATCAGCAGCGAGCCTGTGACGCTCGACGTAAAAGCGTTACCGCAAAACGCGCCACCAAGTTTCTCGGGTGCGATTGGGAATTTTACGATGACAACCGAAGCCAAGCCCAAGAGCGTTCAAGTGGGCGATCCGATAACTGTTACATCGACAATCTCGGGACGCGGCAATTTCGACAGGGTCAATGCGCCTGTGGTCGAGGATGAGCATGGATGGCACAAATATCCGCCATCTTCCAAGTTCAAACAGGACGATGAAGTCGGAATCAGCGGAGCGAAATCTTTTGAAACGGTACTTTCGCCCAATGAAAAAAAGCAGAGCCTGCCGATGCTTGCATTTTCCTATTTTGATCCGGTCAAAGAGCAATACGTGACACTGCGCAGTGAGCCGATTGCGATCACTGTGCAAGGCGGTGCGGCTCCGACGCAAAACGTCGCCGCGTCTCGACCAGCGTCGCCGACCCCGGCTCCAGCAACCCGACCGGCGGCTACAGCGAAGCCGGCGGATATTTTGTACCAGCTTACGGAACAACCGGCAGCGACAGAATCATTCGCGCCGCTCTATACGCGTCCAGTCTTTTGGACCGCACAGTTGATCCCGTTTCTCGCACTGATCGGATTGGCGGGCTGGAAAATTCGTCAAGCGAAGGCCGACAATCGCGAGGCGCGACGCATCACGGCGCTACAGCATGAACTGGCCGAACGGATGCGCAAATTACATCGGGCCGATGCTTCGCCGCGAGAATATTATGCCGAGGCTTCCAGAGCTGTTCGTGTGAAAGCGGCGTTAGCATCTGGCAGTCGCCAGATCGACCCAAACGTAGTTGATGCAGAGACAGCGGCGGACACGTTTGGACTCAACGGCGATTCGCGGGAGCGGTTGCGCCGACTGTTCGAGCAAAGCGACGAGCTCCAATACAGCGGTGCGCATAATGGCTCGGGAAAAATTTCCTCGGAAGATCGCCGGGATGTGCTGGAATTGATCGAGAATTTGAAATGATAGGAAACGCAGAGCGCGCCTGGAGGTCGCGATCCGTCCGTGTTGTCTTCCTCACGGCGTCGCTCGCGGCTTTTCTGGCCATGTCCCTATTTGCTCAATCGGACGCTGAGTTCATGAGGGCCAACCAGGCGTACGCTCAGGGACATTTTAAGGAAGCGATCGACGGCTATGAAGCCCTCGTTCGCTCAGGACGATGGAACGCCAATTTGTTTTATGATCTAGGCAACGCTTATTTCCGCACCAGCGATTTCGGACGCGCGATTTTGAATTATGAACGCGCGCTCGCGCTGGAGCGGCATCATCCAGAAGCAACGGCCAATTTGCAGATGGCACGCGACGAGGCGCACGCGCTGGAGCTGCAGCAAAGCTGGCCGGAACGTTATCTACAATTTGCGAGCATCAATCAGTACAGCATCACAGCAGTTATCGCTTTCTGGATCGGAGGTTTTTCTCTGGTGGCGTTGATTTTCGCGCGTCGGCGATCGGCTGCGACGATCGCCTTGCTGTTCCTAGCGTTTTCAGTTTTCGCTGGAGCAATCTTCGCGATTTGGCAACTCGACCGTGGCGCTAAAGGCCGCGCTACGGCAATCGTGACGGCCGAAAATGTGCAAGCGCGAATCGCTACGGCGGACACCGCGAATAGCGTTTTGGCACTGTCTCCAGGCAGTGAGATTAAAATTCTGAGCACGCGCGGCGACTGGATCTACGCAGCGCTGCCAAACAATCTGCGCGGCTGGATTCCAGCCAAAAGCGCGGAACAGGTACGACTGTAAACACTGGGTCGCGCATGCGCATCTCGCGTGCTGGCTTAGGCGTCGTGCCGAAACAGTCTCAACACAGTATCGCGGCTCAACAGGCGGAGTGCGCTTTACGGGTTAGTCTCAAATGTAGTACAACGGGCGATGTGAAGGAGGATAGCCAATAAAGAAGTTAGTCGCCCTTTTTGTGTTCGCGCTTGCGTTTGGCTTGATGCCAAAAGCAGACGCCGCTAATGACGAAGCGGAAATTCGGAAGGTGTGGGACCGTTGGGCCAAGGCTTTCCGCGCCCACGATATTAATGGCATCATGTCTTTGTATGCCGCCGAAAGTGATCGCGTACGATATCGTGCCGCCGCTGCAATACGTCGGCAAAGATGCATATCGAAGGGACTACGAAGAATTCCTCGCTCAGTACGAAGGCCCGATTGAGACGGAATTTCGCAGCGTTAGCATCGTTGCGGGAAACAACGTGGCCTTTATCCACAGTCTTGAACGCATTAGTGGTACGCTAAAGAGCGGGCAGAAATCGGAGGTATGGGTTCGTGCGACCAGCGGCTTGCGCAAGATCAACGGCAAATGGTTGATCGTCCACGACCACATCTCCCTACCTGTGAATCTCGAAGCTGGCAAAGCGGCGCTGGACCTCAAACCGTGACAGTTGGAGGCGGATTTAACTGAAAGACCTGACTATCACGTTTGCGGCGTGGCAGCGCTCTCCAGCACAATTGTAGCCATCGCGTGATGCTCAGTATGGCTGAGCGTGATTAAGGCAGTCTGCACGCCGCGCCGTTCCGTCAGCTCTTTTGCCGGCCCGGAAAAGACTAGAAACGGTTCGCCGCTTGGCTTTTTCCGAACATCGATATCGCGCCAGCCCATCGCTTTTCCAATTCCTGTGCCGAATGCTTTGGAAACAGCTTCTTTCGCTGCAAAACGGGCAGCCAAATGCCGCGCCGGAAACTTCATCGACATTGAATACTCGATTTCGCGATCGGTAAAAACGCGATGTAGAAAGCGATCGCCAAAACGATCGACTGCACGCTGAATTCGCGCGCATTCGACAAGATCGACACCGATGCCGATTACGCTCATCTCTAAAAGCCTCCGCGTCCGCAAGTCGCAGTCCAACTGCTCTCTCTCATCCGCGATAATTCTCCATCGCCGCGAGCATCTCTTTCACGGCGGTTCCAAGCCCCACCCGGACTGCACGAGAAACGATTGAGTGACCAATGTTGAGTTCAGTTAGATTCGGAATCTGATGAATGAGCGCGATATTTTTATAGTTGATCCCGTGGCCAGCGTTGACTTGCACCTTTGATTCTGATGCGGCACGCGCGGCCGCCCGCAATTTCTCCAGCTCTTCCTTTTCGATCTTTTCTGTAAACGCGTTCGCGAGTCGGCCAGTATGCAACTCCACCATCTCCACACCGAGCTCGGCGGCCGCATCGACCTGCTCCAGAGTCGGATCGATAAACAGGCTCACGCGAATCCCCGCAAGTTGCAGACGCTTGACGGTCGCACTCAGTTCCTTGTGCTGTGTAATAACATCGAGCCCACCCTCGGTTGTCACTTCCTCGCGTTTTTCGGGAACGAGACAAACTTCATCGGGCACAGTGCGTAGCGCAAAATCGACAATCTCGGGCGTATTGCCCATTTCCAGATTCAGCTTTGTCATGATGCTTTGGCGCAGACGCTCGATATCGCGATCTTGAATATGCCGGCGATCGGACCGCAAATGCGCAACGATTCCGCCGGCGCCTGCCCGCTCACAAACTGAAGCTGCTGCAACCGGATCGGGCTCCGCATTCTTGGATTGCGGCATGGTGGCGTAACGCGCCTGACGCAAGGTTGCCACATGATCGATGTTCACTCCGAGGCGCAAACTACTCATTTGTTCGCGCCAAATAGGACTCACTCGCCGGGCCTGAGCAAGTCCGAAAGATAGGGACTCCAGCGGCGCTCTATGCGCGCCGCCGACATGAAGGGAAGTCCGATTCGTCGGCGATCATCCACCTCTGCCGAGCTTCGGCGCGGCAAGCAGACCGCCGCTACACCGCTGAAACCGGTTCTAACAAGGCTGCGCTTTTTTCCGCAGCAATCACCCGGAGAAGGTGTGCCGCGCCTGCGATCTGTCGATCAATCGCCCGTAGCTTCTGCCTTCGCCTTTTGCACTGCTTTTTTAGTTTTATGGCCCGCCGTTTTCGCGCCCTCCTTCGTTTTTTCGCCTATGGTTTCAACGGTTTCTTTGGTCTTTTTGCCGACGGTTTCGGCGGTTTCCTTCGTTTTCTCTCCTACTGTCTCAGCGGCTTCCTTGGTTTTTTCGCCAGCCGTTTCAAGCCCGTCTTTAATTGTCTCGCCAGCTTTCTTTGCTCCCTGTTTTACGTCCTGCAGTGTTCCTTCCTGCGCAAAGGCGGCGAGTGCCGTCGCTGTAGTCAAGACGATAACCAGGCTTGTAATTCTCGTAATTCTCATAATTCCCTCCCTTCACTAGTTAAGAGTATCCATAAGAGATACGGATCGGGTGCCCAGGTTGCGCGCACGGCTTGATGCTGTCGGCTTACTACCGCCGAATTCGGAGCAGCTACAAGTTGAGATCGGCCTTTGTCGGCGGGCCTTCCACCCAGTTAACGTCCCACGCGCCATCCACGGTGATGAATGTGAGCGAGTTCGCTGGCAGCCATGCTTCGTGAATCATTTTAGCGGGCGTGAAATTGAAACCGCCCGGGCTGAGCTCAAATTTCTTGCCGTCACATGCGAGCGTCGCTGTGCCATTGATCATCGTGTGTGACTATAAAATCTTGAACGGCGAGGCGTCGAACCCGTAGGATTTCAACATTCTCATCGTGGTTGAATATCCAAACTGGGCTGTGTTCGACAATTTGTGCGAAAAGCCGGATCCGATTGTGGAGAAGGTCATGGGCACTGAAGATCAACGCCGCGCCACTGCGGTGAAACGGATCGACACCTGCGAAATCCTCGGCACAAAAACCACGCGTGAGATTACGCTAAAGTAATCACCTCATCGCGGGCGGTCTTGATTAGCCATTTTTAGTGGCCACCATGGCCATGGCCCATGCCACCCATGCCATGAACGGGTCCTCGGCCGGATTTCGCAGTCGTACCGTGCCCGACACCTCGCATGGTGGTCGTGTGGTCTCTCTTGCCATGGATGCTACTACTTTTACCATGAACGCTGCTGCTTTTGCCGTGGACAGTCTGAGTATTTTTTGCGTGCAATGCTGCCTGACTCGATCGATGAGCATCGCTCACGATCCTGCCAAGGTTTAGACCGTTATCGTGAGCAATCTTGCCCCAGCCCTCGCCAGCTTGGTGCATTGCCACGAGGTCATTGAAGGTGAGATTAGACCCATTAGCAGCCAGCGCATTAGCCAGCAGGTGCGCGTTCTCCAATTCACCCCAGCCAAGCCCGGTCGATGCCCTCTCCGATTGCAAAGTAGCCACGGGAACGCCCGTCTCGTTGGAGATTCTCGTCACGACTGCTCCGTTGGAAGCAACAGCGCCGAACACGAGAAAGAATGCCGCTGTAATTAAACTCAACATTTTCATA
>Ga0209056_10002261_pt1 | contig 20857 bp, 20 predicted proteins | sample GraSoiAngelo_114_FD_185876 | JGI IMG/M metagenome (GOLD analysis project Ga0209056, IMG submission 185876) | Grasslands soil microbial communities from the Angelo Coastal Reserve, California, USA - 14_0903_13_40cm (SPAdes) (version 2) | ecosystem: Environmental > Terrestrial > Soil > Grasslands...
CTGATAGACGCCGAATCAGAGCACGCCGGCGAGGACGAGGAGCGCGAGCTTGCGTCTCGTCGGACGGATCGTGGGCCGGGACAGCACTAGTGCGCCGAGCAGCACGCTGCCAATGGCCAACCGCCCGAACGCCAACGGACCAGGGGAGAATGAACGGCCGGCAGCGCGAATGCCGACGAAAGCGGCGGCCCAAAGAACGACCGAGACGAGGGCGGCCGCGAGTGGGAGGTGTTTCGCAGACGGTGCGGTGTCGGCATTCATGCGCAGTATGATAGCTGCGCAGTCACGTGGCCGTCTTAACGCTCCTGCATGGCGCCGCTCGCGAGCGCAGTCGCGCCGATCGCAATCAGCGCCCCGTCACGTCCCAGCGACTGAACGCCGAGCACGGTAGCGATCGGTGCGTTCGCGCCCAGGAACGCCGCACCGGCGTTGCGAATGGTCTCGAGGTCGGCCGGGCGATAGTTGACGACGTAAATGGTGAGCGCCGTTACGTCGCGCCGGCTTGCCCCTGCTGCCTGCAGCACCGCCGCCAGATTCGCGAACGCACGCTCGGCCTGCGCGCGCAGGTCCGTTCCGGCAAGCGCGCCTGCGCTATCGACTCCCAGCTGACCGGTGACGTAGAGCGTTCGACCGACCCGCACGGCCTGCGATCCGAGGCCAGGGGCCGCAACAGCGGACGGGCTGGGGAGCGCCGTTTTGATCTCCGGGGCGGACGCCCGCGGGCCCCCGAACTCGCCGCGGAAGCCGGCTTCGTCCCAGCGCTGCTGCTCTGCGCGCCGTTTCCGCTCCGTGGCCTGGTCTTCGCCCTCGCGCCACTTCTTGTAAGCCTTTACCTGATCGCCGCTCAGGAAACGGTGCAGATCGTCTTCGAATCGGTCCTGCCGATCCCGCAGATACTTGCCCAAATCCTGCAGTTCCTCGGCGTAGAACAGCGCCGCCGCGCGGTCGCCGCCGTCGAGCCGCTCGTTCATTTTGCCGATCGCCGTCTGCGCGCTGTCACGCTGCGGACGCGTCGCGACCATGAACGAGTCGTACGCTTGCCCGTAGCGGGCCGATTGATCGGCTGTGAGGTTGAGCATCACGCGGGCGAGTGCCGTGTCGAGCGGTCCGGTGAGCTCGACGCCCGGTAACCTCGGCGCGGTCGGCCCGTACCGACCGGCGGGACCGGTTCGACCGTACCCGCCCTGTCCCCACGCGACATGGGGTGCGAGGAGGAATGTCGCGGCGAGGAACAGGTATGAGCACGAGCGTTTCATAACGGCCTTCTCCAAGGGGACATCGGAGTGATGCATGAGACGAGAGCGACGTCGCACTACTTGAGGCGCGGAAGCTTGGGGGGCTTGGGCCCGTGCCGGACCGCTCCTCGTACGGGCACGCAATCGAGCGGCGTCCCGCTCTCCGCGCAGCGCAGCAGCAAGCCGCCGCGGCTCATATCACCGCGACCGGCGAACGTGGCAGGGAAGAGCAGACGGTCACCAAAGACGTCGAGGAGTGGGCCGACGTACTTGTCGGTGGCGACGCTGCCAAGCAACACGACGCGGTCGTCCGGACCGATTCCTCGCTGGAGCGCGGTCGCATCCCGAACGAGGGGATCGCGAAACGCGGGCTCGGATTCATCAACCGGCACCGTCGCCATCTGCTGCAGATCTTGGACCTGAATCAACACATCCGCTGGCAGGAGACCGCGTCCCGGCGCAATGACGAATGCCCGGCCGAATCGACTGGCATACGCGAGCTTCCCGCGGAAGTAAAGGCTGCTCATGAAGGTGAAGACTTCGCCCAGCGAGGCGCCGCCATTGGCGAGTCGCGCGGTCAGCGGGCTCGTCTGACTCCTGAGCAACATCTGCGCGCGCCTGCCGGCGCAGCTCGCCGGAGAAAGCAGGAAGACCGTCAGCACGCTACCGCTCCATGTAACGACGCAAAAAAAACATTGCCGCGCCAAAGATCACAATTATCAGGACGATCCAGACAATGCGGGGCATTCTGCCATCCTCCTGAGCAAGTGTCTGCGCCAAAAAATATTGCATCCCAAAACCTGCTCTCACATATTAACCCATGCTCGGGTTCGGTGGTGGGCTCTTCTCCATCGCGGCGCTCTTCTACTTCGCCGCGGAGTACGAACACCTCTCGGGCTGGAAATGGGCCCTGGCGAGCGTTGCCGTCTCGGCGACCGTCAAAGGGTTGTTCCCCGGCTCGTTCATCTTCGTCCTGCCCGCGCAGTTTGGGCTGTTCCTGGTGATGTGGTGGGCGCATGTCAAGAACCAGGCGCAGCGGCAGGTTGACCTCGCGAAGCGGGAGGCCGACTCCCGGCGCGAGCGCCAGGAGCGCGTGACCCGCGCCCGTCAGGAGGCAGCCGCTCATACCGATTTTGGCGCGCAGGAGCGTGAGCGGGAAGCCGCTGCCGAGGCCGCGCAGAAAGAGCGGCAGGAGCGGGTGCGACTGGCGCGTGAACAACGCGAGCGCGAGGAGCGCGAGCGGGACGGCTGAACCTGGCTAGATCAATCCCTGTCCCAGTTTCCACGCCGTCGCAATCCCCAACCCCATCCACAGTAGATCCAAAGGCCCGAACGACATCAACAGCAGCACCCAAAAACCGAACTTCGACATCAAACCGCTGTCGTAGTGAGCGCGCACGAGCCGCTCCCGTTCCTCGAGCGTAGAGGCCTTCGCTCGAGCCACGACTTCGGAGTCGATTCGCGACCGTAACTCCCACCCTGCGCCCATGAAGGATGTATCGCGCAGCATCTCGGGACGGGTGTCCAACGTATGCTGCAGGTCCGGCGAAAACGAGCGGTTCTTCGACATATCGAGGAGGAACAGGCCTGACGTGGCCCGCCAGTCCTGAACGAACTCGTCGCGCAGCGCGGGTTGTAAGGCGAACACGACTACCGCAAACTTCGCCGCCGGCAGCGTCGCTGCCGTCAGAATGGCCGCGAGCCATCCCGTCCCCCTGGTCGCCGGTCGCGCCATCTTGGCGATAACAATGCCAAGGAGGCCGCCCACGCCCCACGAGGCGAGTCCTACGTCGTTATGCGTGATACGCGCGAGCGCGACCCACACGATGATCAACGCGATCCCCGTCAGGATGCCCGCCATCAGCGGCGAGCCTTCCTTCGGCGCGCTCGCCGCTTTGGCTGTCCCGCCGCCGTAGACCCGCACGTTCGCCATGGCACCTACTATAGCAAACGCCGTTTCAATTTGCTCTATACGCTCATGACCACCGGAGCGTGATCGCTCGTGCCGACGTCGGCCTGCACCACACAGCTGGTCGCCCGTTCCGCGATCGCCGGGGAAGCAAGGACATAGTCGAGCCGCCACCCGATGTTGCGGGCGCGGAGATTCCGCCACGGCGCCCACCATGTGAACAGATTGGGATTGTCGGGATCGAACCGCCGGCCCACGTCCACGAGGTGTGTGCCGAGCAGTGTTTCGAACAGCGCGCGTTCCTCGGGGCGCTGTCCCACCGCATTCGGCTTGCGCTCTTTGGGATGCACGTCCATCTCGCTGCGCGCGATGTTCATGTCACCGCAAAGAATCAGCCGCCGGCCATCGGCCGTCAGCCGCGCGGCCCAATCGCTGAGACTCTGTACGAACGCGAGCTTCGCGGCGTAATCTTTGCCGCCGTTGGGAACGTAGATCGACGCGATCACCAAATCGCCGTGCTCCACCTGCACGATGCGCGATTCCATGTCGAACGGCGGATGGCTGAAGACGGGATCGACGGCGAACAGGTCTTTACGGACGTGTAACGACACGCCCGAATAGCCCTTCAGGGTGTGCCAGTACGCATGATAGTCCGGGACTTTGGACTCAGCGGGGATCTGCGCGGCGGTGGCCTTGAGCTCCTGCAGGCAGACGATGTCCGGTCGCTCGGCCTGCAGCCAGTCGCGCAGCTGCGCCGAGCGGGCGCGGATGCCGTTGACGTTCCAGGTGGCGATTTTCACCCCCGAACGATAAGGCCTTGACAGCACGCGGGGGCGGTCTTTACATTACCGATCAGTTATGAAACCAACTGGTTATAATCTGGACGCCACCTTCGCGGCCCTCGCCGATCCGACCCGCCGGGCCATCCTGGCTCGCCTCGCGACCGGCGAGGCGTCGGTCGCCGAGCTGGCGGAGCCGTTCGACATGACCCAGCCCGCCATCTCGAAGCATCTCAAGGTGCTGGAGGGCGCCGGTCTGATCTCGCGCAGCCGCGACGCCCAGCGCCGGCCGCGGCGCCTGGAACCCAAGCCGCTCGCCGAAGCGACGGATTGGATCGAGCGCTACCGCCGTCTCTGGGAGGGGAATTTCAAGCGGCTCGACGCCGTGCTACAAGAGTTGAAGGCCAAGCAGAAGAAGACTGTCGATGCGCTGTTAGACGAGGTTAAGCCCAAACCGCACAAAAAGAGGAGTACAAAATGAAGACGGCGGATCTCAAGGTTACTACTCCAACCGAGCGCGAGCTCGTCATGACGCGGGAATTCGCCGCGCCCCGGGTTATGGTGTTCGACGCCCTGACCAAACCCGAGCTGGTGCAACGGTGGCTCCTGGGACCGCCCGGCTGGACAATGCCGGTCTGCGAGATCGATCTGCGGGTTGGCGGGAAGTACCGCTACGTCTGGCGCAACGCCGACGGCCGGGAAATGGGAATGGGGGGTACGTTCAAGGAGATGGTGCGGCCCTCGCGCCTCGTCGCCACGGAGGTATATGAGGACTACTGGACGGGTGGCGAGACGCTCGTCACCACCGAGCTCGTCGAGACGCGCGGCAAGACGACACTCAGCACGACAGTCCGTTACGCATCGCGCGAAGCACGGGACGCCGCCCTCAAGATGGGTGCGACGAAAGGGTTGGAGGCGAGCTACGTTCGACTGGATGAGCTGTTAACCGCGTAACCTGACGACTAAGGAGATTCGTATGCAGAAGATCACGCCATTCCTCTGGTTCGATAACAACGCCGAAGAGGCGGCGCAATTCTACACGTCCGTCTTCAAGAACTCGAAGATCCTCAACGTCAGCCGCTACGGCGACGCGGGACCGGGTCCCAAAGGCTCCGTGATGGTCGTCAACTTTCAGCTCGAGGGCCAGCAATTCACCGCGCTGAACGGCGGCCCGCAGTTCAAGTTCAGTGAGGCCTTCTCATTCGTCGTGAACTGCGAGACGCAAAGAGAAATCGATGAGTACTGGAACAAGCTCACATCCGGCGGGGGGAAAGAGAGCGAGTGCGGGTGGCTCAAGGACAAGTTCGGCTTCTCCTGGCAGATCGTGCCGACCGCGCTCTGGAAGCTCATGAGCGGAGACCCCAAGAAGGCGAACCGCGTGATGCAGGCAGTGCTCCAGATGAAGAAGCTCGACATCGCCACGCTGGAGGAAGCGGCCGAGGGCAGGGTACCGGCTACCCGTTGACGGTCCGCATCCCGCCCTCGGCGTAGCGCGCGCCCGCGGCGGTTCCCACGCCTTCGATCTGCGCGAGCTCGGCGCCCGACAATGTTAGGTTGAGGGCGCCGACGTTTTCTTCCACGTATTTGCGATGCTTGGTGCCGGGAATCGGCACGATGTCGTCGCCCTTGGCGAGCAGCCACGCGAGCGCGAGCTGGCCGGGTGTGCACCGTTTCTGGCGCGCGAGCGTTTCGACGCGGCGGACGAGATCGAGATTCTTCTGGAAGTTGTCGCCCTGAAAGCGTGGATGGTTCTTCCGCCAATCGCCCTCGGCAATGTCTTCCGGACGCTTGATCTGGCCCGTGAGGAATCCGCGGCCGAGCGGACTGTAGGCGACGAAACCGATCCCCAGCTTGCGCACGGCCGGCAGGATCTCGTCCTCGACGTCGCGGCTCCACAACGAGTATTCCGTCTGGAGGGCGGTAATAGGGTGGACCGCGTGCGCGCGCCGCACCGTTTGGGCGGACGCCTCCGACAGCCCGAGGAACCGCACCTTTCCCTCCTGGACCAGATCCGCCATCGCACCGACGGTCTCCTCGATAGGCACGGCGCGATCGACGCGGTGCTGATAGTACAGATCGATGTGGTCGACGCCGAGGCGTCCCAGCGAGGCATCGCATGCGGCCTTGACGTACTCGGGCCTGCCGTTCTGGCCGATGAACTTGCCGTCCGGAGCCCGCACGTTGCCGAATTTTGTGGCCAGGATGACCCCCGGCCGCTTCCCTTTGATTGCCTTCCCGACCAGGACCTCGTTGGTAAAGGGCCCATAGACGTCGGCCGTGTCGAGAAAGTTGATGCCTAAATCCAGGGCCCGGTGAATGGTCGCGATGGACTCCTCGTCGTCCCGACTTCGTAGAAGTCCGACATACCCATGCATCCCAAGCCCAGGGCCGGATACCCGCAGGCCCCTCGTCCCTAGTTCACGCTGTTTCATGGCTCCATCCGGTTATGACGTTTCGTGCGCCTCTGGTGACGCGACGGGGGCCTGGCTTGGTATCCTTTCCGAAGGGACCCTTCTCCGTCGAGGTGTCTATGTCGCCCTCCGGCCTCCGGGCCGTTTGTCTCGTTGTTCCGCTCATCTGTCTCGTCAGTCCCGCACGTGCGCAGCTGATCCCGATCAAGACAATCCCCATCGCCCAGGGTGATCAGTTCCAAATCTTCCCATCCAACAATATGGGCATGGGCGGGGTTTCGATCGCGCTCCCGGACTCGCTGGGAGATCCATTTGCCAACCCAGCGACGACGGCGCGGTTGCGCGCGTCCCGTTTCTTCAGCGCGCCGACGGTCTATAGTCTCTCGGGCAATGCCGGCGGCGGCCGTTCGCTGCCGTTCGCCATGCTGACGCGCCGTGCGAACTGGTACGGCGGCCTCGCGCTGGTGCTGCAACAGGTCGACCCGAGTCGGCCGCCGCAACAGAATGGTTTCATCGCCGTGAACGCACCACTAGCACGGCCAGGGAGCGGACCGCCAATACCCGGTCCCGATCTACGCGCGCACGGCAACCAGTATGCGTTCGGAATGTTCGGACGAAGCTGGCCGGGCAGCAACCTCTCCATTGGCGGCAGCGCGCTCTGGACGGGGCTCCATGCGCTCGACGGTGTGGACTTGCTTTACAGCGGCAGTCGTCGCGTAGAACAAACCGGTCACGCCGTCGACGTTCGGATCGGCGCGTTGAAGGAATGGCCGGGCGAGCGTGGCGCGCGGACCCTCGAGGCGGTCGTCGTCCATAACCGCTTCGCAGCTACGCACAACGTCCTCTATGTGGATCAGTTCTGGGATCCCGGATTGCAGCAAATCGTCCTGCAACCGCGCACCGACCACAACTTCGATCATACGAACACATGGGGCGCACAGCTCGAGTACCAGATGGCGCTCCCAACACCCGGTTGGCGCATCGGTTGGGTGGCGACGGTCAATCGCGCGACGCACCCCAAGCTCCCGAGCTATGACATCACGAATGTCGCCGTGATTCCGTGGGATCCGGGCCGCACCTACGCGTACAATCTCGGCGTGGGACTGTCCAAGGTGCTGGGTCCAGCGACGTTCGGCGTCGATGCGATTTACGAGCCGATTCGGAGCTACACGTGGGCTGACGCGATCGCTCCGACCGCCACGCTCGGGGGCGATACGATTGCCGTCGGCGGCAAGACGGTGGAAAACCGGTTCAAGTTCTCCAACGCCGTGTTCCGCATCGGTGTGGGTCGCGACATCGCGCTCGAAGGCTCGCCGAAGGCGATCGGCTTGCAGTTCGGGTTGATGATGCGCTCCATCAACTATCGATTGCAACAAACCAACCATGTCGAGCTCACGCAACGTGCCCTGCGCACCGGTTGGCTCGAGTGGTCGCCGACCTGGGGCCTGACGCTCCGCTTCCCGGAGTTCGAGCTCCGGTATCGGGGCCGCGTCATGAAAGGCGCGGGCCGCCCCGGCTTCGGCGCCCAGTTCGTCGTGGGTGCTCGCGACCTTGCGGTCTCGAGCGGGGCGATCCTGGCGGTGCCGAGTGGTCCGCTGAGCCTGGTCGACGTCAATACCGCTACCCATCAGATCTCGCTGTCGCTGCCGATCCATTGAGCCGGCGCGGAGGTGCCTCATGACTCTTTCCGTCAGACCGCTGTGCGTCGCGGCACTGCTGCTGGCCGTGGCGTGCGACGAAACGCCGCCCACGACGGGTTTTCCGGAATCGCTCGATGCGCAGCTGCGGCGCAGCATCGGCCAGTGGAGTGTGGTGCCGATTGCGGCGCCGCCGCAGCAAGACCCGGCGCTCGTCGCGCTCGGGCGGGCGCTGATGTTCGACAAGATCCTGAGCGGCAATCGCGATATCTCGTGCGCCACCTGTCATGAGCCCGCGCTGCACGCCACCGACGGTCTCCCGCTCGCGATTGGGACGGGTGGGACTGGTACCGGCACGGCTCGCACCCTCGGTCCGGGACGCAGCTTCGTGCCCCGGAACGCACCATCGCTGCTCAACAGCGCGATCGGATTGTCCTACGTCTTCTGGGACGGCCGGCTCAGCCGCTTCGGTCCGCCGCCACCCGATGTCACCCTGCCGCGAGACCTGCCGAACGTGATCGCCGCGCAGGCCATGATGCCGGTACTCAACCGGCGGGAAATGCGCGGCAATCCCGGCGACGTCGATGTGTTCGGCAATCCCAACGAGCTGGCGCAGTTCACCGACAGCCAGCCGGATCAAATCTGGCGGGCCATCATGCAGCGCTTGCTCGCCATCCCCGAATACGTCACCCTCTTCCGCGCGGCCTATCCCGGCGTGCCGCCGTCCAGTCTCACGTTTGGCCCCGCCGCAACGGCGATCGCGGCATTTCAAATGGCCGCGTTGATGAAAACCGATTCACCGTTCGACCATTACCTGCGTCACGAGGACAACGCCATCAGCGTCGAAGAGAAACGCGGTGGAATCCTGTTCTTCACGCGGGCGCGCTGCGTGAGTTGCCACAACGGCCCCTTGCTTGGCGGGCAGTCCTTCTCCAACAGTGGGGTTCCGCAGCTCGGCCCGGGTGTAGGGCGGGGCGCGCCGCTCGACCTCGGCCGGGGCGAGCTCCCCAACAATGATGTCTACAGGTTTGCGTTCCGCGTGCCGCCCCTACGGAACGTCGAGCTGACCGCGCCGTACTTTCACAACGGCACGTTCGCGACCCTCGAATCCGTGGTCGCGCACTATAACGACGTGCCGACGTCGTTGCGCAATTTCAATCCTGCCACGCTGCCGGCGGCGGTGCAGAGCAGCTACCATGGCGACCAGGCGACGATCGACGACATCCTCAAGACGCTCGAGTTCACTCTCCGGACTCCGCTGCAGTTGACGGAGGCGGAGCGAGGCCAGCTCGTGGCATTCCTCAAGTCGCTTACGGATCCCAGCGCGCGCGATCTTTCTGGGATTGTGCCGGCCTCGGTGCCGAGCGGATTGCCGGTGCGCTGATTAGAACCCTTGGGTCAGACTGAACCGCACCATCCAGTCTTTCTGCGGTCGGTCGAAGGGATGCACGATGTCCATCTGGCCGATCGCGTAGCCCAGCAGGTTCATGCGGAACGATACGCCCGTGCTGCTGACGATTTTCCGGGGGCCATTGCCGAAGAGCTGCAGTCCCTGAGAACCGGTCCAGGCGACGCCCGCATCGTAGAAGATTCCGGCATCGATTGGTAGGATCCCGTAATAGCCGCCACCGAGACCGAGCAACCCGAACGGCGGAAAACGAAGCTCGATGTTCCCCACGAGTATCTTGCTTCCGAGGAGTTGTTTGAACACGGGGCACGACAACAACGAGGTCGCGTTACTGCATTCGCCGGCGGCGAAGCTTCCCAGATCATAGCCGCGCACAAAACTTGGATAACCAATGAACAGCGGATACAGGATGCCATTGGGATGGGTGATGTCGTTGTCAGCGTCGCGACCATAGCGACCTACATGCATGATGCGGCCGGCGAGTGTGAATGGCCGCAGGGGCGTGATGTACGTTCGATAATCGGCGAGCGCGGTGACAAACTGGAGACTGCCAAATGTCGGATCGGCCTCGAGCCGCCAGCGGTTGCCGAGAATCGGGCCGGTCGCGCCGAAGTACGAATTGTCGTGCACCGCAGCGGCGGTCGTGACGCCAAGGTTCAGATTCCCAGGCACCGGGAGATGCGCAGTGGAATCGCCGATCTGATCATAGGGAAAGTTGTTGTTGAACGTCAATGTCCGAATCTCGTGAGCGAACGTGATCTGCTCGAGGCCGGCGGAGAATTCGACGCGGTCCGAGCGGTTGAATGGATACGCGACAAAGCCCGTCAGGTCCCGGTTCGTTTGCTTAAACCGTTCGATCTGCTCCTGGCAGGTGGGACCGTTGGTGCGGCCACAATCGGAACCGATCCCGCCGACGATGTAGGGGATCTGCTCAGCGCCGATGCTCCAATTCAAGCGCCGTTTACGATTGGCGTAGCCGACCAGCGCCGCAAAATCGGAAATTCGGCCGTTCACCTGCGCCATCGTCACGAGGTTGTGGTCGCCCAGCATGTCGCTCCAGTACAGTGTGACACCCCCGCCGACGTATGTGCCGAAGCGGTCGGCTGCAATTGCCAGGGAGGGCTGCGAGACAAAATCGAGCGACAGCTTGGAGTGGTAGGCCTTGGTCGCGCCGTTGATCACGACCGTTCCTTCCGGCGGCAGCCCGGGCCCCGGATCCCTGATCATCTCCGCGATGCTGGTTCCGACCACGGCGCGGTCGAGGGGCGGCAGCGCGGCGGCCGATTGGGGGAGTGGCGTAATCGGTCCGCCCTCGAGCGCGCGCAGGTCCTCAATCGCCTGGATGGCGTAGCCGCCACCGGTGTAGACCGAGAAGACCGCACGGGGCGCCCGTTGCGCGACACTGAGCGCGGGGCTCAGTGAGGTAATGCCGCTGACTCCACTGAAGACGTTGGTCACCTGCGTAATGCCGCCGCTCGCGAGCGACAGCCGGAATACGTTCGTGATCCCGCCCGGATCGCCGAGGAAGTAGAGGCTTCGCCCGTCAGGACTCCACTGCGGGTTGATATGCTTCGCCTTCGGAAGACGCGGGAGCTGCCGGATCTGCCCGCCCGGCCGCGCGTCGATGACGGCAAGCTGATAATCGCCGTAGGACAGCTTCTCGAGTGAGGTGGTGAAGCGGTCGGTCACGAACGCAATCTGCGAACCATCGGGTGACCACGCCGGCTCGAGGTCGGCGTATGGGTCATTGGTCAAGCGCTCCAGCTGGCCACTGTCGAGATCGTACGTGAAGAGATCGGTGAGCCCTCCGACTTGCGCGCTGAACGCAATCCGCTTCCCGTCGGGCGACCACGTCGGATTGAAGATCTCGCCGAACGAGGGGAACTTGATCTCCTTGATCACGTCGCCGTTATCGCCCCGCACGATACGAAGCGCCGGGTCGCCGGTCACGATCGCACCGAACACGAAGCGGCTGCCGTCGGCATCCCATGCGCCGGCCGAGTTGATGAACTGCATGCTCTCGAGATGCGGATCGCGAGTCGAGGACACGAGTTTGCGGATCGTGTGGCCGTCCTCGGCGTTGGCGAGGTATATGTCGAACGTAAAGAGTCCGGCGTCCGAGATGTATACCATGCGCGAGCCATCGGGGCTCAACACTGGCGCGAGATTGTAGTGCTGCTCTTTCCCTGGGCTCACCAGCGCGCGCGCGCCGGAGGTCGGGGCGGGAGTCAGGCGCGCCTGCATCCGTTGGGCGCGGTCCGTGGGCAACGTGATACCTGTCGCCACCGCCACCGGCTGCGCCGCATCGGTGAGGGCACGATGCCAATCGCCGATGAGACTGTCGGCCGGCCGGTGCGTCATCTGTTCCAGTGCGAGCTGCACGTTGCCGCTGCGGCCGGCCGACCGGAGCAGGGCGCCGACGATGTCGTCGCCGTAGGTGCCGCCGAGGTAGGCCCAGAACGACTGACCCCAGCGGTACGGGAAGTATCGCGGATTCTCGAGATCTCGGAACTTCGGAAGCTCGCCGCGCCGCACCGCGTCGCGCATCCACATCGTCGTGTTAGGATCCACGTTCCCGAGCGAGACGTACTCGGCCATTCCTTCGATGAACCACAGCGGAACGCGGTTGAAGCCTGTGGCCACGTTGCCGCGACCGACACCGGTGATGTCGTACTGGAACGCGTGCGTCAGCTCGTGACCGATCACATGGTCGGTTTCAAACAGCGATGCGCCCATTGGAAGAATGATGCGCCGCTTGAGGCTCTCCGTGATGCCTTCGCTTCCCTCCACCGGAAGGATGTTCGTCTGATTGTAATCGGGGTGATCCGAGTAGAGAATCAACGGCTGCCGGCCACTGAGCTGGTGGCGTAGCACCGTCGAGATCCTGGTGTACCACCGCTCCGCCATTCTGCCTGCCTGGGCGGCGGCCTCCGCTTCCGAGTCGTAGTAATAGACGTCGAAGTGTTGGGTTTTCAGGATCTTAAACTGGAAGCGTTTATACTGGACGGAGTTGCGGCCGAAGTATTGGGATTGTGCCGTAGACGCGAGCAGAGTCAGCGCGCCCAGCAGCAGGGTGACGCGAGCGGTGGTGTTCATGTCCTTGGATTACCCCCATACCTCGGGTTCGGCACAATTGATTGGACCAAGCTCCAACCTGAACGTACATCTTCCAACGAGAGTTCACACCCAAGCCACCGCGGATTGGAGATACGGGCAATCTGCAAGGGGAAACGTAGTGCGCTCGGGTTCCTGTCTCACGTCAGAATCCTGGGTGGCGTTCACACAGACGGGCGATAGCACGGCGATGTTAAGGCTGAACCAGTTTCGGACTTGCTGCGTCCACAAAAACCGCTCATGTTCGCCGCGTGAGCGCGCCATTGGCCGCCCCAACTCCGGCTGCTCCCATCGCTTCGGCGTCCCGGGTCGCGTCGATCGATCTGATTCGCGGCGCAGTGATGATCCTGATGGCGATCGACCACGTCCGCGTCTACTCCGGACTCCCCGCCGGTGGCCCTACGGCGGGGATTTTCTTCACTCGCTGGGTGACGCACTTCGTGGCGCCCGCGTTCATCTTCCTGGCGGGGACGAGCGCCTACTTCTACGGACGCAAGCACAGCGACCTGTCGCGCTTCCTGTTCGTCCGCGGCGTCTGGCTGGTGTTGCTCGAGCTCACGGTGATCCGCGTCTGCTGGACCTTCAACTTCGATTTCAGGAACTACGTGCTGGCGGGCGTCATCTGGGTGATCGGCTGGTGCATGATCCTGATGGCGGCCTTGGTGCGCCTGCGCCCCAGAACGCTTGGCATCATCGGCGCCCTAATCATCGCGCTGCACAACGCGGTACTGCCGTGGCTCATCAATCACGTTCCGCTGGGAGAGTTCTGGAAGATTCTCTACATCGGTTTCTGGAACGGTCCCGTGGCCGGCACGCCGCTGATCGTGTTGTACTCGATCATTCCGTGGATCGGGGTGATGGCCGCGGGCTTTTGGTTCGGCACGGTCCTGACGATGGAGCCCGCGCGCCGCAACCGGATCTGCCTTCGCCTCGGCCTCGGCGCCACCGCGCTGTTCCTGGTGTTGCGAGGTTTCAACGTGTACGGCGATCCGAGGCCGTGGAGTGCGACGCCACCGATGCCTGCGCCTCTGTCATTCCTTAACACCAGCAAGTACCCCGCGTCGCTGGATTTTTTGCTGATGACCCTTGGCCCAACCATCGCGTTGATCCCGCTGCTGGATCGCGCGCGCGGGCACATCGCCCAGTGGGTCACGGTGTTTGGCCGCGTGCCGTTCTTCTACTACGTCCTGCACATCCCACTCATCCACGCGCTCGCGCTGGTTGTCTCGAGAATCCGCACGGGATCCGTGGACCCATGGCTGTTCACCAACCATCCCATGGCCAACCCGCCCGCTCCCGAGGGCTACACCTGGAGTCTCGGACTCCTGTATCTCGTCTGGGCGATCGCGATCGTGATGCTGTACTTCCCCTGCCGCTGGTACGCCGATCTCAAAACGCGGCGCAGCGACTGGGGGGGGTGGCTGAAGTACCTCTAGAAAGCCCCTCCGCCGCCTCCTCCTCCACCACCGCCGGAACTTCCGCCGCCGCCAAATCCGGATCCTCCCGAGCTGCGCGGCGAGGACGACAGCGTCGTCCCCGCGACCGTCGTCAGATGCGACACACTGCTCGAGAAATGGCTGACGTTGAAATTCATCACGCTAGGACCGACGTACCATTGCGGTGGTTGCGTGTAGATCCCCTCGAACGCTCGGGCGAACTGCTGCTCGACCCCGAAGGCCATGGCGTAAGGCAGGTACTTGTCGAACAGCTCGGGGTGGCCAACGATAATGCGCTTCAGGTGCTCAGCCTCGACGCGCCGTAAGAACTCCTCGAAGCCGAGCACCTGTTCGAGCGCCCGCGTACCGGGCTCGGTGCGGGCGGGCATGATCTGCGCGAACAGCGCGACGATGATGAACGTCAGGACGGCGGCGATGACGAACGGCACGGGTGTCAGCAGGAACGCCTTCGCCACATAGGTGCCGCCGACGCCGATCACCAGCGCCAGCCCTACCGCGATCCCCATCCATTTCTGCTTCACCTTGTCGGGGCGGTGCTGGTAGAACCCGCTCTCCGTGAGGCGGTCGAAGATCGCATCGCGAATGGGGCGAAGCTGCTTGTAGAACTCGTCCTTCAGCTCATCCATCGGCACGTGATCGCCGTGGCTCGAAAAGATGCCGTCGAAGACGGCGACCTCGTGCGGTGCGAGCCCGTCGCTGGTCTTGAGGCGGTGCAGTGTGTAGGTCGTGCCGCCGCCGAACAGGCCGAACAACTTCGGGTTCTGGTGTTCCTCGATGCGCAGGTATCCGCGCACGGCCAGGTCGACGAGCGTCGCGGTGATGTCCCGCATGTCCGCGCTATTGTCGATCAGCGTGCCCGCCTCGGCCGGCGTCACTGTCTTGGGAGGCTCGTACTGCACGGTGATCGGCCGCTCTCGCGGATCGGCTCCGGACCGGCGCCACCGCAGGAAGGCGAACAGGAGCACCGGCAGCGGGATGAGCAGTGGCCAATTGCTGCCGACCGTTTCCGCCGCCCGCGACACGACGCTGGGCGCGGTGACCACGCCCTTGTTCCAGCCCACGACGGCCGTGACACCTTCGTGATAGCCCAGCGGACGCGGCATCACGATACGCACGACATTGCCGTCGATGGTGACGGTCGCTTCTCTCCCGGTCGAGCCGTACACGCCGTTGAACGCGATGGCGCGCACGCCCGGCGTCCCGGGAGGGAGCTCGATCTCCGCCGTCGCGGCACGGATCGGGACTTCCCACTCATCGCCCGTCACGTTCCAGTAGAGCTCGTCGTGCTCGTCGAAAAAGCGGAGCCCGTTGGTCGCATGATAGCGAAGCACGAGCGTGCGGTCGGCATCGGCGGCCCCAGGAATCCAGACCTTGTACTTGATGTACGCGCCCTGGCGACTGGTCTCCGTACGCAGGTTGCGACCGCCATCGTCTTGCGCGCTGCGGAGAGAGACAGCGAGCGTCCAGTTCAGTCCCTGCGGCGTCCGATACGTGACCGGGATCGTGCGATACAATCCGTTCCATGAACCGACAAACCGCGCCGTGATGGTTTCGGTGACGTCGATGCTGGCGTCGTGATTAACGCGAATCTGAGCGTCGAAGCGCTCGATCGAGTAGGACTTCTCCTGGGCGTGCAGTCCGGTCGCGAACAAGCCGAGGATGAGCAGCGCCAGTGGCACGCGCGGCACGGCACGCTCGGAGGGATCGTCCAGGCCGAAAAACTCGCGCGGATGGACCCGCATGAGGCCCGCAACGATCCCGGCGGGGAATTGCGCGATCGCGGTGTTGAAGTCACGGACCACCGCGTTGTAGTAGCGCCGCGCGTTCTGGAGATGGTCTTCGACGTCGGTCAACGTGGTCTGCAGTCCTGCGAAGCTGGCGGCCGCTTTGAGCTCAGGGTACGCCTCGGCGAGGGCGACCACGCGCTGCAGCGCGCCGGCGAGCGGATCCTCCTCGCGGGCGCGTGCCCGAGGCCCTTGGTCACTGGCTTGCAGCGCGCGGCCGCGCGCCGCGACGAGTGCTTCCAGCGTGCCGCGCTCGTAGCCAGCGTGGCCCTGCACGACGGCCACCACGTTGGGAATGAGATCGTGCCGACGTTTCAGCTGCACGTCGATATCGGACCAGGCGTTGTCGCCCAGTTGCCGCAGGCGCGTCAGGCGATTGAACGTGTAGACGACCCACGCGACGACGAGCAGTGCGATCACCGCGACGAGATTCATGGCCCTACGCTAGCTCGGCAAAGGAGTGAATGCGAGGATGGTCTGTCGAGGAATCGTCCGGCAGAGCCGGCCCGCGAGTGCAGAGCACCGTCCGCATGCCCGCCGCGCGCGCCGCGTCCAGCTCAGCGGTCACGTCGGAGATGAACAGCACCGCGCTCACCGGGTTACGGAGCGCCGCGGCGATCTGCCGGTAACTGGCTGCTTCGCGCTTCGGGCCGGTCGTCGTGTCGAAGTAGCCAGACAGAAAGGGCGTGAGGTCACCGGCCGCGGTATTGGCGAAGAGATTGCGCTGCGCCTGGACGCTGCCCGAGGAAAAGATCGCGATTGTCTTTCCCGCCCCGTGCCAGCGCTCGAGGGCCGGGCGCACGTCGGGATAGACTTCACCCTTTCCCTGCAGCTCCCCTGCGCGATATCCGGCTTCCCAGATGCGGCCTTGGAGCGCCTTCAGCCCCGTCGATTTGCGGTCGCGATCCATCAGCCAGTAGACGTAGGCTTCGGGATTCCACGCAGGAAGATCGGGGGCGTGCGGTGATTCCGCGGCGTGTTCGGCACGGAGCAGCGCGATGTCGGCGCGGACGCCGGGATCACCGGCGTGCTGCTCGAGATAGTCGTGGACTCGGGCGCGGGCGTACGGAAACAGCACCTGCTGGACGAACTCGATCGGCGTGGTCGTGCCTTCGATGTCCAGCAGGATCGCGCGAATGCCGGTCAGCGCAATGGGATGTAACTCGGCCCCAGACAGAGCGGCTGATAGCCTTTATCGGTCCCGCTGTTCGTGTAGTGCGGCGTCCACCCGGACTTGTCCTGAAACAGGCGAATCGCGCGAATGTCGCGATCCGCGCACAGATCGAACCAGTGCCAGGTGCCGCGCGGCACGCGAATCAGATCGCCCGCTTCGACTTCGATCGCGATGACGGGGCCCCCCCCTTCGCGTGGATGGATGTGAAACAGGCCGCGGCCGCGGACGATGAACCGCACCTCGTCCTCATCGTGCCAGTGTTCGGTGCTGAACTTCGCGAGCATCGTCTCGAGGTTGGGCGTCGCGGGCGTGACGTCGATGACATCGGCCGTGACGTAGCCGCCTCGAGCTTTCAATTGCTCGATCTCCGGCGCGTACGCCGCCAGGACCGCGTCGGGCGGGGCATTGGCGGCGGCGCGCTGAGCGAGCGGCCAGCGCTCGTAGTCGATACCCAACGTGGCGAGGTACTGCGTCACTTCGGCTTCATCGGTCAGCGTCCGCTGCTCGGCCGGGATTCTCACGGTTGCCATGAGGTGCCTCGCTTTCGTCCCATCACTTCGAGTAAGAACTCAAGGATCTCGACGTGTCGCTTGGCCTCGGCGAGATCCTTGCCCCAGGTGTACAGCCCATGGCGCCGAATCAGGAAGCCATGCGCCTCGGGATTCTCGCGCAAGATCGCTTCGATCTGTGGGGCGGCGGCAGTCCAGTCCTGCGAGTTCTCGATGATCGGCAACCGCTCGCGATGCTCGTGCGTGTGGACGCCGCCCAGACCCTTCAGCATTTCATAGCCTTCAATGCTGAGGTCGCTATCCGTCGCTGTCTCCGACAGAATCGTGCTCCAAATGGAGTGCGTATGCAACACCGCGCCGGCTCCCCCCGATCGCACGATTGCCAGATGCACCGTTGCCTCGGCCGACGGGGTGCCCGAGCCGCGCCTCACACGTCTGTGCTCGTCGATCGCGACGATGTCGCTCGACTCCAGCAGCCCCTTGTCCACGCCACTCGTCGTAATCGCCAGCGTGAGAGGTTCTTTGCTCACGACCGCACTGAAGTTGCCACTGGTGCCGAGTGCCCAGCCACGCTCGTAGCAGTGCCGGCCGACCTCGGCCAACTGCTCCGCGAGCGATTCAAATGACGTCAAGGCCCCAGCTCCAGCTCCGCTTTGCCACGGTGTGCGGGCCAGCGCGGTGTGAGCGAGAACCCCTGGACCGTCTCCTCGAATCCCCGCTCACTGCGTGCGACCGTCGTGATCTTGGACCGCCACACTTCGGTTTCAGGCCGCAGGCGCAGCGCAATCTCGCGAGTCAGCGACAGCTCAGGCGCGAACACCGCGTTCGCGGGTGCTGCCGACACATCCCAGGAGTAGGCGACGTCGAGACAACCCGTCGCATCGAATTTCAATCGCTTTTCGAGATCGTCGCCCTGCAGCACGACCGTTACCGAGTCGACGTCCGCGGTTACGCGAGCCGTCATCGGCACGGCGGCCCACGACCGGATCGACTTGTATCGGGCGCTTGCGTAATCTTCAGCGGACACATCCGCGCCGAGCAGCCGATCGACGAGGATCGCGCGCGGCTCGGCGTCCACCGGCGGCAACGCCTTGAGTCGCGACGCGCGCTCGATGTCGTGGATGCTCGCCGTGCCCCCGTCTTTACTCTCGGCATGGCCCTGCGATTGCTTCGGAATCTCGTGATACGATTCCCGCCGCCGGGTGAGCACGTCGCCGAGATTCGTGAGATCGGCGAACCGCGTCAGAGCTTCGATCGCGCCGCCGCGATGGGGACTGATCACCGCCGAGAACTGGGCGGAGTGGATCCACAGCTCAGGGTAGCCGTCGTAATCGAGGTCGAGCTCCTCATAGGCGAGGGCCTCTCCCTGACGCAACACGCGCTCGGCGATCGCGAGCTGGCGCCAGATGGCGTTCCGCAGGTGCGGGAGATAGAGCCCGCCAAAGACGCCGTGCCAGTAGGCGTCGTTGCACTGCGCCCGGCCAATCGCGCGGCGTGCTTCCGGCGGATCGCCTCGGCTGCGGGACAGCGTGGAGAGCGCGACCATCGTCTTGTGCATGCGGTTCGACTCTGGGTACTTGACCAGGAAGTGGTGCCAGTGTCCTCCCCGCACAAACGATGACGACGCCGCCAGATGCTTGGGGCCGAGCTCCTCTTCCAGCTGCGTCAGGTCCCGCTGCGCCTCCGGCGGGAGCGACCACTTCTCCATTTCGCGGTACGATGCCGTGCCCAGGTAGGCGAGCCCGCCCGACGCGACCTGCCGGAAGGCATCCTGGCCCGTCGTGAGCTTGATTTCGCCGGCAGACGTGAGCCGTTCCATGGTCTGCAGGAACGTGTCGAGCCAGCCGGAGCCGTAGACCCAGTCCTTCGTGCCCGGCCAACCGCCGAACTTTTCCCCGTCGTCGGCGAGGACGGCCAGGCCGTGACCGTCGGCGCGGAGCTGCCGCAGGTAGGACGCCGTCTCTTCGGGCGGGCGGAAGGGAATCAGGTAGCGGAGCCGCTCATCGATCGCCAGCAGGCCCACGCGATGGCCGTCCGACTCCGTGTGATGGGGCCTGTGCAGCTCCTCGTGCCGGAATCCACTGACGAGGAAATGGCGATCATCCACGAGGGCATATTCGACACCTGCGTCCGCGAGATCCGCGGTCAACTCCGGCTGCCACACTCGCTCCGTAAGCCACAAGCCGGTCGCCTGCACACCGAAGCGCCGCTGCAGGTACTCGCGCATGCGGCCGATTTGCTCGAGCCGATCGGGGCGGGGCAGCGACGCCAGGATCGGCTCGTCGAATCCCGCGAGCAGCAACTCCAGCCGGCTATCGGCGGCCAGCCGGCCAATCATGTCGAGCCACGCCGTGTCGTGCTGTTCGAGCCACTCGAGCAGCGGACCTGAGACGTGCAGTGTGAGCGGGAAGAATCCAGCGGCGGTGGCTCGCTCGATGATCGGCCGATAGACGTCGCGCACATGATCGGCCATGACGTGGTCGAAATTCCCCACCGGCTGATGCAGGTGCAGGCCAAAGACGAACCGCAGGGGGGCGGTCATGACGGCGTCGGCTGGAAGGTGCTGCGAAACACGTCAGTCGCGCTCCCTGCGGCGGGATCGTTGCTGCGTGCGTCGCCAAGCTGAGCGAGGAACCCTGCCTCGAGTCGGGCGCTCTCGGCGCCGGCGAGCGAGATCGCGTGCGCGGCGTAGCGGAGCACCTGGCGGCCCTCGAGGCCGGCGATGTCGTCAAAGAACCAACCGCACGACGACATGGCGCGCAGCACCCCTCGCTCCATCTCGATGAGCCGCGCGGTGTTCTCGTCGCCCCGGACGGGCCCGGTGGCTCCTGCGGCCTCGAGAAACGCCCGCGATCCCCCAGGCAAATCGCGGCCCTCGCGGTCGTAGATCTCGTGCACTTCGTGCGCGAGCCACTCCACCGCGAAGCGCAGCGGGGCGCGCCAATCCTGCTGCGACGGCCGGTCGGTGTGGACCTTGCAGCCGCAATTCGAGCGCCAGCGCTCCACGCCGTGGGGGCAGCTCCACGACGTTGGCGCCACCAGGTCTACCGTCGTCGCGGGCGGATACTTGGCGAGCGCGGCCGCGAAGTTGGTGACCTGGACCTTGCCGGACTGTTGGAGGCGACGGATGACGGTGGCGAGTGTTTGATCGGCGCCTTTGTGATGGTGGCCGAAGGTCTCGCCATCGACGGCGATGCTCGTGATCGCATTGGGTGGCGTGCGCTCGAGTGCTTCGGTCAAGCGATCCTCGTCGGTGGTGAGCGGGCCGAAGGCGACGTCGTGCGACAACACGCCGTCGTACACGAAGACCGTGATCGACCGGCCGCCGCTCAGCTCGATGCGCGCCGGCAGACCGTGCGCGGGCGGCTTGGAGACCTGATGCGGCGCGAGCACCGTGAACTGGATTCCCTCGGCGGCGAGGACGTCGAGTGTCTCGCGAT
>Ga0209056_10002265_pt1 | contig 20847 bp, 27 predicted proteins | sample GraSoiAngelo_114_FD_185876 | JGI IMG/M metagenome (GOLD analysis project Ga0209056, IMG submission 185876) | Grasslands soil microbial communities from the Angelo Coastal Reserve, California, USA - 14_0903_13_40cm (SPAdes) (version 2) | ecosystem: Environmental > Terrestrial > Soil > Grasslands...
CCGAGCATCCGTCCGCGGACGTACTCGGGGTGGCCGTCGTGGTTCGCGTCCGTCGCGGTGAATTCCTGCTTCCACGTGCAGTTCGCGTCGTCGGAAGGCATCACGAAGTGGGCGACGTCGGGGGCCCCGCGGACCTGGTCCGCATCATGCGGGAGGACGCCGAGGCCGAAGGAGTCGAGGGAATCGTTGGCGAGATCATCGCGGGTCTCATTGAGTTCCCGCAGCGCGGGGACATCCGCCCGGACCGGGTCCGGGTTTCGGTCCGAAGAAGGCGCCGGGGCCGCGGTCGAATTCGCCGGGGCGTCCGAGGGACTCCGTGCGACGTCCGCCTGGGGCGGCGCCGGGGTCGGGCCCGGGGCGCCCGACGCGGACAGGACGCCGCGCGAGGCGGTCGCGTCCTGGGCGCTCAGCGCGGTCAGGGCGGCGCCTCGATTCGAGGGCGTGTAGCCCAAGAGGCGCAGATACGTTCCGTCGCGGAGGAGGCCGCCGCCCATCTGCGTGAGGACGACGGTGCTCACCGCGACCATTCCAAGCACAATCGCGAGCCCCAGGTACAGGGCCCGTGGCGGGCGTTTCGAGACGCAATAGGCTTCCATCGGGATCGCACCTTTTGAGAGTGTACGCGGGCGGCAGGGCATATCGAGACCCGCAAGACTCTTCCCGATGGCTTTATGAGAGGGCGACGGAACCGACCGTGAGAATCAAGAGGTCGCGGCGACCGAGATTCCACTCATGACAAGGACGCGTGCCGTTCCGAGGGACACTCGGCCCCCGTCCCTCCTCGGCCGCTGTACTTCATAGAGGCACCGCGAAGAAACCGTGTATTCGGACCTCGTACGCTCTGACCTCAGTTGGTCTTACCAAACCATGCGGACGCAAGCCAAGCTTCGCAGGCGGATTGCGTTCCCGCGACCGTAATGACGATGAGCTACGGAGGGACCGCGTCACGGGAGCACTGCGGATGGCGCCCGGGGAACAAGCTCCTCTAAGTCTTCCTCTTTAAGCGCGGACAATTCGTTATCCGGGACACCGAGTCGTATCCGCATCCCTGCGAGGCCCCCGTTTCCGAGCGCTCTAAATCGATACCGGGTCGGACGTCCAGCCGCCGTCGTTCGGGCGACCTCCGCCACGCCGTGATGGATGAGGTACTCGACCATGAAACGTCGGCCCTCATTCGACCATTCTGGGAAACGGCCATGCGCCAGCTTGGACAGCTCAAGAGTCGAGAGTTCCCGTCCCGCGAGGTCTCGCCCGAATTCGTAGGCGTCGTACGCGTCATAAGGTTGGAAGGGCGAAGACCGGTTCGGCGCGGACGGGGCGACGACTTCGTCGATGGAGACATCCACGTCGTCGATTTTCTGCCGTAGTTCTGCGAATTTCCTCACCAGCGGATCTCGACTCAGGACTTCGATTTCTGCCATCCACGCCTTTCGCTGAGACCGGACGATCGATTCGGGATCCTCCGGAAAATCAAGGTTCATCTCCCATCCTCGTAATCACGAATATGACATAGTATATATATAATAGTGCTCGACCAATATCCAATCGGCTCTATTGCCTATCGTCCACGATGGCCGACAAATATCCCGCCAGAAGATTCATGTACCATGAATTTATCCGGGGGCCTCGCGGTGTTTCTTTGCATCGGGTCGTCACCGTGTTTGGTAAGAAGGAATTCGCGGCGATACGACTCTACTGCAAGCGCAATCGAATCAGCCTCTATGCCTTGGCGAAGGCAGCCATCCGCGAATATATGCAGCGCCATCCTTAATCCCGAGGCGTGGCTATGCCATGTACGCGATCCGATCCCGCGCTCACAAAAAGGGTAGCACCGCGGGCCCGAGTCGCATTCGGAGCCGTGGGCCGGGACTGGACAGATTTCCATCCCACATCGGTGAGGTGTAGGCTCTTACCTGCGATGAAGCGATGGCCAATCCTCCGGGCAGCTGCGCCTTTCCAAGAAGCGATTCTCGCGCGATACCTAGGGTGCCGGAATTCGTTCCTCGATCCACCTCCGCACCGCGTCCCATACCTCGGAAAATGTGTTTCGCTTGGGACCTTTCGGTTCGAACGAATGGCCCGCGTCCCGAATCACGACCAAGTCATGGGGGACGGGCAACCGTGACAGATCCTCCTGGAGGCGGGCCAGATCACAGAACGGATCGTGGTCCCCCTGCACGAACAGAATCGGCTTCACGACCATCGGCCACTCCGGCGGGTTCCTCACGTCGGGGCGGAACTTCGGGTGGAGCGGATAACCCAGGGCGATGATGCCCTGCGCGAGCGGATCCGCGGAGGCCCGGGCGCACACCCGCGCTCCCATCGACTGCCCCGCGATGAAAATCGGAATCTCCGTGAAGCGATTCACCATGAACCGCAGCGCGCCGCGGAGATCGTCCTCTTCGCGGGCAAGGTCTCGTGAGGCGACGCCCTTCTCGTCCGTATATCGGAAGTTCATCCGCAGGGCCGCGAGGCCGGCATCGGCTGCGGCGGTCGCGATTCGCCGAGGAATCGGGTTCAGCAAGTTGCCTGATCGGCCGTGCGTGAGGATCAGGCCCGCCGATGGAGCGCTCTCGGGGGCATGGAGGAGTCCGCGGACCGTCCCCGATCCGCTGATCGGCGCGAATCGCGCATCCGAGGCGAGGAGGTCCGCCATCGGTCTTCACCGCCCTCGATTCGGAGGAACTCCCGCGAGACGCAAGCGCCTCGGAGGCGCCCTACGGATTCGGTGGAGGGGCCCCTCCCGATCGTTTCCGTCGCATCAACCCGACGCCGGCGAGGGCGAGGGCCAGGACGCTTAAGACGAGCGCGCCGTACCCGACGAGGGAGAGCGTGCCCACCGCGTCGACCGCGGCCGGGAGGACGATGACCGTCCCGGTCATCCCGACCCAGGAGTCCCCGATCTTGTACGCGTGGAGCTTGCAGAAGTAGGTGTACGTCCCCTCCGCGTTGAAGGTCCAGTTGAACACGGTAGGTTGACCCGGGGCTCCCATGACGGGCGGCAATCCAAGCGGCAGGTTGGGGCTCGAGTCCCACACGATCCCCGTCGAATTCGTCCCCGTGATGGTATGGGGCTCCGTCGGATTCGTCAGCGTCCACCGGACGATTGTCCCCTGCGGCACGCTAATACTCTCGGGGGCGAAGGCCTGGACGGCATAGTTTGGGTCGCCCCAGCCCGCGATCACGGTGACGACGCGGTCGATCGGGATGCCCGACGTGACCGTCAGGTTCCCCGCCATCCCGGGATGGATCTTGCAGAAGTAGTGGTACGTCCCAACCGGCAGGAACCTCGTGTCGTTCTCGTAGACCGAGCCGGGCGGCAGGAGTCGGCCGGGCGACAAATCGCCCAGGGCCGCGGCGACCGGGAAGAGCGGGCTCGAGTCGAACACCCAGGCGGTCGCGTTCTTGGTTTCGGTCGAGGTGACGGTGTGAATTGCGCCCGCGAGCTTCCACTGGACCGTGTCGCCGACGTGGATCACGATCGGGTTTGAATCGTATCCGTTGAACCACACGACCCCTCCCTGGGCCAGGGGCGCGCCGACGGCCACGCCACCGACCTTCACCTGATAGGTCTGCGCGGCCATGGCGCCGGAGGCGAAGACCAAGAAGTTCAGGACCAATCCGACGGCGACGATGGCCAGGATTCTCGGCGAGACCCGGGCTAGGCGACGGCTCCTCTCCCACATGGCCGGGGGAATCGAGTCCATCCCTATTTAATCTTGGACCGTCGATATTAAATGACCTGTCCCGCCATCGGTCGATCGAGACGAGGCCTTATTGCCCCGACCGCTCCATCGGGTCGGCTCGAGTGCGAACGTGACGAAGGCCCGCGATTCGGAGATGCCACCGATCCGCCGTGAGGATGGAAGTACGTTGATCGTCCTCGGTCCGGGGACGATTGACAACGTGGGTTCCGAGTTGGCCGAGCTCGGGGCGACCCGGGTCTACCTCGTGACTGGACCGAGCCTTGCATCCGGTCGGGTCGGCGCGCGAGTCCGCCGCGCCTTTGGGGGCTTGTTGGTCGGGACGTATGCGCGGTCACGACCGCACGTTCCCTCGGAGACGATGGACGAGGTCGTCCGGGAGGCACGCTCCTTGCGGGCGGATGTGCTCGTCGGCCTTGGCGGAGGGAGTCCGATCGGGACCGCGAAGGCCGCCGCGTTTCGCTTGCAGCAGCTCGGCGGGTCCGGCCCTCCGGTCCCGTGCATCGTCGCGGCAATCCCGACCACGTATTCCGGCTCCGAGGTCACACCGGTCTTTGGGACGACGGATCTCGAACGGCATCGGAAGTCCGTACTCCGCAGCGACCTGGTCCGACCTCGCCTCGCGCTGTACGATCCGGAACTCGCCCTCGACACGCCTCCGGATTTGTCGGCCTCGACGGGCGTGAACGCGCTCGCCCACTGTGTCGAGGCCCTGTACGCAAAGGACGCCGGGGACGATGAAAGGACCATGGCCTTACGTGCGGCGGGTCGGATCGTCGAGTTTCTCCCGCGGACGGTTCGGGATCCTCGAAATCTCCTCAATCGCTATCGGATGTTCGAGGGCTCCATGGAGGCCGGCCTGGTCCTGGCGAAGGCGGGCATGGGCGTCCACCACGGGCTCTGTCACGTCCTCGGCGGGCGCTACAACGCTCCCCATGGCGTCCTGAACGGGATCGTCCTGCCGCACGCGATGCGATTCAACATCCCCATCGCGACGACGGCGTATCGGGACCTGGCCCCGATCCTCGGCGTTAAAGGAGAGGGGCTCGGCGACGCCGCTCTCGGCGAGGAAGTCTGCAAAGCAACGGCGACGTTCGTCCGAGGGCTTGGGCTGCCGCGGAGGCTTCGTGATCTCGGAATCCCGCGAGGAGACCTCCCGTCCGTCGCGGAGGAGGCCATGGAGAGCAAGTCCGTCCGAGCGAATCCGCGACCCGTCACCCGGGCGGATGCGTTGCGAATCCTCGAAGCCGCCTGGTAGATCTATTCCCACGACCGCCGGATGAAATCGCGAACCTCATCGAGATTTCGGACCACCTTGGCATTCTTTTGAACCGGATTCTTGCTGCGACCCGACCTTTGGATCATGAGGGAGCCCATGCCGACCGCGGAGGCCCCGACGACATCCTCCTCGAACGAGTCTCCGACGTGCAGGACGTTCTCCGCCGGCAGGCCGAGGTATCGGATTGCCCGCTGGAAGATCGAGGGAGCCGGTTTGTATCGCTGCTCCTCCTCGGACGTGACGACGAACGTGAAGCTGAGGCCGTTGTTGTGCAAGGCCTCGAGGAGCAACATCGTGTCCATGTTCGAGACGATGGCCAAGGCGACCTCCTTCTCGAGTTGATGCAGGACGGACGCGACCTCCGGGTAAGCCCGGACGCGAAGGTATTCGTCGAAGGCCTCATCGACGCAGGCGTCCAGGTCTCCGGACAGCCCGAATTGCCGGAACATTTCTCGGAAGGCGTTTCGATGGAGGTCGCGGAACGCGACGAACGTTTTGGCGGCAAACTGCTCCTGCACCGCCCGTCGCCAAGCCTCCGTGGCCCTCGGGTCGACGGGACCGCCTCGCTCGCGAAAGAGTCGTTCGAAGACCGATGGGAGGCGGTGCGGCCCGCCCTCGAGGAGGGCTCCGAATCCGTCGAAGGTGAGCCCGCGGAAACCGCGCAGGTTCGGCCGTGCGACGACGACCCGCGAGGCTCCCGAAGCGGTTCCCACGGATTCGCGCGAGACGCGACCCGCTAATAAAATCTAACGCGTCTTCGAGGGAACGCGCGCGATACACGCGGGATGAGCAACGTTCAAGACCCGGCACCTGCTATTCCGGTCAGGGGATCGGCGGTGGTCCAGACCGGGAGCATGCAGAAGTACACGAAAGGGAATCTTCTGCTGATCAACGACAAGCCCCTCAACTACGCGATGTCGAACATCTTCGAGATCGGGGCGACGTGGAAGAAGTCGTACGACCGGGTCGTGATCGGCAAGAACGGGCCCTACGTGCTCGCGTGCTTCCGCGCGGAGGGCGAGGACTCGAACTGGTGGTACATGCCGCACGACGAGTACGTCGTCCTGGTCGAAGGCGAGGTCACGATCGAATATCGGGAGCCGCGGGAGGAGATCCAACCCGGGCCCCACAAGAACGTCGCGGGGACCGAGATGGGCCACATGGTCCTCCGGGACGGCAGCCTCGCCTCCCTCCCGGCCCGCGTCGCGTATCACATGAAGGCCAAGAAGAAGTCGCTGGCCCTCCTGCAGACGAAGCACAGTCCTTGGCTCACGTACGCTTGGAAGGAGATCTGCCTCACGGAGGAATGACGATGGTCACGGAAACGCAACACCTCGTGGAACCGGGGAAGGCGAACGAACTCGGCTACAAGACCTTCCGCCTCGGACAGTTCACGTTCGAGCGGAACGCGTACTTCTGCGTGATCCACTATCCCGGCGGCGAGTACCACATGCCCGTCGGGGAGTTCCTGCGGGCCGTCCAGCGGGACATCGGGTGGAACTTCTTCTACGGCATGGTGAAATTCGACCAGGTGTTCGGGACGTTCAACTTCTACGACAACGGCGTCGACATGTTCCTCGGGAAGTACAACGACGCCTGGCAGAAGAGCGGCAAGGCGTACAGCGAGATGTTCCCGAACGAGAAGATCAGCGCGACGTTCAAGGCGATCCTCGAGGACTGGGTGCCGCCCGAGTTCAATCCGTGGGCCGCGCCGCGGGAAACGGGCAGTCCCTTCGGTCGGAAACGCGGCGGCCCGCATCCGGCGATCTACCGGAAGCGGATCGTGACGAAGACGATGATCAAGGAACCTCGGACGGACGCGACGCACCCGGTCAACGAGGCCTTCAAGGGGATCCAAGGCAAGGACGGCGAGATGAAGATCAAGCCGGAATACAAGGAGCGGTTCGGCCTCCTGAACCTGTACGACTACCTCGCCCGCAACGACGTGACGTGGAACCCGGAGATCGTGTCCGCGGTGGAGTACAGCCTGTTCTGCCCGACGACGGAGGAGTACATCCTGCCGATCACGCACGGCAACGATCGCGTCGAATGGTTCCTGCTCCTGAACGGCCAGATCTCGATGGAGATCCGGGACCGGGACACGGGGAACCTGCGGGCCTACATGCACATGAAGCCGGGCGACTGCTGCGCGATGCCCGCGGACATCTCCCACAACCTCTGGGCTCCGGAGCGGTCCATGCTGCTCGTCTGGGAGAACGGCAACCCGGAGCTGCCGGAGCTCATCCGCCTCGGCAAGACGCCGACGACGCCGCTGCAGGAGTTCGGGCTCTCGTAAGCCTTCATTCTCGATTGAGGATCGTGCGATGCCCAGTCCTCAGGTGAATCGGTACTCCGTGTACGTCTCCCTCCCGGCCCGGGGAAAGGTGCGTCGGCCGATTGCGAAGGACCCGAGCTTGCTCCTCGCGGTAGAGAGCTGCGTGACAGCCTACGAGACGACGGGCCACCTCTCCTACGTGATCGAGGACCTTCGGCCGGCTCGGGTTTTCCGCGTGGATCGGCGGCTCCTCCTGGCCTTCGTCTTTCTCCGGGCGAACGACCGGAACCGATACTTTGAGGTCCTGAATCAACTCGATCGGTCCGGCGATCAGGTCGCGTTGGAGTCCTCCCTTGCGGGCCACACTCCTCTCTACTAGATTCGGTCTTAGGATGCGGGGACGCCCACGTCTCCATCCCGTGCAGCCTCGCAAATCTGTGCTATCGTATGTCCCCATTTCTAGGCAGTCCAGGCATCCGACATCGCGTTTTCGTCCCGGTGTTTGGAGTGTTATCGAATGGGCGGTTACCGGCTGAAGCCTTATGGCTTCGAAGTCCAGCGGAGCCCCTGCGTTGAGAGGGATGGTGGGCAGCGTTCCCCCGAAGCGCCCGCCCCAGTCCACCGAGACTTCTGGAACGGGTCGAGCGGTCTAATGCCCAGCTCGAAAGCATTATGTATGCGTAGTATGATATTGTATACGTGGCCCAAACAGTCTCCGTACGCCTGTCGAAGGAAAGCCTTCGCGAGGTCGATCGCCTCGCCGAGCGGCTAAAGACGGACCGTTCCGAGGCCCTTCGCCGGTTCATCGAGCGGGGCCTCCGCGAAGCCAAGATCGACGACGCCCTCGATCGACTCCGCAGAGGTAGGGTCTCGATCGGACGCGCAGCGGAGGACGCGGGAATTACCCTCTACGAGATGCTCGAATTCGTCCGGCGGCATCAGATCCCCTCCGGCTATGGGCCCGAGGACCTGGAGCGGGATCTCCGTGCGCTGGGACGCCGCGGATGATCGTCTCCGATACGACGCCTCTCCTGCATTTGGCGCGATCAGGGCTCCTTGACCTGTTGCGGAGGCTCTATGCACAGGTCGTCGTCCCACCATCCGTCTGGGAGGAGGCCGTCGGTCGAGGGGAACCTCGACCGGAATCGCACGGCCTCGAGGAGGCGTCGGGAAAGTGGTTGGCGGTGCAGGCCCTTTCTGGGCGAGATCGGACGAGATCGGAAGCCTTCCGCCGAGGAGCCCCGGTGGGCCGAGGAGAAGCGGATGCCATCGCCCTGGCTGAAGCATTGAGGACCCCAATCCTCATGGACGATCGCGTAGCCATCGATCTTGCGAGGATGCGCGGGATCGAGACGCGCTGGACGACGTCGGTCGTATTGGAGGCCCATCGGCGGGAGATCTTGGATCGGAAGGCCGCGGGTCGAGCCATCGAGGACCTCGTGGCTTCGGGGTTGTGGATCCGCCAGGATGTACTGCTCCGAATCCTCGCAATCTTGGGTGAACGATGAGGCCAGGGTGCGGTTCGGTGAATCGATGTCCGCTGTTATAGTTAAGTAACTATAGCACCTTTCCCCAGACTCGTGCAAGTCGGATGTGGCGTGTACACGCATACGGTCCGCGGCAAGCAGTATCTGGACTTCTGGCATTACGAGAATCGGGGTGCGTCACGGGTCCAAGTGAAAGAATACCTCGGCCCGGTGGGTTCGCCCCACACCCGATCCGACGCCACGCAACGATGCGAGACGTACTTTGCGCAGGCCGCCGAGGATCTGAAGCGATTGCGCGACACGAGCCTCGCGACCATCCGGGCGATGGCAGGCCACTGAGTCCTTCCCCGGGCACCGGGGTCGAAAGGGATTTGAGGCGCCCGGAGCCTTATCGCACCTTCGTATGGTCCAGCCCGCCAAGTTCCAGGCCCTCCAGCAGGAGATGGAACGGCACCTCTTCGAACGCCGCGAGGAGCTCGAAGGACTCTTGCTCGCCCTCCTGTCGCGGCAGCACCTGCTCCTGATCGGACCGAAGGGCGCCGCGAAAAGCTTGATGATCCGCCTCCTCGCGAGCTCCATCGAGGGCGCGAAATATTTCGAGCGGCTCCTGACCCGCTTCACCCTGCCCGACGAATTGTTCGGCCCCGTGTCCATCTCGGCCTTGAAGAAGGACCGGTTCTCGCGGCTCACCCGCGGCTACTTGCCGGAGGCGCACTTCGCGTTCCTCGACGAGATCTGGAAGGCGAACAGCGCGATCCTGAACAGCCTCCTCTCCCTGATCAACGAGCGGCTCTTCTACAACGACGGCGAGGTGCTCCAGTGTCCCCTCGAGACGTTGATGGGCGCCTCCGCGGAACTCCCGCAGGAAGACGCCTTGTCCGCCCTGTACGACCGGTTCCTCCTGCGGTACCAGGTGAAGTATATCGCCGAAGACGGACACCTCCTCGAGATGATGGCGGACGCGCGTCCTCCCGTGATGAAGAGCCGGATCACCTTGGACGAGATCCACGATGCCCGCGAGGCGGTCGAGGGAGTCGAAGTGGATCGTCCGCTGCTGGAGTCTATCGCGAAGATCCGCCGTCGCCTCGGCGCGGAAGGACTGTCTCTCTCCGACCGCCGGTACAAGGAGAGCCTGTCGATCGTCCGGTCGAAGGCATGGTTGAACGGACGCACGTACGCAATCGAGGACGACCTCGCGGTGCTGGCGAACATCCTGTGGGACGATCCCGTGAACGAGCCGCTCGTCCGTGGGTTCGTCCTCGACATCGCGAATCCCCAGGAGAAGCGGGCCCGCGAGATCGGAGACGCACTCCAAGTGGCCCTGAAGAATCTACAGGGATTGGAGGCGGAGCGAGACCGGACGATGGCCGCGGTCGAGTTCCTCAGCAAGCTGCGCACCGCGAAAGCCGAATTGCAAAGCTTCCGAGACCGGATGAAACGCCGGGGAACGGAGACGTCCCAAATCGAATTCCAAATCGCGGAGACGGATCGCTACGAAGCCCAGGTGAAACGCGACTACCTGGGGAGCGAGTAGGCCGATGGCGGCGACCTTTGGACCGCCCGGCCCGACGATGGCCCGAAGCGTCCTGGTGCACGATCCCTTCGACCAGGAGGCCTTCGAGGACGTACTGCCTCGCGCACCCGGACTTCGACTCCTGCTCGAGTCGGAGCCACCGGAGGCGAGAGATCTGGCGTTCGACCTCTTCTGTTCGTTCTACAAGTATTTCGTGAAATTGCTTCCGGCCGATGCGGTGGTCCCGGAACGCCGTCGACACCGCGATCTGATCGGTCGGGCCCTCGAACTCCGTGAACATGAGAAACTCCGCGCATGGACGCGGTTGAAGCCGGTGGAGACCGCCCTTGCGACCGAGCTGGTCTTGGATCACCTCCTACACGAACGCGGTCCGGAGGAAGCGGAGCCCGCAAAGGATGTTGGAGAACCCGGAGATGTCGTCGAACCCGAAGACACGGACACGTCGACCGAACGCTTGCGAGAGGTCTTAGGCGATGTGCGTAAGGACCTGGAGGCCGCCGTGGAACTCGTCGCCGCGTGGTCCTCCGGACCGGGCGAAGAGACCCGGCTCCCTCCGGAAATCAAGATGCAGCTCATGCGGAATCTGGTCCGGAACCCACGGTTGCGGCGGATCGGCCTCCTGTTCGGCCGATATCGAAGGATGGGGGTCCGGGACCGGGAGCTGAAGGCTTTGCTCGCGAGCGAGGAGGTGGTCGACTTCGTCCGCGGGGGCGATGTCGCCCGCGCGCTCGCGGGAGAACTGGCGAACTTCGCGATGCGCGAACGGGAGGACCTGTTCTATTCGAAGCTCGTGACCCATCAGCTGTTGATCTATGAATTGAGTGAGCGTCATCCCCAGCCCCGACCCGTGTACCTCTGCCTGGACAACAGCGGCAGCATGTCGGGCGAGAAGGAAATCTGGGCGAAGGCGTCCGCCCTCGCGCTTTCCCACTTGGCCCTGCAACACGGCCGATCGGTCGAGGTCGTCCTGTTCGGCGATGCGGCCGATCCCCTTCGGATCGTTTCACTGCATCCGCAGGACAAAGGCCCGGAACGCCTCGAGAAGGTAATGGACGTCGCGTCGTATTTCCTCGGAGGAGGGACCGATTTTCAGAAGCCGCTCGCCCACGTCCTCGACGCCATCGGCGAGGGACAGGGCGGACCGGGGACCGATGTCCTCTTCGTTTCGGATGGCCTATGCCCGCTCCCCGAAGATTTCGTCCGCCGCTTCATCAAATCGAAAGCCCGGAACGACATTCGGCTCACGACTGTCGTGATCGGAGGCGAACCGTTCAGCCTCGCTCAGATTTCGGATTCCGTGAATCGGCTGGAGGACAGTCTCGAGGCCGGCGACGAGTTGGCGGCGCAGTTTGCGTGGTCCTTCTTGGAGCGGTCCTCGGGAACGAACCGGAGGCCGAGGCCTCACCGAGCGGGTCGATCGGAACCTCTCGTCTTCGACCACTTTCTGCCGGAGGAACCGTAACCGCGAAGGCGCTCACGCGGTCGGGTTCGCATAGGCGAGGAAGAATCCTACGCCGATCAGGATGAACGCCAGCCCGAGGGCGATCAGGGATTCGCCGTTTTGACTGATCTGGGGCCGAGCCGGCTCGATCAAAGCGCCGACGATCAACAGCACGAGCCCGAGCAGGAGGATTCCCGCGTAGACCAGGGCCAATTTCATCGCCATGCGATCACCTCACCCCGACGCCGGAAGTCGATCGCCACGTCCGCGACCCTCCCGCGGGCGTCGGGCTGAACAGGAGTCCCAGGTTGATCCCGTAGATCGAGTGCCAGAGGAGGTTCGTGAAGAGGGCCTGCACCCCGTACGGTCCAAACTTCGTGAGGAAGGGGCCGACGACGCCGCCTCCGAAGAGTGGGTCGATCAGCAGAGGCATCCAAAGGGCGGAGCTGATGATCCACAGGACGATGCCCCACAGGACTCCCTTGATGTAGTTGTTGACCGGCGTCAGGGCTGCGAGCGGCTTGATGACGCGGCCGATCGCCGGGTGCACGATGAGCGCGAAGACGACGCCCCAGATGATCCCGCTCGTGTAGTGGATGATTCCTCCGACGACGAAGTTGATCGCGGGATTCGCGAGGCCGTAGTTGAGACCCAGGACCAAATAGCCATTCAACGTGTTGAAATCGAACTTGGGCAATCGCGCGCCGTCGAACCAGAGGCCCGCCATCGTCGCCACATGCGTCGCGATGAACGCCGCGATGATCGCGCTCCTCCCTGCGTTGTGGCCGATCAGGAACTTGACGTCTGAGTTGCCGTGCTCCCCCTCCAATGCCTTACCCCCGGCCGGGGACCGCGGGCTTCATTATATAACCCTTCCCGAACGCCGGGGAAGCTCTAGCCAGCGACGGACTGAGGCACAATGTCTTTACCGTGCGTTTCCCTCTGAGCGACGATGACGGACGTCGAAGAGCGCGGTCTCTTCATCGATGGCAAGTTCGTTCCGTCCGAATCCGGGGCGACGTTTCCCGTCTTCAATCCGCACACCGACGAGGTCTTCTCGAAAGTCGCCCAGGCCGGGGAAGCCGACGCCGAGGCCGCAATCGACGCCGCCCGCGCCGCGTTCGACGGACCGTGGGGCGCGCTCACCCCGAAGGATCGCGGCAAGTTCCTCCTGAAGCTCGCCCGGATCATCCAAGAGGAAGGAGAATCGCTCGCACGGCTCGAGGCGAAGAACACGGGCCATCCGATCCATGACGTGCGCCGGTTCGACCTCGTGCGGACAGTCGACTGGTTCGAGTATTTCGCCGGCATGGCGACGAAGATCCAGGGCGACGTGATCCCGTCGTCCTTCAAAGGCGTCCTCAACTACACGCTGCGCGAGCCCCTCGGCGTCGTCGGCCAGATCGTCCCATGGAACTTCCCCCTCATGTTCGTGGCGTGGAACGTGGCCCCGGCCCTCGCCGCGGGGAACACGGTCGTCCTGAAGCCCGCGGAGTACACGCCGCTGAGCGCCCTCGAGGTCGCCCGCATGGCCCAGAAGGCGGGGATCCCCGCGGGGACGATCAACGTGATCCCGGGGAAGGGCTCCGTCGTCGGCGCGTTGCTCGCGCGGCATCCGGGCGTCGACAAGATCTGCTTCACCGGATCCGTCGAAGTCGGCAAGCAGATCATCCAGGCGAGCGCCTCGAACCTGAAGAAGCCTCTTCTGGAACTCGGAGGCAAGGGGCCCAACGTGATCTTCGAGGACGCGGACCTCGATGCGGCGGTCCAAGGATCCCTTTTCGCGGCCTACCACAACCAAGGTCAGGCCTGCATCGCCGGCTCGCGCCTCCTCGTCCACGAATCAATTTGGGATGCCTTCGTCAAGCGCTTCACGGAGCGGGTGCGATCCATTCGGATCGGGGATCCGCTCGAGGAGACGACGCAGCTTGGCCCGCTCACGTCGAAGGATCACCAGAAGAAGGTCCTCGGCTACGTGGACGTGGCGAAGGGCGAGGGGGCGCAGATCCTGTTCGGCGGCCGCGTCCCGGGCACGCCGGAGACGGCTCGCGGGTATTACGTGCAACCGACCCTCGTCCGCGCGGACAATCCGAAGATGCGCGTCTGCCAGGAGGAGGTCTTCGGGCCCTTCATCACGATTACGCCCTTCATCGACGATCAGGCCGCGGTCGACATGGCGAACGGCGTGCCGTACGGTCTCGGCGCGGGTTTCTGGACCCGCGACCTGCGGCGCGCGCATCGGATCGCGGCGCAGCTCAAGGCGGGCATGGTCTGGGTCAATTCCTACAAGCTCGTCGACCCGGCCTCGCCGTTCGGCGGTTCCAAGATGAGCGGCATGGGCCGCGAGTTCGGCTTCGAGACGATGCGCGAATACACGCAGGTCAAGAGCGTCTGGATCGGATACGACTTCCAGCCGTGGAAGTGGCCCGAATAGACGGTCCGCGCGTTCGCTTGCCGTCCCGGACGATTCACGGGCCGAGGAATGCGGAAACGGCCGCCGCGGTCTCTGTCGGCTTTTCCACCATGGGGAAATGGCCGCATTCCTCGATTGCAACGAACCGCCCCTGCGGGATCCGCCGCGCCGCCGCCTCCCCGATTTCCCAATCGAACTGCGGATCCTGTCGGCCCCACACGACGAGGGTCGGGGCGCGGACTCGCTCGAGATCGCCCGCGACGGTCGCGTCGGCGCCTCGCAACGCGTTGCCAGTCGCGATGAAAGCTTTGCGCTGTCGGCGCGGCTTCCACTGCTCGACGATCGTGTGGACCCATGCTTCCTCGATCCGCCGAGGGTCCCGGAACACGGCCTTTTCCAGCAGGCGACGGACATTCCGTGGACGCGGAGCCCTCAGGTAGGAAGGGAGGATGAAGGGGAGGTACAACCGCACGGTCTTCTTCGGGAGGGTCGGTGTGAATCCCGCGGCATCGAGGACCACAAGCCGTTCCACCCGCTCCGGACGATCGAGGGCGAGCATCACACCGAGGGTCCCGCCCAAGGAGCTGCCCACGACGGTTGCCTTCGGGAGCTGGAGTGCGTCGAAGAGGGCGGTGACCGCCCGCCGGTAGGCGGAGACGCTTCGGTCGTTCTCCGGCAAGGGGCCGCTTCGGTTGTGGTCCGGTAGATCCGGGGCGATCCAAGGACGGCGAGGTCCCAACGCGGCCGCTAGGGGCAGCCACACCTCCGCCCACGTCGGATATCCGTGGAGGAAGAAGATTGGCGAAACCGATCCCGCCCCCGAGGTCCGCCCCGCACTGCTCAGGTACCGGAAGCGGACGCCGCCCGCCTCGAGGAACCGCTCCTCGATCCCGGGAGGGAGCGGACCGACCGGACTCGATTTCACGCGCACACCCATCGGGGCCGAATCCGGTCGCACGCCTCCGCGAACCGGGGACTCCCCAAAAAGGATTTTCCCCGACGCCCCAGGCTATTTGGGCGGCTCGGTCGGATCCAGGTACGTGGTCCTCACGACGTCCGTGTCGCGAAGGCCCTTGAACCGGACCGTGAGTCGCTGGATTGCATCGGTCTCGCCTTCGACGATGTAGACCGTCACGCAGCGACCCTTGCCGGCGTTCGTGTGCATCATCGACGTGATGACCTTCGAGTTATCATGGGCGACTTCGGCGACTCGCCGCTCGAGTTCCTCGGGATAGAGGAGGGTGATCGTCGCGGACCGTCGACCGCCCCGGATCGGATCGCTGCCGAGCTGCTGGACGAACTCCCGGACGGCGGCACGAACGAAATCGGACCGGCCGGCGAAGCCTCGCTCCTTCGTCAGCGCATCCATCTGGTCCACCAGCGGGTCGGGCAGGGATACCGACATGATCGACATGGTCTCGGTCCGACCGAAGTAACAATAGATAATAAGATTGTCGTCACTATTATTCTCAGGACCCCCGGTTCATATCTGTTCGCAACTTCGGTCCCGGTTCTCTATTGGATTCGACCCTATCGGGGATTGATAGTTTCTCAGGAAAGCTTAACAATCTCCGAGGGATGAAGGGCCGACACGATGCGTCGGCATGCTTTGTGGACCCTGGTCGCGATCGTCGCAGTGGAACTTGGGCTCGTCGGGGCCGGAGGCGCGTACTACGTCCTCAGCCAGACCGGCGGCGTCAACGGCCCCGCAGTCGTCGCGAGTTTCTATCCCTATCAATTTCTTGCGTCGCGGGTCGCGGGGGACCGATTCGCGGTCTCGGCGCTCGTCCCTCCCGGCGTCGAGCCGCACGATTGGGAACCGACGCCACGGGATGTCCTGACGATCGGGACCGCGGCCGCTTTCGTGTACAACGGCTATGTCGAAGGGTACCTGCCGAACCTCCTGAAGGACCTCCCGCCCGATCAACCGCTCCGGGTCGACGCGTCCGCGGGACTTCCCCTGATCGTGGGCGGTGAAGGCGGTGCGAATGCCGTCGATCCCCACCTCTGGCTGGATCCGGTTCGGGTGGAGACTTCCGTGGCCACGATCGCTGCAGGCTTCAGTCGGGTGGACCCGTCCGGCACTGCCGTCTTCCAGGCGAACGCGGCGAAACTGCGCCAGGACTTGGCCCGGATCGACGGCCTCTTCGCGGCCGGCCTCCAGACCTGCGCTCGGCGGGTCTTCATCACGCAACATGAAGCGTTCGCCTACCTCGCGGCGCGGTACAACCTGACCCAGGTTGCGATCCAGGGACTCTCTCCGGACCAGGAGCCGACGCCGGCGAAGGTCCAGGAGATCCTCAACGTCATCAACGCGACCGGATCGAAGGTCGTGTTCTTCGAGGAACTCGTCAACCCCGCGGTCGCTCAGACCTTGGCGAATGAGGCGAAAGTGCAGACGATGGTCCTCAGCCCGATCGAGGGCTTGACCGCGGAGGAGCGGGCGAACGGGGATACGTACCTCTCTCTCATGGAGATGAACTTGCAGAACCTGCGCATCGCGTTGGAGTGCGCATGAGCGCGATCTCGGAAATCCCAACCGCGGATCGACTGGTGGGGCAGGTCATCGTCCGGGCTTCCCACGTGGAGCTCTACCGCGACGGACAAGAGGTCCTGCGGGATGTCAACCTCGAGGTTGCCAAGGGGGAGATCCTCGGCATCGTCGGCCCGAATGGCGGCGGCAAGACCTCCCTCCTGCGCCTGATCCTCGGGCTCGACCGACCGTCCTCCGGGGAGATCGAGCTGTTCGGCGAACCCGTGTCGCGGTTCCGCGAGTGGCATCGGGTGGGCTACATTCCCCAACATGCCGTCGCCTTCGACCCGAACTTCCCGGCGACCGTCCGCGAGACGGTGCTCCTCGGCCGCGTCGCCCCGCGCGGCGTGTTCCACTGGTTCCGACAGGAAGATTTCGCGGTCGCGCGTTCCGCAATCGAGCTGTGCGGGCTCTCCGGTCTGGAGGGGCGGCGGGTCGGCGCGCTTTCCGGCGGAGAGAAGCAACGGGTCTTCATCGCGAAGGCGATCGCGTCGCGACCGGACCTCCTGGTCATGGACGAGCCGACCGCGGGCGTGGACCCGGAGAGCGAACGTCGATTCTACGACCTCCTGGGGCGGCTCAAGGACGAGCTCGGTTTGACCGTGATCTTCGTTTCCCACGACCTCGGCGTCGTGAGCGCCCGGGTCGACCGGGTCGCGTGCCTCAACCGCACCCTCGTGTACGAGGGGCCTCCCCGCGCGTTGCACGACGAGGCCTTGCTCCGCACGCTGTACGGCGGCGGCACCGTGACGATCGCGCACTCGGAGGAGGAGCCGCACACCCACGGGCACTAAGGGGTCCCCATGGCGAACGATCTGTTGAGCATCTTCCAGTTCGGGTTCATGCAGCGCGCGCTGATCGCGGGCCTCGTGATCGCGACCGTCTGTGGCGTCCTCGGCGTGTTCGTGGTCCTGCGCCGCACCGCTCCGCTGGGAGACGCCTTGGCCCATGTCAGTTTCGGCGGCGTCGCGATTGGCATCGCCGCGGGGCTCTTCCCGATCGAGATGGCGATCCTCATCGCGGTGCTCGGCGGGATCGGGATCCGGGTCTTGCAGGAGCGCCACCTGTACGGCGAGTTGTCCTTGACCGTCATCCAGGCCGCGGGACTCGGCGGAGGCGTCGTCGTGATCAGCATGGTCGGAGGGCTCAACGTGGAGATCCTCTCCTTCCTCTTCGGTCAGATCCTCACCGTGACGTGGTCCGATGTCGCCCTGATCGTCGTCCTGCTCGCCGCGACGATCCTCGTGCTGGCGGTCCTCTACAAGGAGTTCTTCCTCCTCACCTTCGATCCGGAGGGCGCCCGCGTGAGCGGCCTTCCCGTCCGCGCCCTCGACACGGGCTTCACGGTCCTGACCGCGATCACGATCGTCTTGGCCATGCAAGTCGTCGGGGTCCTCCTGGTGTCGGCCTTGTTGGCGGTCCCCGCGGCGGCTGCCTTGCAACTTCGCGTCGGACTCAAGGGGACTATGTTGGCATCGGTCTTCATCGGCATGCTGTCGGTCGCAGCGGGCCTGGTCCTCGCGGTCTTCCTGAACGCCGCGGCCGGAGGGACGATCGTCCTCCTCTGCCTCGCGGCCCTCTTCACGTCGCTCTTGATGGCAGGCCGATCGAACCATACTGAGTTGGGCGCCCATCCGTCGCACGCGGTCGACGATCGTTGACCTCGACCGCTTGTTCGATCGCGTCGGGAGAGCCTCGGAAGGAACGGATTAAGTAGAGGCCGCCGCATCGGCGCGCGGCTCCATGCCCTCGCGGCCCTACAAGGACCTCCTCATCTACGGGTGTTTCGTCCTCAACCGGCTCGTCGCGGACATGGGGATTGACCTCTACCAGGACGGGCTCGAAGGAAAGTTGGAGGTCGTCCTGCCGAGGCAGGTCGGCATGTCGAAGGAAGAGGTGAAGCGGGAGATCAAGTCGAACCACTTCATGACGGACCGCGTGATCGAGGCCTTGCAGAAGGAAGGGCACGTGGCCGTCGAGGAGACCGAGGGCCGATATCGGATCCGGATCACCCGCGAAGGCGTCCTCCACATCCGCCATTACAACGAATTCTACCGGAAGATCTACGACGAACAGATCCGGGACCACTATCGCTTCACAACGGCGCCGTTCTGGCTCCGGGATTGAGGCCTCCGTTGGGCCTCGACGTACCCACGTCGACGGTCTCCGGCTTCGCGGCGGGGACCGGCGCCTGTCCCTCATAGACCGCGACGACCTCGACGACGCCGTCCTCGACGTGGCTCTCGGTCGCCCGGAACGAGTAGGAACAGAGGAGGCCGTGGAGCAGGCTCTCGCCGCACGACGCCAATTCAGGGGTCAAGTCGGTCACGACCCGTAGGCGGACCTGCTGACGACCGTCCCCGGCGGAACGCGGCCGAATGATTTCGATCCGTTGCTCCGTCATGATCGACGGGTTCCCGGTCATCCCGACTTGCAAGTCCTCGAGGGTCGGATGGAAGGTCCGGAGGACCTCTCCGATCCGCCGGCCCGCCTCAAACCATTCCTGGAGCAACCACTCCGGATCCCGCTGATACAGCCGCTCGACCATCTTCCAGACGAGGCTGCGCGGGAGGAACGGAACTCCCTCGATGTCCTTCGTCACACGATACGATTTCCAGGCCGGGAGGATCTCGGACGCGTCCCCGCCTTGACCGAACACACGCAAGGCGACATCGAGGATTTGGTTCGTGAAGGCGTAGAGGGTCTTACCGCGGCTGGACGCTTCGGCCGCCAGCGACTGCGCCGTGCTGGACTCGACGGCGATTTCTTGCTTGGTCATACGGGGGTTGCCCTACCGTTCTTCCAGTTGCAAGTACTCTCAGAGGGGATATTAGACCCCAGCAAGCGGTCCGAGTCGTTCCGAACACCGTGGTGCTACGATTTCGGAGAACTCAGGAGGGCACGGGACGGCCGCTCGGGGCGACCGCGGGCTCCAGGACGAGCGGGATGAAATCGTAGGTGCCATCGTCCCGCTCGATGGCCAACTCGAGGGAGCAGGCGAAGGTGCTGCCGCGGAGCCGGACGCGGACGGCCTCCTTCGTCAGGAACTCGTAGGCGTCGGCGGAGACGCTCTCGTTCCCTTTCGCCCTCCATAGGACCAGGATGCGCGCGGGCGGAATGCGAGCCGCGAGGGAGGCGTCCTCGATCGCGGCCTTGAGGGCCTTCAGGTCCTCGGCGGTGGGAGCCTTGTCGAAGGCCTTGACGAACACCGCGAATCCAGGTGTGCCGAGGGAAATGGTCTTCCACAGGAAAGAGGCGGGTTGCCGCACGTACGCGTCGAAGGAATACGTGAGGCCGGTCTTCCCCGTCAGGAGGGCAGGGATTGCGACGGCCTCGGGGATGGCCATGAGGCCGCGAACGTCCAGGTTCGTCGCGGCGAGGTGGGACAGGATCCGCTGGACCGCATCCTTGCCTTCCGGGACGTAGACGACCGGGTCCGCCTGCCGAACCCTCTGGATGACTCGGTGCCGCAACGCGAAGTAGTCGAAGAACGACCGGAGGTCTCGCATGAGCTCCAGGATGATGAAGCCGAGGACGAAGAGCGCGACGAGGACGATGCCGAAGATGAGGAACATCCCGCCGACGGAGACGATCATGAGGTTCGCGAACACGATGACGAGGATCAAGAGGACAAGGCGCGGCGTCTGTCCGGAGACCCGGCGCATCCCTAGGAGGAGGCCGATGACCGGGATGAAGAGCAGGAACGCGGCGACGGGGTTCCCCCCGCCGATCGCGGCGAGGGCGATGATCAGGAAGAAGTCGAGGAGAAGCCAGAGGGAGACGAACACCCGGACGTAGCGGAGCATCCGCCGAATCTTGGGGGTCTGGTGATCGACCGAGTCCGCCAGGTCGAAGATCGCGGCGATGGGATCCTCCACGGCTCGGGCGTCCCGGCCGGCATGTTCGCGGTCCACGGAATGCGACTCGTTTGGGCCTATTTAATGGGGTCGGGAAGATGCAGCGAAATTATTACCGCAAAGAGTGCCGGGCGACGGAGGCGTTGGGATCACCGCAACTTTGCCGAGGCGATGACCGTCTCCGAGGACAGGACGCCCTTGACGGTCTTGAGTCGCCTCCCGAGCTGTTCAATTCGGTCCGACGCTCCGTCGACGAGGAGGACCTCGAGGCAGGTCTCATCGTCCAAGTGGGTGTGGGCGGTCGCGCGGATGAATCGGAGGAAC
>Ga0209056_10002267_pt1 | contig 20843 bp, 17 predicted proteins | sample GraSoiAngelo_114_FD_185876 | JGI IMG/M metagenome (GOLD analysis project Ga0209056, IMG submission 185876) | Grasslands soil microbial communities from the Angelo Coastal Reserve, California, USA - 14_0903_13_40cm (SPAdes) (version 2) | ecosystem: Environmental > Terrestrial > Soil > Grasslands...
CGTGCTTTGGGATTCGAATCTTTCTTTCGTTTCCGCGAAACGGCGTTATTACTTATGTCGGTGACGCGGGAATGCTCGTTCCGGAAATCCTAGCTGCCGGCGGCGGTCTCCTGTTTGCGTTCGATCACGCGACGATCGCAGGCAAACTCGTTCTCACTCTTCTGGCCGTCGTGTCGATTTTCAGTTGGTCGATCATGATCACGAAATTGCGCGTGATCCGCTTTGCTCGAAAACAGAACGCGCGTTTTCTTGCAGCTTTCCGGCAAGATCGACAACCGCTGCGTTTATTCGAAAAAAACGCCCGCTTTCCGGGATCGCCGGTTTTCAACGTGTATCGAGCCGGCTGCGAAGAAATGACGTTTCATCTGCTCGGCTCACCCGAAGTAGACGACACCTTTCGCGCACGGCTCGAAATCGCAGACAAAATTTCGCCGGCGCAAATGGGTGCAGTGAACGCGGCGATGGAGCGAGCAGTGGGCGAGACCGCGCTTTCACTCGAGTCGCAGATGATTTTGCTCGCCACCGCCGTGAGCGGTTCGCCGTTTCTCGGGTTGCTCGGCACGGTCTGGGGCGTCATGGACGCGTTCACGGGTGTGGCCGAAGCCGGCTCGCCAAACCTCGTGGCGATGGCGCCTGGCGTGTCGGGCGCGCTCGTTACCACGGTCACCGCGCTCTGCGTCGCGATCCCTGCCATGTTCGGCTACAACTTTCTCGTTACCAGCATTCGCGGGATCATCGTGGAGATGGATAACTTTGCTGCCGAACTCGCGTCCGAGTTCGAGCACAAGTATGTCGATCACGGCTCACGTGAGTCAGCTCTTCGCAGATGAGGCGTTACTCACAACGCCAGAGTCTCTCCACACTGAGCGAGATCAATGTCACGCCGTTGCTCGATCTGGCGTTTGTGCTGCTCATCATTTTCATGATCACAACGCCGCTGCTCGAAAGCAGTATGAACCTGGTGATCCCATCCAGCAGCGCGACCAATCCGCCGATCAATAAGGCACAAGTGCAAACCGTCTCGATCGATCGCGCCGAGACGATCCGTTTTAACAATCAGGTAGTCGATTTTGGAACACTCACCGTACGACTGAGCGAGTTGAAACAGAAGAATCCGGATATCGCGATCGTGATTCGACCCGACCGCGAATTGCCCGTGCAAAAATTAATTGGTCTAATGGATGCTCTGCAACGGGCGGGAATCACCAAGCTCGGCATCGCCACTAGGGCTGAACCAAAATAAATGGCGAAGACTGGCCGTTTTTGGCGAAACGTTGTCCTGATTGCTCTCGCGCACGTTGCGCTGATCGCGGGGCTCATTCGCTGGAGTCTGGCAGCCAGGGCTTCGTCAAATCCGGAGAGCATCGTTTGGTTAGGTGGCGCTGGAGGTCTCGCGGCTGGAGGATCGGAAAGCGAACCATCGTCACCACCCAAGCATGCAAGTCCGCCGGAGGCACCGAAACCATCGAACGAGCACGAAGAGGACGAAAAGAAGCCCGCCGTAGTGACAGCGAAGAGCGAAATCGAATTGCCATCGCCGATCCCGAAGCCGACACCAACAGCCGCGTCCATGCCCAAGACGGCTGCGACACCCACACCGAAAACGAAGACAACGCCCAAACCAATCCCAAAACCATCTCCAAAGAAAACGCTATTAGCGAAAGCATCTCCTAAACCATCGCCGAAAACGAAACCGAGCGCGGCAAAAGCGAGCGGGGAGTCAGAGAAGAAAAAGGAAAAAGCTTTAGCAAAAAATGACTCTGTGTCTCAGAGCAGCAGTGGGAAAACAGGTTCAACAGGCAAAGCTGGCAGCGCAGGCGGTGGAAGCAGCGCATCGGAATTCGCCTGGTATGGCAACATGCTCCACGATCGTTTTTACAGCGCCTGGATCCAGCCGACCACCCACGTGCCCACCGGCGCCAAAATTTCGACCTTGGTCAAAGTCCGGATCGAAAAGGATGGGCACGTTTCCAAATTCGAAATCATCAAGCCGTCCGAAAACGCTGTTGTGAATGAATCCGTTGCAGCAGTTGCGAAGCAAGTCACCGAAGTTGATCCGCCGCCCGCCGGCCTCGCCCACGGCGATCATTACGACGTCAAAATCAATTTCGAATTAAATACAGCTCAGGAAACGACAGAATGAGCTTGACGCATCAGGCGCGGACAGGCGGACAAAGTTCGTCACGCAGCGAACTTCTCTTCGATCAAGCGATGCAAATGATCGCCAATCGCTGGGTGATTAAGCCTTTGGATGACTTCGTCCAGAAATCCAGTGACGAGGAGCCGCTGGGCAACCTTTGTCGGAATGCCGCGCGAGCGCAGGTAAAACAGCTGGTCTTCTTCGATCTGCCCGGACGTGGCGCCGTGGGTGCAACGGACGTTGTCGGCGAGGATTTCGAGGCCGGGCATTGAGTTGGCTTCGGCATCATCGCTCAAGAGAAGATTGCGAACTTTTTGATACGCGTCGGTGAAGTGGGCATGCGGTTCGACGCGGATGAGCCCGCCGAAAATTGTGCGCGCGCGATCGTCGAGCGCGTTTTTGTAAAGGAGATCGCTTGCGGTGTGAGGTGAGATGTGGTCCTGCAACGTGCGCGCGTCGAATTCCTGCTGGTGTTTCGCCACGGCGACAGCGAGCAAATCGCTGCGTCCGCCTTCACCGATGAGCCGGCTCAAACTTTCAAAGCGCGAATAGCGTGAGCCGAGATGCAAATTCAGGCTCATAGCGGAGGCGTCATGATCGACGGTCGTCGAATTCATTTGCAGCGCGATGACGTTGCTCGCCCATTCCTGCGCGCAAACGTAAGTCACCTTGGCACCGGGCCCGGCTATGAGGTCGTTGACGCCACAGGCGAAGCCCGGCGCGGTCCGGTTACACGAGCGGAAATGTTCGATGATCGTGACCTTCGCGAGCTCATCAGTGACCAGAAGCAGGTGCGGGAAGATGGACATGTTGTCATGTCGCAACCAATGGAAGATCTCGATGGGCTGTTCGATCTCTACGCCGCGCGGCACGAAGAGAAATGTTCCCGATGAAACGAGCGCTTTGTGTAGCGCAGCAAACTTCGCCGAGCCAAGCGTCGCTTCTGTGGACATGAAATATTTGCGGAAGAGATCGGCGTGTTCCACGATCGCACGCTCGAGCGGCTGAAAAATCACGCCACGTCTCTTCAGGTCTTCGGAAACGACATCGCGCTGGATCAATTGAGCGTTCGCGAAGATCATCCGACCCGCGTATTGGTCGAGGCCGCGGGAGTATTTCAGAACATTTTTGCGGTCGTCTTCAGAAAGCGGCGCACTGATTTTGAACGGCGCCAGATTGAGAAGCGCGACATTAGCAAATCGCCAGGCTTGATCTTTCCGGGTCGGCGTCGGCAACTCTTCGAATTGTTGCCACGCTTCGCGTTGCTGATCATGGAACCAATCTGGAAACTCACGCAACTCGGTTGGGCCGGAGAGAATCGGGGCGGCCTGTTGTTGATATGTGACTACCGACATGTTGATTGTATCTCGGAACCAGAACCGCGGTCCCAGACCGCCGCTACAGAAATTGGTTGGGCGGAGAATTATCCGACCGAGCCTTCCATCTCCAGCTCGATCAACCGTTTGAGCTCGACGCTGTACTCCATCGGGAATTGGCGAACGAGATCGTTGACAAAACCATTAACGCTCAGGCTCATGGCTTGGGCTTCGGTTAAGCCGCGCTGTTGCATATAGAAAATTTGCTCCGCGCTCACCTGGCTGACACTGGCTTCGTGCTGGACGGCGTTGCCCGTTCCGCGCACGGTGATAGCCGGGTAAGTATCAGTCCGCGAAGTCGCGTTGATAAGCAGGGCGTCGCACTCGGTGTTGTTTTTGCAATGTTTTAGATGCTTCGGCACGTGGACCAGCCCGCGATAGGTGGCGCGGCCTTTGCCAATCGAGATCGATTTGGAAACAATGTTGCTGGTCGTTTCATCGGCTGCGTGAATCATCTTCGCGCCGGTGTCCTGATGCTGCCCGTCGTTGGCGAGGGCGATTGAGAGAACTTCGCCGCGCGCTTTGCGACCCTTCATGATCACGCTCGGATATTTCATGGTGAGGCGTGAACCGATGTTGCAATCGATCCATTTCACTTCGGCGTTCTCCTGGGCGAGCCCGCGTTTGGTCACGAGGTTGAATACGTTCGAAGCCCAGTTCTGCACGGTGATATACTGGATCTTTGCCCCCTTCAGTGCGATGAGTTCCACGACCGCGCTGTGAAGTGTCGGAGTATTAAACTTCGGCGCGGTGCAGCCCTCCATGTAGGTCACTTCCGAGCCTTCGTCGGCGATGATGAGGGTGCGCTCGAACTGGCCGAAATTTTCGGCATTGATGCGGAAGTAAGCCTGCAACGGATGTTTCACCTTCACCCCGGGTGGGACGTAAATGAACGAGCCGCCGCTAAACACGGCAGAATTCAGCGCGCTAAATTTGTTATCGGCGATCGGGATGACCTTGCCGAACCATTTCCGGAAAATTTCCGGATAGTTTTTCAACCCCTCTCTCGATCCGACAAAAATGACGCCCTGTTCGCCGACTGCTTTCTTAATGTTTGAATAGACGGCTTCGCTGTCGAACTGCGCTTCCACGCCCGCGAGGAATTTCCTTTCCTGCTCGGGAATGCCGAGCCGCTCGAATGTGCGCTTAATGTCGTCCGGCACTTCTTCCCAGCTGCGTTTCGGTTCGGTGCCCGGGGAGAGATAGTAGCGGATTTTATTGAAGTCGATTGCTTCCAAGTCCTTGCTCGCCCAATGCGTTGGGAGCGGTTTTTCCAAGAATGTCTTCAGGCCCCGCAGACGGTACTCACGGACCCAATCCGGATCTTCTTTCACATCCGCGATGTAGTGGACGGTTTTTTCGCTTAGTCCTATGCCCGCGTCGCGCACGTGAGCTTCCGGATAAAAGAAGTCCCCTTTGCTTCGATCAATATTGACTGCAGAAGTCTCGGTTTTCATTGTGAATTTTCCCCTGTTTACCTAAACGCTGGTTCAGCCGCCCCCTCGCGTGCCCAATCATAACCCCTCTCTTCGAGTTCGAGAGCGAGTTCTTTTCGCCCGCTTCTAACGATTCGCCCCGCCACCATCACGTGGACGTGGTCGGGAATGATGTAGTTCAGGAGGCGCTGATAGTGCGTAATTAACAATATGCCAAGATCAGGGCCACGCAAAGAATTTACTCCATGCGCCACGGTCTTGAGCGCGTCAATGTCCAAGCCGCTGTCGGTCTCATCGAGAACGGCATATTTGGGCTCGAGCATAGCCAGTTGCAGAATTTCCGTGCGCTTTTTTTCGCCGCCGGAAAATCCTTCGTTGACCGCACGCGACGTGAACGAGCGATCCATACCGAGCAGTTCGATTTTTTCATAAAGCTTGGCGTAATAATCGGTGGCCTCAATCTCTTCGCCCTCTGGCAGACGCGATTGCAACGCTGCCCGTAGAAAATTGGCAATCGTTACGCCCGGAATTTCGCTCGGATACTGAAAGGCCATGAACAAGCCACGCCGCGCCCGTTCGTCAGGCTCAAGTTCGAGGAGATTCTCTCCGTCCATCAATACCTTGCCAGCGGTCACCTGATAATCAGGGTGACCAGCCAAGACCTTTGCCAGTGTGCTTTTTCCTGAGCCGTTTGGACCCATGAGCGCGTGCACCTCGCCGCGAGGCACGCGGAGAGTCAATCCGCGAACAATCTCCTGATCGCCAACGGTGATATGCAGGTTCTCTATGTTCAATTCCTTCATAAGGCGGACCTAAAATATACGCCCGTTCGACAGATTTGCGAACGCCGAGCGGCGAATTCCGGACGTGGCTACCCCGCTTGGATTCGAACCAAGAATAACGCCTCCAAAGGGCGCTGTGTTACCGTTACACCACGGGGTAAGCGGATTTGCGATTTTAGATTGGCGATTTTCGATTCAAGCGCAATGCCCAAAATCAAAGCGCGATCGTGCTTACGCGGAGCAACTCGCTGCTAAAATCGAGGTTGAATCACTGGCGGAGCGGCGAGTATGATGGTCTCGCCACGGCCAAGGGGACACGGTTATGGAGCGCACAATTTTCCTTCAGCATTACCGCGTCCGCCTTAGATCAGACGGCACTCCGCGTGAACTCAGCCGGGACGATGCAGCGATTACTTACGAAGCGGTGGACGAAAGATCTGGTGATCCAGTTGATCTAAAGCTGATTCCCGTTGAGACCATCGATTCAGGCGTGCGGGAGCAACTGGACGAGCAGGCACGCGCCGCGCAGATGCTGCGTCACGTCAATATCGCGAAAGTTTTTGATTTTGGACGTGAAGGCGGAGATTTTGTTTGCGTCTCAGAACACCTGCCAGGTGAAACGCTGGCGGCGTGGGTGGCCGCTCACGGCCCGATGCCCGCGGACGCCGCATTGCGAGTCGCCGAGCAAATCGTGAGCGTCTTGTCATCCGCGAGTTTTCACAGGCTTCCATATCCGCCAATTCAGTCCTCAGACATCATCGTCGTCCCAGGGCAGACTCCTGAAGGCAGTTGGCCACTGGTGAAATTGATTAACTTTGGCTTGCCGGCACTCACGTCCGGCCGCGAGCTCAAGCCTGAAGATTCGGAGACGCGCGAGCAACCAACCTCTGCGGAACAGTCTGCCAGCCCCGAAAAATTAGCGCATGGAATGAGGGACGTCCGTTCAGAGGTCTATTCGCTCGGAGCGACACTTTACTTTCTTCTGACAGGCGTTGCACTTTCGGGTGAGGAGCTCCAGCGGCCTCCAAAGTTCTCAAAGTTTCCAAAACCGTTGCGGTCCTTGCTTGCCCGGATGTTGCATCGCAATCCCGATGAACGGCCGAAGGATTTGGTCCTGCTGGCGGAGATGATCCGCGAATGCCTTCAGAAACTGGAACGCCGGCGGGCGCTCGCCGACAAGTATGGCCTTCCGTACAGGACAACAATTCCGCGGCGAGCCGAGGCTCCGCCCAGACGGTTGCTGCGAATAGCGTTGCCGGTTGCCGCGCTGTTGCTCGCCGCAGCAGTGATCGCAGCCGCGCTGTTACGAGAGCCGATTGGCAAAATCGTTCATCGGAATCACGAGGCAAAGAACATCGGCGTTCTGATTGGCGTCCCCGAATCTTCGCCACCGCCAGCGGTTCAAAATGCTTCGACTACAACCGCTCCCGCGGCGGTAGCATCGCAAGGGGGGAACGCGGGTGTGCCGTCTGCGAGCCAACCGTCTGCGAACGCGGCCACGGTTTCCAACTCGCCTCAGGTTTCATCGCCGGATCTTCAGCAGACCCAAACATCGAATGCACAACTCCAGGCGGCTGCGAGCCCCGCCAGTTCGCCAGGCGCAACCGTGAACAGTCAAGCCACCGTGGAAAATTCAGGACAAGCGAAGGAGACACCGCAACCCTCCGGCCCGAGTCAGACAGCTTCGCGTATCAAAAAGAAGCGCGTGGCTTCGACGTTGCAAGGCCGTGCGGCTTTGGCACATGCTCAGATGGTTGGTATTACCTCTGATGGAAGGCTGATTTATCGTTTGCCCTCCGGCAGCACCAGGGTTGTCGCGCCGGACTCAGACGAAGGCGAATCCGTGCCGCGGCGCCATAGCCGCGTTTTTAATGACCGCGACGAGATGCGCGCTCCCCCGCCTCAATTTGAGCCAGATTATTTTCCCGACGACTAGCAAGAGACGGGCACACGCGGGGTGCCGCGAATAGCCGCTGGGTCGGTGAGTGAAATTTTTTCAAAAAAAAGCTTGCCTAACGTCGCGATTCCCGGCATAACCTCGCCTCCGTGGGGAAACGACCGGCCTTTTTGGCATTCGCAACTACATCGCTTCTCGTCATTTCCAGCGGAGCTCTTCGCTCGCAGGGATTGGCTCCGGCAACGTTGAATCTTGCGAGCCACGATCAAAAGGCTGCCGCAAACGACATGGTGCAAATCATCACCAGTAAATCGGTGCAGGAAACGGATAAGCCGGTGCGCGCGATCACGAAACAGCGGGTGCCGGTTGTCGCGAAGAAACTGGCTCAACCAGTTAAGAAAGAGCCGGCGCCGGCAATCGCCAAAGAGTCGGCGCAGACGTTCGTGGCAGAGCCGGTGCGACCAATGGATCAACAAACGGTAAGCAAAACAACAAAGCGCTTTGGCCTTTTCAGCTTCAAAAGCCCGGAGGGCAAAAAGGAATCGGCTCCTGTCATCACGCAGTATTATCCCAAGCAGATCGTTTATCCCTTCGGCAGGGTTGATCGCCACATCGATGGCAGATTAATGCAAGCGGCAACCATCGCGCAGGAACGCGCCCACGCGCACTCGCGCTCACAGTGCTGGCATTACGTCAAGGAAGCGTTGCTCGCTTCCGGCGTCATTGATTCCCGCCCGAAGACCGAACTCGCAAGAGACGCTGCTCAAGAGCTCGTCAGCAATTACGGATTCAAAAGACTATCAGTGAATGATCCATTCTCCGCGCCGGTCGGCTCGGTGCTCGTGTATGGCACCTCTCGCAGCGTCGGCCACGTCGAGTTTCGCACCAGAGAGGGTTTCGTCAGCGATTTCCGTTCGAAAACTCCATCGCGCCGCCCGCTGCTCGGCGTTTACGCAAAGTTGTAATCCCGGATAATTTCGGAACGAGCGTCAGCCGGCGTTTGTCAATCGGCGCCTGGCCGAAACGGTCTTTTCTCGCTCCTAGTAATTCCTAACCAGGCGAGTCACTGCGATGAGCATGGACACGACCGGCCAGGCCGCGATCCCAGTGATCAGAACGAAAAGCAAAAGCTCAGCGACATAATCTCGGCTTCTTTCTACGCCCAAGAGTTCACTGCTTAATTTGTGGAAGGGGGGCAACTTTGTAACCGGCTGACCGGCGGAGGAACCCATTTGGGTTTCCGGTGTTGGATGATAGTTGTAATCCGTCAGCAGAAGCCTTCGGTTACTGCGCCTTGTGCCATTGTCGCGACCTGAGCCGCGCTGGTTGTGACTAATTTGAGGTGTTGGTTTCATAAATTTCTAGTTGTTAAGTGTGATTCCGATTGCAATTCGAGAGGACCGGCGCAAAAAACCCGCGCGTGGTGTGAGATTCGACCACTGGGGTGCCGCGAATTGCGGGCTCCAACTTGGCGAAATCTAACGAGCCTTTATGCCGCCCGCCCGCCCCGGCGGGCAGCGCGAATCGGCGCGTTAATCAATTTCATCCCTCCTCATGTACAGCCGTTTCCGTCCCTGTCCAGTGTCGCCCGGCGATCTCAGCTGTAAGTGCCTCTCCGACTGCGAGAAGCCACTTATAATTTATTTTGTAAAGCAATGGCTCCGCCGGGATCCGCTATTCCGGAGGCGGCCATCGTTGCAGAAGATGAGTCGATTTATTTAGTGAAGCAGAGAGCGCGCAGCGGGCGCAAACAGTCCTGCGCAGCGACATCAGCTCGCTAAAACGCCGTCAGTCCGAGCCGGGCTGCCAGTTGGGCGCGAAGTGCATGCGCTTTCGGATCAATTTTCCTGCTTTCCTGGTTTCCTGATTAGCCGATGCTTGTCCGCGAAATGGAACCGGCCGATTGGGGAGCATTGAGTGACGAGGCATTGCTCGAGCGCCGCATCTCGACGCTAGGTCTGAAGCTTGAGGGCGCGGCGATTCAACTATTGATCCGGCAGCTTTATGACGAGCTTTCGGCAAAGGGCCTGGTGTTTCGTCCGCCATGTCACATCGGCGATGAATGGTTTGTACCGATCGGCATCCCCGCGATTTTCATTCCATTTTTTCTCGTGCACGACCGGCTGAGGTCGCTTGAGCGCACGATGATGCTCGAGGTGGAAGGCGAGACGCCGGAGTGGTTCATGGAGTTAATGCGACACGAAGCTGCGCACGCTTACAGCTACGCTTATCAGCTTCAGCGCAAGAAGAAATGGCAACGGTGTTTCGGACACACGTCTCGCGAAGAAACGCCGAGTACCTACAGGCCGCGTCCGTTCAGCCGCAGTTACGTTGTTCATCTCGAAGACTGGTACGCGCAGAGTCATCCTGACGAAGATTTCGCCGAAACCTTTGCGGTCTGGCTCACGCCGGGGCTCGATTGGCGCAAAGATTATGCCGGGTGGCCAGCACTACGAAAACTGGAATATGTAGATGAGCTCATGCGCTCACTGGCAGGCAGGCCGCCAGTGCATATGCCGGAATATCGCGTCGCTGATTACGATTGTCTGAATGTTAAGCTCAAGACGTATTACGCGCGCAAACGCAAGCTTAACGAAGATGCGTACCCGGATTTCTACGATGCGGATCTGCGTCAGCTCTTTGCCGCGTCGGCCGGTATCAAAGCAAGCGCATATCTGCGACGGCGAAGGCGGCGATTACTCAATGCGGTTTCGCAATGGACGAATGAAAAGAAGTTTCCCGTGAACCAGTTGCTCGCAAGGCTTACTCGCCGCTGCGATGAGCTTGGGCTGCATGTGCTGAATGACGACCCGCAGCAGGATTTTCGTGTCACCGCTTTCATCACGACACTGGTGATGAATTATCTTTTCACCGGCAAATTCAAGCGCACCAAATAGCAGCTGTGAAAAAGAAACTCAAAGTCCTGGTGCTCTTTGACGGCACAAGTCCTACCAAGCTCGATCAGGACTTCACAAAGGAGCTGAAAACGAAGGACTGGAAAACCGAGGCGGACGTCATGGCCGCGCTCGGCAAGCTCGGACACACGGCGGAGCATCTTGCCATCTACGATGATGTCGATCTGGTGAGGCAAAAATTAGAGGCCTTCGCGCCGGACATTCTTTTCAACCTCGTCGAACAGTTCAAAAATAAGCCAGGGTTCGATCAGAACATTGTTTCGTTTTTCGAAATGCAAGAGCTGCCGTTTACAGGCTGCGGCTCGACCGGCCTGACGCTTTGCAAGCACAAAGGCATTTCGAAAAAGATTCTCCATTATCATGGCATTCACGTGCCGAATTTCCTTGTCATCCCGCGCGGTCAGCGGATCGGGCGCCCGCGGCAACTCAAGTTTCCGATCCTGGTAAAGCCGGTCAGAGAAGAAGCGTCGTACGGCATTTCGCAGGCGTCGTTCGTGGAGAACGACGAGCAATTCCGCGAACGCATCGCGTTCATTCACGAGAAATACAACAGTGACGCGATTGCCGAGGAATACATTGAAGGTCGCGAGCTTTACGTGAGTCTCATTGGCAATGTGCGGTTGACCGTTTTTCCAATTCGCGAACTGGTCTTTCGTGAAGTGCCGCCGAACGAACCGAAGATCGCCACCTACAATGCGAAATGGGACGAGGAATATCGCAAACGCTGGGGCTTGGAGAACCAGTTCGCCGAAAATCTCGATCCGGCGCTTGTCACCAAGATCCAGGACACGTGTAAAGACATTTATCGTTTGCTGACTATTGACGGTTACGCGCGTATCGATCTTCGGCTAACGCCGGAGAACAAACTCTATTTCATCGAGGCGAACCCAAATCCGATCCTCGCAGACGACGAGGACTTCGCGCTTTCAGCAGCAAAGGCGGACCTGCCGTATCCACAATTGATTGAGCGCATCGTCCGGCAAGGGATGAATACCGTTCGCGATTGACGGAAGGCATTGAGGCGCAGTATCCGGCGGAAAAACTGCCGCGCGCACGGTCTCATTTTTCGGTTAAGCTGGGATATGAGCGTGCAAGTTTATGGATGCAATCATGTCGCAATCGAAGTGGACGACGTCGAAAAGGCGGTAGCGTTTTACAATGACGTTTTCAATCTGGAACAGATGAGCGGCGGCGAGGGCGATGCCTTCTTCAAATTGGGTGAACATCAGTTCTTGGCAATTTTCGAAGTGGACAAAGTGCAACGGGCAAACATGCGCCATTTCGGGATCATGGTTCGCGACGAAGCGCAGTTGGAGGAAGTCCGCGATAAACTAAAACAAAAATATAAACTCAAACTGGAGCCACCGTTCCGCTGCGATTTTCGCGATCCCTGGGGCAATCGCATCCAGGTTGTCGATCTTCACGACGAATCGCTCGTCTGGCTTTTGCCTTACGCCGAAGTGCAGAAGGCGGGCATTAGATTCGACTCCGAGACTTAGGACGCAATGATTTCATTTATCGTTCCGGCACATAACGAAGAATTCGAGCTCTCATCCACGCTTGCCGCGATTCAGGCCGCGTCTTCTAACGCCGCCCAGCCGTATGAAATCATCGTAGTTGATGATGCATCGACGGACGCCACGCCAGAGATCGCGGCGCAGGTCGGCGCGAAAGTCGTCCCAATCAATCGGCGCCAAATCGCGGCCGCTCGGAATGCAGGTGCGCGCGCCGCGCAGGGTGAGTATCTCTTCTTTGTCGACGCCGATACGCGGATCAACCGGGCACACGTCATCGATGCGATCGCTGCTATGGATGCCTGTTACGCAGGCGGCAGCGCACGCGTGGCAATGGATGGTTTCGTTCCGATGTGGGGACGCGTTTTGTTGCGCGGATTTTCCGGCCTTTACTTCGGTCTAAATCTTGGGGCCGGCGCATTTCTTTTCACCACCCGGCGCAATTTCGAGGCAATTGGCGGCTTCGATGAACAATATTTTGTCGGTGAAGAAGTTTATTTTAGCCTGGAACTAAGAAAACTTGGCCGGTTCAAGGTTTTGCGTGAACCCATCGTCACATCCGGCCGCAAATTGCGCATGTACCCAGCTAAACAATTTCTTCGCGAGTTCTTCGGAGTGGTCGTCGCGGGTCCTCGCGGGGCGCGTTCGCGCGCGAAACTGCGCCTGTGGTACGACGGCAAACGCGAAAACCAAGTGGCGGAACGAGGGGACGGATGCCGCAGGCCTGACTACGACGCGCGGTTGCTAAAACGGGTTCTTCGTCTAAAGTAGCCCCTTCGTTATGGCAGAGAGCAGCGAAACGTTGAGTCTCAAGGAGTTTCAGTTGCATGACAAAGATACCGGCAGCGCGGATGTGCAGGTCGCACTTCTGACCCGCCGTATCGAGCATTTGACCGAGCACCTTAAGACCTATCGGAAAGATCATTCTTCGCGCCGCGGCCTGCTTAAGATGGTCGCGCAACGCCGGAGTCTGCTCGATTATTTGAGCAAAACAAAAGCCGATCGTTATAAGAAACTGATCGACAAACTAAACCTGCGCAAATAACCAGACCGATTATTGGTCTTGTTTCCAACCGTTTGAACTGCTCGAAGCCAGAATTAAATTAAGAACAGACAATCAGCAGTCCAGGCCGCAGTAATCACCTTGGATTTTAGGTTTTAGTTTCGCGCTCCGCGCTACGGGGCAACGGGTTTAAAACCTACAGTCAGGGTGACCGGCCTGGAACCTGCGCATCCAGGAAAAGTACAATGCAACAAAAGGTCACGGCCCAAATTGGGGCCAATCAAATCTCTATCGAAACCGGCAAAATCGCCAGACTCGCCGACGGTGCGGTCATCGTCTCGTGCGGCGACACCATGGTGCTGGCTAGCGCCGTCTCGGCCACAACCATCAAAGAAGGCCAGGATTATTTCCCGCTCACAGTCGATTATCGCGAAAAGGCGGCAGCCGTGGGGAAATTTCCCGGCGGCTATTTTAAGCGTGAAGGCCGTCCTACGGAAAAAGAAACGCTCACCTCGCGCATGATCGATCGGCCTTTGCGGCCACTCTTTCCGCAGGGATATTTTTACGACACGCAAATCATCTCAATCCTGCTTAGCGCCGACGGTGAGAATGATCCCGACATTCTCGCGATGAATGGCGCATCGGCTGCGCTATCCGTCTCGGATATTCCGTTTGCCGGGCCAATTGGCGCTGTGCGTGTCGGCCGGGTGAAGGGCGAGTTCGTCGCCAACCCGACGCACACGGAGCGCGCCGAGAGCGATCTCGATCTTGTTTACGTAGGCACCGAGAACGATGTGATCATGATCGAAGGCTCGGCCAGGGAAGTGCCGGAAGCCGAGTTCGTCAAAGCGCTCGAGTTCGCACACGGCCATGCGCGCGAGATGATTCGCGTTCAAAAAGAACTGGCAGCGATGGTGGGCAAATCCAAACGCGAGGCGCAGTTGCTCCAAGTGAATCAGGAACTGCTCGATATCGCTTATCGCGTTGCGGGCGACCGGATCGAAGGGGCGCTTTACACGGAAGGCAAGACGGCGCGCGCTAAAGCGATCGATGCATTGCGCGAGGAAGTGAAGACGGCGATCCTGGAAAAACATCCCGAGGCTGACTCCTTCTCGATCTCACAGGCATTCGATTACGTCCAAAAAAAGGCGTTTCGCGTCAGCATTCTGGAAAAACAGAAACGCGTCGATGGCCGCAGTTACCAGGATTTACGGCCGATCAGCTGCGAAGTGAGCGTCCTGCCGCGCGCGCATGGTTCGGCCATTTTCCAGCGCGGCGAAACCCAAGCAGTTGCGCTGGCTACACTCGCTCCAATCGAGGAAGCGCAGATGATTGATGCTTACGGCGGGGGCGAACAATCGAAGCGGTTCATTCTGCATTACAACTTTCCGCCATTTAGCGTAGGCGAAACAGGCCGGACGGGCGGCCCTGGACGGCGCGAGATTGGCCACGGCGCGCTGGCGGAGCGCTCGCTGGAACCAATTGTGCCGAGCGAGAACGATTTTCGTTACGCCATCCGCATTTCGAGCGAGATCATGGAATCAAACGGATCAACATCCATGGCAAGCGTATGCGCGGGTATGCTGGCCCTCATGGACGCGGGCGTGCCAGTGAAAACGCCAGTGGCCGGAATCTCCGTCGGGCTGGTGACTGAGCATGGCGAGGACCAACAGATGAAACGCTACGAATTGCTCACCGACATCATCGGCTCCGAAGATCACTTTGGCGACATGGATTTCAAGCTCTGCGGAACCGACGCAGGCGTCACCGGTTTTCAGCTCGATCTAAAGCTCCCCGGCATTAGTCACAAAATCATGGCGGAAGCAATCGAACGCGCGAAAGAAGCGCGCACGAAAATTCTCGACATCATGCGCAGCGCGCTGGACAAGCCGCGACCGGAGTTATCGAAATACGCGCCCCGAATCGAGACGATAAAAATCAATCCCGAGAAGATCGGCGCGCTCATCGGCCCCGGCGGAAAGACTATCAAGGGGATCGTCGCGGAGACTGGTGCTGAGATTAACATCGAGGATGATGGTTCAGTGCACATCTACGCGACCAGCGGCGAAAGCATGGCGCGCGCGAAGGAAATCATCGCTGGCATGGCACGCGAAATTGAAATCGGCCAGACCTATCAGGGGCGCGTGGTTTCCACAAAGGAGTTCGGCGCGTTTGTCGAGGTTTTGCCAGGCAAGGATGGGCTGGTGCACATTTCCGAGCTGGCAGATTTTCGCGTGAAACGGACCGAAGACGTCGCCAAAGTGGGCGACATCATCTGGGTCAAGTGCATCGGCATCGACGACAAAGGCCGCGTAAAACTTTCGCGCAAAGCAGCGCTGAAAGAACGCGCCGAGGCCGAAACGGGCCAGCCCGCTCCGGCGGAAAAAACTGAACGCTGATTGGAAGTGTAGGGCTGTAGCGCCCGCTGTCCTCAGCTGACATCGCGGCGCACCGGAACCTGCTGCGTAGAGGACTCCGAAAGGGTTCGCGAGCAGGCAGCCCACTCTACAGCATCTGGCGATTTCCCGGGAGTTGAGACAACGTCAGCTACGGGTGAAGTTGAAAGACGAAGCAGCGACCATGATTACACTCACTCGGCTTTCTTACGGTGTGCTCGCCGCCACAATTATTTTGGCGGGTCTGCTGCATCTTGGAGTACCACTGTTGGTCGTTTTGTTCTCCTATTTTGCATTACAGCAGCTCTATTTCCTGACGAAAAGAAAGTGGCTCGCTTTGATCTTGTTTGGCATCGTTGTGGCGGGGATTGGCACGGCAGGGGTGTTCTTTACTCGCGCTGCCATTCTCGCGCTGCCGGATGTGGCAGACACGTCCCTTCCCTCGGCCAGCGCCTGGGCGCAGAAGCGCCAGATCGAGCTACCTTTTAATGATTTTGAAAGTCTTCGACAGGCCGTGATCGACGCGCTTGGCCAGGAAGCGCATTACCTGCGAAACCTCGCTAATTTTGCCAAAAGCACCACGGCGATACTGTTTTTCAGCATAATCGGAATTATCGCAGCCGGGAGCCTCTTTTTCAAAACAGGCCTCGACCCGCACCGGGGCACGCATCGGGTGAAGAATAATCTTTACTCCATTTGCTGCGATGAAGTCTCGACGCGATTCCGCGATTTCTACCGCAGCTTCGCGACGGTCATGGGAGCGCAGATCACGATCTCGCTCATCAATACGGTGTTGACGGCGATTTTCCTTCTCGCAGTGCGTCTGCCGCACGCGCCGCTGCTCACTGCAGTCACGTTTCTTTGCGGCCTTGTGCCAATCGTCGGCAACCTCGTAAGCAATACGGTCATTGTGTTCGTCGCTTTGACACTGTCGCTGAGACTGGCGGTTTCCGCGCTGCTCTTTCTAGTTCTGATCCATAAGCTGGAATATTTTCTAAACAGCAAAATCATCGGCGACCGGATACGCAATCCCATTTGGTTGACATTGGTCGCCCTGATCATTGGCGAACGACTCATGGGTATCCCCGGCCTGATCCTCGCGCCGGTGGTGTTGAATTATTTGCGCGTGGAAATGCTGACCGTGGAAGTGCCGCCGCCGGCGGCGGAAGCTCCAAATGCCGACATCCAAGCTCCAAAGAAACTCGAAACTTCGAAGCTTGGAGCTTGATGGTTCACTCGATGTTGGGTGTTGGAGTTTGAAGCTTTTAAATCATGAAAGCCGGTTTTCTTGAAAAACTTATCGAGCGACTCGGACGCATCGGGCCGGAAGAGGTGCAGAATTATTTTCTGCGCCTGGCCCAGGAGAAAGGTTTCCTGGAAACGGTTTTCAATGCCATCCAGGAAGGCATCATTGTGACCGATTCCAAAGGCCGGATCACGTATTTGAACGATGCAGCTGGCGGATTGTTTGGGCTGGAGGGAGGCGATGTAATCGGCAAGCGGCTCGACGAACGTATCCGAGGTCTCGATTGGGAATCGCTCACTAAAAGCAGCGGACCAGTCAGTCATGACATGGAAATTTTTTATCCGCAAAACCGCTTCATCAATTTTTACATCGTGCCGCTGATGATAGAACATCGCGAGGCAGGCGCTGTAGCCACGCCCCAGCGAGGCGTCGAAGAGCAGACGGGCCACAGGCCCTTGGCTACAGGACCAGCAGCGGAGGTTGGCCACGTCATGATCCTGCGCGATATCACCGAGAGCCGACGCACCACCCAGCACACGATTGAGTCGGAACGACTGAATGCGCTGACGTTGCTGGCAGCAGGCGTAGCGCACGAGATCGGCAATCCACTGAACTCGCTGCACATTCACTTGCAATTGATGGAGCGCAGCGTGCAGAACCTCGACGACGGAGCAACGGCGGAGCTCCAACAATCGATTGATGTCGCCCGCTCCGAAGTCAACCGGCTGGACTCTATCGTCACCCAATTCTTACGGGCAATCCGGCCATCGCGTCCGCAGCTTCGTCTGGAGAACGTCAACACAATTGTTGAAGAAGCAGTGCGCTTTTTCACGCCTGAAATTCAGGGCCGCGACATTGTTGTCGAACAAGAACTGCGCTCGGACCTGCCTTTGCTTCAGCTTGATCGTGATCAGATGAAGCAGGCGTTTTACAACGTGATCAAAAACAGTCTCGAAGCCATGCAACGCCATGGGACTTTGCGCATTGGCACCGATCTGGACGATACGCACGTCTTCGTCAGGTTTGTGGATACCGGCAGCGGTATGTCGGCGGCAAACTTGAGTCGCGTTTTTGAGCCTTATTTTACAACCAAGCCGGCGGGCACCGGTCTTGGATTGTTAATTGTGCGTCGCATTGTGCGCGAGCACGGCGGCGAACTCTCCATTGAGAGTAGCCAGGGCAAAGGTCTCACTTTGACGATTCGATTGCCATACATCGACAAGCGCATTCGTATGCTCGAAGCGGGCGAGGCCAGAGACCAGAGATATGAAGTCAGAAGTCAGTGATCGCTGCCAAATGCTCTTTTTAACCAGCCTTCAAACTGACGAAAGAAGAGAATGAGATAGGCTCCCGGCGATTGCTTGAAAAGTTCGATGATGCGTGGACTCAGATCCTGCCCGGGGTCATCAATTGTTCCGAACAGACGCACATTGGTCCATAGATAGCCGTCCTGCTTGCGGCTAAAGACTTCTTCAGGATTCGGCAGCCAATCGAGATATTCACGGGTAAGCCCAAGTCTGATCGTGCCGCGCAAACGACGCTGCTCGATCGACATTTCTCCCTCGATCCGGAATTTTCCTCTCTCTTCGATAGCGATGTTATTGATCTCGATCTTCGGATAGTTCCAACCAAAGCTGAGCGAACAATCATTTAACTCCAAATGTTCGAATGATTTCTTCTGCGCAAGCTCTGCGAGCTTTTCCAGAAGGGGAAGGTTGTCGATTCGCCCGTTGCTGACGCGCAACGAACCTTCGCCGGAAGAGCTTTCCAGCTTCGGATCCTGTCCGGCCCAGTGAAGATCGCCGGAAGCGCTGCCGGCCAGATGCTGTTTCCAGTCAGCTGGTAGCCACGAGCGAATTGGGACCTGATTGAAGTTCGCTCTCAAATCGACGCTCTTATCTTTGCCCATACCAGCGTTTGCCTGGGCGTGAATGCTTTCGGCGCTGCCCACATCTGATGCCAGATCGATATCGTAAATCGTCAGGAGCGTTTTGGTGATAAGAAGATGCGCGCGGCGCAGATCCAGATCGGGAAGCAAAGCCAACTTCAGTCTGCCGCTGGTGGCAACGTATTCAAAATCAGGCCCGTGAGGCGTGATGAGCAGCTGTGTGCCGAAAAATCCGGCCCGCTCGCCGCGAAATTGCCAGGTTATATTGGCCTGCTCCGATTCAATTTTCTTCAGGTAAACTCTGTTCGGCAAGAAAATGGAAAACCACGGCTTGGGTGCCACGGCTTCAGGATTCGCTTTGTAAATCTGAATCTCGACGTCGCCGGATTGCACGCGCACATCGGTGAACCTCCATTGCCGCACAAAGACGCCCAGCGGATCAAACGTTGCCGTGATGCCGCGACCGTCGAGTGACTTCATGGCTTTCTCTCCATTCCGCGCTTCAAAACTTTCGCTTTGCGCTGTGAATGCGCTGGTGCGTCGGATCGGCGAGTAGCGGCTCCGAGGGAAATGCAAGCCTTTCGCCGTCTCATCTTCCATGGCTTTACGAAACGACTCGCCCTCGACGTAGCGCGTGACTAATGGGCTGTAAAAAACGGCCACGCCACACACGGCGGCGAAAAGGATAGAGATGGCGAGTGCCGCAGCGCAGATCAGTAGTCTTCTTCGCAAACTGAGGGCGAACCTAATGATGAATGACGAATGACGAAATCCGAATCAATGACGAATGAAGCTTATCTTTCCGACATTCCTTCGTCATTCGTGCTTCGTCATTTCTTTGTCATTCCAAATTGCGCAAAGAGAAAAGCGTAAACGTCGGCCAATAGTTCGACCTGCACGTCGCCGCAGCCGGGGTCACCGATCCAAGCTACAGCTGACGCACGGCATACCTCGGATCTTTTACCTGCTTACGGACGGCTGCGAAGAGCCTGCTTATTCCCGTCAGGCTCACATGATTTGCGATGAACGATGGAAGGAAGCCGCCGCTGTCAGTGTAAATGGAATAAGTCGCGCGAGTCCTGGTTATGCCCTCCGGCTCAAGCAGCCATTTGCCTTCGCAAACTTTTACCCGCACTACGCCTTTCGTTTCTGGCGGGCCGAGGTCGTTCGCCGGCGACCATTGGCTCATAAAGACGAGACCATCAGAGGCAGGCCATGACCTCTTCCAGACTCGCAATGTGTAATCACGATCGGCGCAAACTTTCGGCGAGAGCCGCTGATAACCAATGATTGAATCGCCATCCCGTTTGATCAGGCGGCACTCAGTCATGAAAGGCATGAACTTTGGATAATTCTGGAAGTCATCGATCACTGCACAAACGGCGTACGTGGGGGCGTCAATCGGGCCGACAGCTTTAAACTCCTTGAGCGGCGAACCCGGACGCGCGCGGCTGTAGATCGCGACATTGTTTTCCCGAACGGCAGCCGGTTTCCACCCCTCGTCGCTTAAGTCCACCGCAGCGAACACCGTTGGTGAACCGGCAAAAAAGATCGAAATCAGACCGCGAAAAATTCGCTGGTGCACCGCGCGATGATACATGATCTCGTCTGGATGGCTACGTCTCTTTCAGCGTCGTTCGTACGTGCACACTTCGAGACGGGCCTCGACGCTTGAATGACGAAATCCGAATGACGTGCTTCGTCATTGCATTGCACACTTGATAGTGAACAAAAATCCAGCATCTAGCATGTATGAGCCAGCGCTACTCATGAATCTACAGCCAACTATCCTCATTGTGGATGACGAAAAACATACCCGCGACGGGCTGCGCCGTTTGCTTGAGAACGATTACGATGTGTATGTCGCCGCCGATGTTGCAGGTGCGACAGACGTACTCGACCGCGAGCAAGTTGATGTGCTTCTCACCGATCTGCGCCTCGGCAACGAAGATGGAATGAGCTTGATCGATCGCGCCTTGAAAATGCCGCGTCCCCCGACCTGCATCATGATGACAGCCTACGGCTCGGTCGATGTCGCAGTCGAGGCAATGAAACGCGGCGCGTACGATTTTGTGACCAAGCCGCTAAATCTCGACAAGGTAGAAATGCTCATCGCGCGCGCGGTGCGAGGCCGCAAACTCGAACAGGAAAATCGCGCGCTCCGGCAGCAGGTGGACGAACGCTATGGCCTCGAAAACATTTGGGGCGACTCGGCAGCCTTGCATGAAGTGCTCGACACGATCCGGCAGG
>Ga0209056_10002268_pt1 | contig 20839 bp, 20 predicted proteins | sample GraSoiAngelo_114_FD_185876 | JGI IMG/M metagenome (GOLD analysis project Ga0209056, IMG submission 185876) | Grasslands soil microbial communities from the Angelo Coastal Reserve, California, USA - 14_0903_13_40cm (SPAdes) (version 2) | ecosystem: Environmental > Terrestrial > Soil > Grasslands...
AAAAAAAATTACCCCGAAAATTAGTGTTGCTCTGCCGCAAACGAAGCATTAATCAGCCTGTATGCCGAAAACCAAAACTCCTTCAAAACGCAAGCCCAATCCCGCCTTCATGAGACCAGTCCAGCCCGACGACAAGCTCTCCGCCATCGTTGGTTCAAAACCGTTGCCGCGTTCCGAGCTCACCAAGAAGCTCTGGGACTACATCAAGAAAAACGGTTTACAGGACAAGACAAAGAGAACCCAAATCAACGCCGACGATGCGCTCCGGCCAGTTTTCAACGGCAAGAGCCAGGTCAGCATGTTCGAGATGACGAAGCTCGTCTCGGGTCACATTCGTTAGGCCGCGGATTGACGTTTGAGTCCCTGCCTACGAGCACGGGGCTGGAATAAAGACTGAGCGGGCGAGCCCGTTGTGGAACGTGCTCGCGTTGCGGCTACTTGCGCCGCAACCTGGATTGACCGATCTTTCGGTGTGAAAAAATTCATCACCGCGATCAGATTCCCGATATTTTTTCTGGCAATCGCAATCGCGCTCGTAATCGCTGCCCATCGCAATGAAGCGAAGACTGCAGCTCAGAAGGAAACACGACCGACACAGTTAGCGCCCGCGCCGAACTCACCTATCGGGACATGGACGACTGATTACAAAAGGGCTCAGGAAGAAGCGAAAGCGAGCCACAAGTTGTTGTTACTCGATTTTACGGGATCGGACTGGTGCGGTTTTTGTATTCAGCTCGACAAAGCCATTCTTCAGCAGCCGCAGTTTAGGGATTACGCCAGCAAAAACCTCGTTCTGATGGAAGTTGATTTTCCGCGGAGCAAAGCCCAAAGCGCTGAGACGAGAAAACAAAATATGGAATTGGCGCGGCGATATCAGATTGAAGGCTTCCCCACGCTTGTGGTGCTGAATGGTAAAGGCAAAACCGTCTGGCGCTATGATGGTTTATACCAGGGTGGCATCGCCGCCTTCCTCGCCGAATTAGACAAAGCCCGCAAAGGCTGAGCGTGGTCGCCTAATTTTCGATTTTCGCACCGCGAAGCGGTTAAGCTTTGCCCGGTTCGAAGGCGCGTTGGAGAACGTTCGCCAACTCGTGCCGAGTGAAAGGTTTCGGCAGAGCCGCCCGAAACCCATAGGTCAGGAATTCGGCCAAGGCAGCATCGTCCGAATAACCGCTGCATATGATCGCCGTAACATTCGGGTCGAGATCGCGTAGACGCTCCATCGTAGCCACACCGCCCATTCCGCCGCGGATGGTTGCGTCCAAAATGACCGCCTGAAAAGTTTCGCCGGTCCGCATCGCCAGTTCGTACTTTTTCAACGCTTCCGCGCCGTCGGGCGCGGTCGTCACTTTATAGCCAAGGGTGCCAAGCAGCTCCGAAGTCAGATCGCGAATGGCAGCTTCATCATCCATCACCAAAACGCGCTGATGATTGAAACTGAAAATTTCATTCTCCAAGGTCGGCTCAGGAACTGGTGGCTCGGAGTCGGTAGCTGGCAGATAAAAGGTAAATGTCGATCCATCGGCCGAAGTGCGTTCAAGATGGAGCAGGCCGCCGTGTTTTTTCACCACGGAGTAGCTGATCGACAAGCCCAGGCCCGTTCCAGTCGACTTGGTTGTAAAATAAGGATCGAAAATTTTGGTCACCAGTCTCTTCTGGATGCCGCGGCCGTTATCTGCGACCTGCACTTGGACATAACGGCCGGGTCGAATCGGGAGACCAGAGTTAGCGTCAATTTCAAGATTGCGCGCCGAAACCCGAACAATCCCGCCGCTCGGCATGGCCTCTCGTGCGTTGATTATTAGCGCATTGATCACTTGCTCGATCTGGGCTGGATCGACCGGAGATCTCCAAAGGCCAGCCTGAATATCCAAATCCGACCGCAGGTTCGATCCATGAAGTGAGAACTCGGCCGCTTGGGTCACGAGATCAGATATTGAAACGACCCGTTTCAACGGCGTGCCACCTTTTGAGAAGGTGAGCAATTGATTCGAAAGTTGAGCGGCGTGTTGCGCGGCCTCGCCGGCGCGCGACAAGAACGAGAGCAGATTTGCCGGACTCCCCGGAGCTTCGATTTGGGCCAGGCCGATGTTTCCGGAAATGACGGTCAGTAGGTTGTTAAGATCGTGGGCGATTCCTCCCGCCAGCGTCCCGAGCGATTCCAGCTTGCCGGTGGTCAACCGCTCTTCTTCGACCCGCTTTCGATCGGTCACGTCTCTTAGGAAGACAGAAACACCGCCTCCGCTCGGATAGGCCAGAAGTTCAAACCAGACTTTGCCGCTTGCATCGCTTGCTTCGAACTCGACCGCTACTTGTTCGGACATCGCGCGCCGATAATTCTTTTCGAACGCTTCGCGGGTAAACTCTGGCAGCTCGACCCAAAAATCCTTGCCGATCAAGTCTTCGCGGTGCCGATCGAGCAGTTTTTCCGCTTGGCGATTAACGAACGTAAATTTCCAGTCCCGGTCGACTGCGAAGAATCCGTCACTCGTTTTTTCCAGGATGTCGGTCATTTTTCTGACTGCTTCCTGCAATTCCGCCCGGGCCTGGTTGCGTTCAGCGAGCGCACGAATGCGCCTCTCAGCTACCGAGAGCCGGACATTCAATCGCGCCGGGTCGAGCGGTTTGATCAAATAATCGTTGGCCCCGGCTTCCAGCGCCCGTTCCAAGTCCTGCGCGTCGTCACGCGCCGTGACCAGAAGAATGAATAATTCCTCGCCGTTGGGCGCAGCTCGCAATTCCTGACACAATTCCACTCCGCTTTTGCCGGGCAACATCCAATCCAAAATCAAAAACGAGAAACGTTGTTTTCTTAGCTCAAGTTCCGCCTCTTCGGCGTTGTCGACCGCGACCACCTCGTGACCGCGTCGTTCGATCAGCCGCTGCAAAGTCCTGCGACTCTCCGGATGATCCTCAACAAGCAGTATTCTCATTTCTGGAAATATAAAATCTTCCTTCAAATCCCTCCGCCAAGTCATGCGCGAGCACGCCCGGTCGCCGAATAATGGCGGAGCAGGATGGCTGCCACGGGATGCCGCTAGTCCGCGAAAAAAAGGAATAAGATTTTTCCTTAGGCGATGATCGACACCGTCACGCAATCGAGCGGCAGCGCCTTGCGTTACATTCGGCCTCTGCTAGATACAGCGAAAGTTTGGCGGAGCTGTAAAAATTCATGCTCATCTTTCGTTTTCTCCTTTTTTCGCTTGTTACTTCATTCGGAATCGTCGCTGTTCGGGCTGACGCGGTTGCGCCGCAAACCGGCGAAAAGCCAAAGCCGGCAGCCACGGCCGAGCCCGGGATCACTTTCGATTGGGTCCACGTCGACGGACCTTGCGTAGCGATGACGTTCGATGACGGCCCGAGCGCAAAATTGACGCCCAAGCTACTCGATCTGCTCGCCGCCCATCATATAAAAGCCACATTTTTCCTGATCGGCCAAAACGTTGCCGAAAATCCCGATATCGTGGCGCGGGAGGTACGCGAAGGACATGAAATCGCGAACCATAGCTGGTCGCATCCCAACCTCGCTAAGATGTCGGATGCCGGAGTTCGTGATCAGCTGCACAAAACGGAGGACGCGATTCGAAGCGCAAGTGGCAATCGTCCAACTTTATTGCGTCCACCTTATGGTTCGATCACAGCCCGGCAAAAAAAATGGATCAACCAGGAGTTTGGTTACAAAATTGTGCTTTGGGATGTCGATCCATTGGACTGGAGAAGGCCAGGATCGAATGTCGTTTGCAATCGCATCATCAAAATGGCTCGCGCCGGCTCGATTATTCTGGCGCACGACATTCATCCCGGCACGATCGAGGCGATGCCGTGCGTGCTGAGCCAGCTCGAGGCCAAGGGCTTCAAATTCGTGACCGTTTCTGAATTGATCGCGATGCAAACGCCACTGCCGCCGAAACCTTCGCCATCTCCTAAATCGATCCCGCCAAAATCGACATCTCCTTCCCCCACTCCGCACAACTGATTATTTTGCCGGCATGATCGCCGACCGATATTTGCAGCTCAAGGGCGGACTCGAAAGCGCCCTCGCTGGATTAATCAAGCTCGGCTCAGAGATGCAGCGGCCGCCTGAAGAGATGGATACTTTGCAGGCGCTGCTGCGCGATATCAGCGAGCCGTTGTTGTTTGTCGTGGTCGGTGAAGTGAAATCTGGAAAGTCTTCACTCTTGAATGCTCTCTTCGGCAATGAATTTGCCAAGGTAGATGTTCTGCCGGCGACCGACCGCGTTTACATTTTCCGCTACGGGCCGCAAGAAAAGTCGACCGAGGTTTCACCGAAACTGACCGAGCGCGATCTGCCGATTCCGTTCCTGCGCGATTTCAACGTCGTCGATACGCCCGGGACCAACACGATGGTGAAAGAGCATCAAATGGTGGCGGAAGATTTTATGCCGCGCGCTGACGTCGTCCTTTTCGTCTTCTCGGTGGCCAACCCGTGGACGCAATCCAACTGGGAATTTTTGGATTTCCTGCAAAAAACCTGGCTCAAGAACGTGATCTTCGTGCTCCAGCAAATCGATTTGCGCGAGCCGACTGAAATCGATGTCATCCATCGACATCTTCAGGATACCGCGATGCGGCGGTTGGGATTTGTCCCACCGATTTTTTCCGTGTCCGCGCGCAAAGCTCTCTTGGCCCGGACGAGTGGCGATGAGGAACGGCTTTGGGTCGAGAGCGGTTTCGCGCCCCTCGAAGAGCAGATCAGCTTCATTGTGACCGAATCGAGCACCCGGATGTTGAAGCTGCGCTCAACTTTTCAGGCAACGCGGGTTGCCCTGGAAGGATTGAATCGAGAGGTTCGCGGATTTCTCGACAAAATTGCAGCGGATGTTGCGGTGCTCCAGCGTCTGGACACGCTATTGCAGACCCGTCGCGAACAAATGCTCCGCCAGGTCACGGCTCTTGTGCGTGAGGTGGAGAGCATCTACGAAGAAACAACAAAAAAGAGAACGACGCTGCTTTGCCAAGAACTAACTTGGTGGCGCGGATTTCAACTAATTTGGCGCCGAACCGGCGACCATCCGGATTTGCACGCGAAGATCGAGGCCAACCTTCGACAATTGTTGCAACCGCAAATGCAACCGGCAGTCAGCAAATTGGAGATAGATTTGCGCGGGCTCTGGCCGCAGACGCAAGACCTCCTCGAAAATCAATTATCGCCCGACTTACAAAAGGAGGCCCGCCAGAGCGTACCGGATTTCGCCGGTCAACGACGTGAACTCTCGGAGTCAATTCAAGCGGCCTATATCGACATTCTCGCCGGCAAAACGCTTCAGGAACAACTGGCCCGGTCTTATTCACAAACGGCGCTTTGGTTGCGCGTTGTTGTCGCAATAATCGCGATTGCAGGAGCGGTCGCATTTTTCACCCGAGCGCGGAGCGCAACGGCGGCCATGGCAGCGCTTATGGTTGCAGGAATCGGCGTTGTGATTGCCGTTTTTTTAGCCTTCAACCCTCGTCGAAAAGTCCTGCGAGATTATGAACGACAATTCTCTCCAAAACGCACCGAGTTTTCCCAAACGCTCGAGAAACAGTTTGCAAAAGCGATTGATGCCTTTTGCGCGGAAATGGCCAAGAAGTTCCGCAAGTTAAGCGAAATTTGCCAGACCCGGCGTCGGCGCTACGAACCGTGGTCGCAACGCGCAGAAGGACTACAAGCAAAGCTTACCGAATTGAAGCCGCGGCTCGGTTGAAAAATCCGCGCGCGGAATGCTGCCGTTATTTCTTGGTATTGCCGGAACTGCCGCCTTGCTGCACCAAACGCTGTTCGGCCTGGCGACGCGCAATCACGAAATGATTGTTCTCGCCATAGCTGCGCCATGGTCCAGGCGGCACGTCCTGAGTGTTCACGAACTGCCAATCGGTAACGTCAGTTGGTTGCAGCCCAAGGTAATCGCGCACTGCGGGTGAAACGTCCAAGCCGGCGCCGTGATTCAGGTTCGGCCTCGGACGTTCATTGCCAAAGACATATTGAAAGTGATCGGTCCGAAATGGGCCGCAATCTTCCCATTGCGCGTAACAGGTGCGATTGCCTTTGCGAATTGCAATCCAGTGATGCCAGCAAACCGATTGTCCCTGCCCCATGTAGGCCTGTTTGAACCATGGAATCACCAGCGGCGCTTCCGGCTTAAATTGGCCATGGGTCACGTCATTATAGGGTAAGGCGCAATAAAATGGATTCTGCCGCGGAACGAACGAGACCGGAATGTAGTTACGCCGCTCTGATTTCTCGGGATTATCGAAACCGCCGTAATTCCCCTGCCAATTCAAATCCCATGAGCTCCGAAAATTCGGCACCGGATTGTTTCCGCCCGCCTGTTCTCCGACCCAGAATACCGTGGTCACGATGTTTGTTTTCCATGCGAAACGCTGGATCGCCGGCCGAGAACTGGTCGGTACAAACACTTGGGGCTCGACCTTAAGCAGAGCTTGCTCGCGAAGTTTCATCGCATACTTCGCAAAGTCGGCCGCCGTCGCGTAAGGCGAGCTCGATTGCTCCTCCGCCTGGAGCACACGTATGGCTCCGGTGAGGATTAAAACAGCAATGGTTCGTCTCATGGCCAAAGGGTGGCCTGTCTGTATCCGACTTTCCCGCCTCGCGCAAGGCCTTTTCATTATGGAAAAACCAGCGCCGGTGGCGGTTACAATCCCTAAAGCACTATCTGTTCCAGCTATATCCGGCTCACGAGAGTATTCCGGACGTATTCTCGATCGTTTTTTTCGGGATAATCCAGCGTGTAATGCAAACCGCGGCTTTCTTTACGACTCAATGCCGAATCGACAATCACTGCCGCCACCGTGGCCAGATTGCGCAGTTCCAAAAGGTCCACCGATACTTTGAAGTTCCAATAAAATTCCCGGATCTCACGCTGCAGATTGCGTAGGCGCGCGCTCGCCCGCTGCAACCGCTTGTCGGTGCGCACGATTCCCACATAATCCCACATCAACCGGCGGATTTCGTCCCAATTATGATAAATCACGACCAGTTCATCGACATCTTGCACGTCGCCCGATTGCCATTCTGGTAACGAAACCGGCGGCATTGAGCGCGATGGACGCCACTCCCGCAGCATCGCTTCGCACGCGCGGTGTGCGACCACCAAACCTTCCAGCAGTGAGTTGCTCGCCAGACGATTCGCGCCGTGCAATCCGGTGCAACCAACTTCGCCAATTGCGTATAAGCCGGGCAGACTGGTCGCGCCGTTGACGTCGGTGTTGATTCCGCCGCATTGATAATGCGCGGCCGGCACGACTGGAATCGGCTGCTTCGTCATGTCGATCCCAAAACGCAAACAGGTCTCGTAAATATTTGGGAACCGATCGCGCAGGAATTCCACTGGTTTGTCGGTGATATCAAGAAAAACGCATTGCGCCCCGGAGCGTTTGATCTCGGCGTCAATCGCTCGAGCCACAATATCCCGCGGTGCGAGCGAACCGCGTCGATCGTAGCGTTTCATGAAATCTTCGCCGCGATTGTTCCGCAAAATGCCGCCCTCACCTCGCACTGCTTCCGAAATCAAAAACGATTTTGCTTTGGGATGAAACAGACAGGTCGGATGAAACTGAACGAATTCCATGTTCGCGATCGTCACGCCCACGCGCCAGGCCATTGCCACGCCATCTCCGGTCGCGATGTCAGGATTGGTCGTGTAGAGATAAACTTTCCCACAACCCCCAGTCGCAAGCACGATCCGATCCGAACGGATCGTTTCCACTTCGCCGCTCTTTTCATCGACAATGTAAATGCCGAGGCAACGATCTTCCGCCGCAAAGCCAAGTTTCGCTGCGGTGATTAGATCGACCGCCATGTGATTTTCGAGAAGATCCACATGCGATTGGCGCTCCAGCTCGCGCAGTAATGCGTTCTCGATTTCCTTGCCGGTCACGTCCCGAACGTGAAGGACGCGTCGCTTCGAGTGTCCGCCTTCGCGACCAAGATCGAATTCGCGATGGCCGGAAACCTCGCGTTCATCGAATTGCATACCGAGCTCGACCAAATCCTGAATTCGCGCCGGAGCTTCGGTCACAATCGTGCGGACCACATTTTCGTCACATAATCCCGCGCCGGCTTCGAGGGTGTCGCGCACGTGAAGTTCAAAGGAGTCCTCGTCGCTCGTCACACAAGCGATTCCCCCCTGCGCCCAAGCCGTGTTCGTGTCCGGCCCTTTGCGTTTGGTGATTACCGCCACCGAACCGTGCTTCGCTGCCTTAAGCGCAAAGCTAAGCCCCGCGATGCCACTGCCGATGACGACGAAATCGTATTCCTTCATCCCAATACAATGTTGTCGATCAAACGGGTTTTCCCAAAGAAAACCGCGAGCGCGAGAAGCGAGTTCGGCCCAGGCAATTCGATCGTTTGCAAAGTGTCGGCGTCGACAAGATCGACATAATCGATTCGCGCCAGCGGCGCTTCACTAATTATCGTTCGTGTGAGACCGACAATGTCCTTCGCGGATTTTTTTCCGGAATCTTTCGCGGCCAGCAATGCTTTGCGCAAAACCGCAGCCTGCTTCCGCTCCTCGGCGTTCAAATACACATTGCGCGAACTGCACGCCAGTCCGTCTGCTTCGCGCACCGTGGGCACCGCGACGATGTCGATCTTGTAATTCAAATCGCGCACCATTCGGCGAACGACGGCCAGCTGTTGAAAATCTTTTTCGCCAAACACGGCCGCGTCAGGTTGCAAAATGTTGAACAGTTTCGCCACCACTGTGCAAACGCCGCGGAAATGTCCCAGCCGCGATTTGCCTTCGAGCACGTTCGATAGCGAATTTTCTTCCACAAACACGGAGCGATTTTCCGGATACATCTCGGTCGCGCTTGGCCGGAACAAAAGATCGACATCCAACTTTCGGCAAAATTCTTCATCTTCTTGTTCCGGTCGCGGATAACGTTCGTAATCGCTTCCCGGCTCGAATTGGAGCGGATTTACAAAGATGCTGACGACCACTTCGCCATTTTTTCCCGCTTGGCCGCGCGCAATTCGAATTAACTCTCCATGCGCCCTATGCAACGCCCCCATCGTCGGCACCAGGACACGCGGCCCTTTTTTGGCGTGACTCTGCGCTTGGGCGATCGTGGGTACAATCTTCATCGTGCTTCCAACCAGATCGCCTGGCGCGCGAACGGAAAAGTTTTGTGACCGAAATTTGTCCAGCCCGCGCGCTGGGCCAATTGATTCAGTTCGGAAAAGGAAAACGCGCGCGCGATGGAGAGCCGAGCATCGTGTTTGCTCATTGGCTCGCGAAACATCGTTGCCGTGAGAAGGTGGACACCGATTGTGGCCATCCAACTGCGGCGCAGATCAGACACGAGCACGAATTTGTGCGAGAGCTCTCGGCAACGTTGAAGCACGCGGACCGCGTCGTTATCACTGAAATGATGAAGCGCCAGGGTGCAGAAAACGACGTCATATGGCTCCGCTGGTCTCCATTCCAGGATGTTTCCTTCGACGAAACTGATTTCGGGATAAGGAACGCTCAGCTTTTGCGCGATCTGGAGGGTGGCGGATTGTTGATCCAACGCATCGATTCGCAGTTCCGCCCCAATCTTGCGCCCGCACTCTGCGATCAAACGCGGAATATCGCCAGAGCCGGTGGCAAGATCGACAATTCGCAAGCGCGAGCCCGGCTTGATCCAGCGGCTGAGAAACATCGAAATCAACGCGTAACTCCCAAACCAGCGATTGAGCTGCCGGATATTTTCAAGATCCCGCTCCAATTCAGGGGAAACCGGCTGCGGACGGTCCATCAGCTCGAGCTCGACTGGATTAAATTGCCGCTCCATTGATGAACTGTAGCGGCGGTCTGGGACCGTCGCATTATTTGTCCGACGCTCCCAGAGCGCCGCTACGAAGAAAGGAATTTTCGCCAGGATTCCGGCAAGTCTGCTGCCTCGACTTCGCTGGCGATGCGGCCTTCAAAGTCCGGCTGAAAAGTTGTGCTCGTTCCGTAAACCATGATTACATCTTCCGAACCTTCGGCCCGAATCGCATGCGCGACGCCCGGAGGAATCACGACTCCGACGTTATTGCGGCTGCGATGATTGTCGCCATCGGCGAAAAAACGCATGCTCCGCGCGGGGAGACCAGCGCGGACGTCCCGCAAAAAGATTTCAGCGCGCCCCTGCAGAAAAAACATAATGTCCCATTGTTCGCGATCGTACGGGCGCAGTGAATAGTTCTGCGGTTGATTGATAAACAAACGTCGCAACCATTTCTCCGCGGTCATCTCCGCTGGAATGCTAGGTGGATGAATGTGAAATCCTTTTGCGCTGTTCGCGAACATTCGCGCGGCCGACCATTGCCTAGGCCATAGCTTGATCTTGCCCAGCACTCCCTGCGCTTCACGCGCCAACTCGCCAAAGCTGCCACGATGGCGTTGTGGATGAATTTCTCGGGAAAAAATTTCAACCCCGGGGATCCAAACTTTCTTCAGCTCCGCTTTGCCGCGACCTGCAGTCAGTTCAGCGGCATCGACGCCAGATGCGGCTATTCGTTGAGCAACACTGCCGCTTTTGTAATCGCGGGGAGAGAGCGCTTTTCTTGTCCGTTCGTTGAGCCCAAGCCACAAATCTTTTTTCATGTTATTTCGAGGAGCCGCTTACATGCCTAACGAAGCTCCGCGCGAATCGCCACATTATATTCATTGCAGCCGTGCGCAGGCAAATTTACGCTGGACGCCTTCGGCGAGCGCCCCGGCCGAGATCGATGCCCGAGTACTTCGTCTATCTTATCTATCGCGCAGGCTTTGCCCTGATTGGTCTTTTGCCCTTACGCGTCTCCTTTGCGCTTGGAAACGGACTCGGCTTCTGTGCCTGGCTTGTTCTCGGGAAATATCGGCGCCTGGGATTTCGTAACATCGAGATCGCATTCGGCCGGGAAAAATCACCGCAAGAAATGCGGCACCTCGTGCGTCGCCATTTTCAACGACTAGGCGCAAATCTTCTTTCCGGATTGAAACTCGCGTCGATGCCGCTGGAGAAGGCGCGCGCGAAGGTTCGCATCGAAAATGCCGATGCCGCCCATCGCGAGCTGCGCAGCGGTCGGCCGATCGTGTTTATTTTGAGCCATATCGGAAACTGGGAATTGCAAGCGCAAATGTTTCCCGCCGCGATCGGCTACGTCCGAAATAGCACAATTTATCAGCCGCTAAAAAATCGTTACATCGACAAACACGTTCGCAGCTTGCGCGGCCGCGCCGGCGTCGAGTTGTTCGATCGCAACGAAGGTTTTCAGAAAGCGATTGAACTGCTGCGGGGCGGCGGCGCAATCGGAATCCTGGCCGATCAACATGCGGGCGATCAAGGCCTGTGGGTACCGTTTTTCGGCAAACTCGCCTCGACCACATCGTTGCCGGCGCTGTTAGCTAAGCGCACCGGCGCGGCGGTTCTGGGCACTGCCATTTACTCCGAATCGCCGGGCCGCTGGCGGATGTCGTTGACTGATCGAATCGACGCTCCTGGCGATTCAGTCGAAGCGCTCACCGCCAAAGCCAACGACCTGATCGCAGCCCAGACCCGGCGCGCTCCGGAAGACGGGTTCTGGTTGCACAATCGCTGGAAAACGCCGCGCCCAAATTTTCTTCTCGCGCGTTATAAGCGAGGTGTTTATGTCCCGAAAAATTTAACGCTTAAACAATTGCAACCGTTCCGGATCCTCATTCGCAGCAGCAACTGGCTGGGTGACGCAGTCATGAGCGCGCCGGCAGTGCGCGCAATCAAAAAAGGCCGACCCGATGCGCACGTCACGATCCTCGCGCCAGAGAAAATTGCGCCGATCTGGAAACTAGTCTCAGAAGTCGACGAGATTTTGTCGCTCCCGAACAAATCGCTCGTCAGCGCGGTTCGGCTGATTGGACGACAAGAGAGCTTCGATGTCGCAATCTTGTTTCCTAATTCATTGCGCGTGGCGCTCGAGGTTTGGCGAGTTCCGAGAAAAGTCGGCTATCGCGGACATGCTCGCGGCTGGCTCCTAAATCAAATCGTCCGCGAACCGCGCCGGCCGGGCCCGCCCGAGCATCACGCGACGCGCTTTCTGAGAATCGCGGATGATTGCGGCGCGGACGTCGATCTAGTGCGCGATGCGAAGCAGGTGTTGTCGGAAACATCGCACGTCCAAGATCAAAAATTGCTCGGACTTTGCCCCGGCGCCGAATATGGACCAGCCAAGCGCTGGTTACCGGAGCGTTTTGCCGAGGCGGCAGTCGCGGTTTCGGCACAATCCAAAGTCAAATGGATCTTGTTCGGAGTTGACAATGATGAATCGATTGGCGAGACGGTCGCCAGCGCTCTCGGCGAAAACTGTATAAATCGAATCGGTCAAACAACCCTCGATCAATTGATCGAGGAATTGCGCCGCTGCCGCCTACTTTTGACAAACGACACCGGAACGATGCATCTCGCTGCGCTGCTCGGCGTGCCGGTTGTGGCGGTCTTCGGTTCAACCGAACCGGCCCTGACGCGGCCTCTCGGTAACGGCCACATCATTCTTCGGCATCACGTTGAATGCAGCCCGTGTTTTTTGCGCGAATGTCCGATTGACTTCCGTTGCATGAAAGCCGTCAGCGTGCAGGAAGTCGTGGATGCGGTGATGTCCATCCTACAATGAATTCTGAGCAGCCGCGCATCCGCACTGAAGTGCAGGTAATGTTCTTCGATACCGATTGTGGCGGTGTCGTCTCCAATATCGCATACCTCCGTTTCATCGAGATCGCGCGGACGCTGCTGGCAGAAAAGCTTGGGCTTCCGCTCGCCGACATGGCGAAGACCCAAAAATATCCGGTGGTCGTCCGGACCGAAATCGATTACCGCCGCGCCGCAAAGCTGGGTGACAGATTAGTAATCGATGGTTGGCTTGATCAATTACAACGCGCGCGATTCTGGTGCGCCTTCCGAATCACACGACCGGCGGATGACGCGTTGATCGCCGAATGCCGGCAAACGTTGGCCCTAATTGAAATGCCGGCTGCGAAACTTTTACCGTTGCCGGCCGATTGGGAAAAATATCGCTCCCGTGCGAGTTCGGCCTAACGATTAGCGCGATGACTGCCGGCGCCCGCACTTTCAGCATTGAGGACGCGCTGCTTGATCCGCCGGCATTGCCTCCACCTCCGTTGCGCCATGCACTTTTTGTCTCGCTGATCGCGCTCGCGGCACTGCTTCATCTGACCACCCTCGGGTGGGGCGATCTCTATAACCACACCGAGGGCCAATATGCCGGCGCGGCGCGCGAAATGATTCAAACGCATCAGTGGCTATGGCCGACGAACGACGGCTTGCCCCGGCTGCCGAAACCGCCGCTGCTTTACTGGCTCATCATCGGCTCTTTTAAAATTTTCGGGATCAATTCCGCCGCCGCGCGTCTGCCAATCGCGTTGGCGGTGATGGCAGTCGTGGCGTTCACATTTTTGATCGGTGAAAAATTGGGAGATTACTGGCGCGGATTTTTTGCAGGCCTGATTTATCTTTGCAGCTGCGGCACAGCGCTGCTCGGGCGGGTCATCATGCCTGAACCAGTGTTCAGCGCCTTTATCGCCGGCGCGATTTTTTGCGGAGTATCCGGCTATCAACGGCGACGCGGACGGAATCTTTGGTTCCTCGGTTTCTGGATTTGCTGCGTGCTGGCCTGCCTGACGAAGAGTTTGCTTGGCTTAATTTACCCGCTCACAATTTTTATTCTCCTCGGATTGTTTTACCGCGAAGCGCGTTTGCGTTTCCGTCGACTCCTCCATTGGGGGTATATCTCGATCTTCGTGGTGCTATTCGTGCCGTGGTACATCGCGACCGAACTGCGTTTCCCCGGTTTTTTGCAGCAATTGTTGCGGATCGAATGGTTGGGACACCTACGTTCTTTTTCCAACGTTCCGGGGAGCGATAACGGCGTCCCGCCGCTTCAATTTATTTGGATGCATCTGGTCTGGTGGTTCCCGTGGTCGGTTGCCATTGTTCCCGGAGCGATCTTTGCCTTGCGAAAAGTGATCCGTCCGCGGGAATTGGAATTTGCCGAGGCGTTGCCGTTCTGTTGGATGGCGGTCGTTTTCCTGCCGCTTCTGATCATCGGACAACGTCAGGATTATTATTCGATGAACATGTGGAGCGCGTTCGCGATTTTTGCCGCGACCGCGTGGGACAGACTGCCGCGGCAATGGCAACTCACGGGCCCCGGTCTCGTTGGAATAGCCGGGGTCGGTGCCGGATGGTTAGCTCTGTGGCACCCGCATTTCGCATCAGCAAACCGGGCTCGCGGAGAGCGTGAAGATAGCAGTTGGACAACGTGGGACGCGTTACAAACGCTTCCGCCATCGGCTTGGGAAATTTTGCGTCCGATGCTTACGGTGATCGCTATCTCCCTCATCGTCGCGTCGATAATCGCGGTTTATCTCGCAACGAAACGGCGGCCGGGACTTTGTCTGAGCGTTTTAGCCGCGGCGGTGGTGCCGATTGGACTTTCGTTGGCGGACGGCGTCGCGCGCATGGCGCCACAATTTTCACTCGCAGATGCGGCTCGGTTTTTGGAGAGCAGGCTCACCGACAAAGATGCAGTGGTTTACGAAGGAGAACTCGATGATGCCAGCAGTCTTGTTTTTTATTTGCACCGTCACTTTTATTTGGTGAACGAGCCCGACGACGACGAAATGCACATTCCGGGTGGAATGAACCCTTCGGTCAATGAGGAGGCGATCCTGCGTCACTGGGGTGATCCACAGGGGATTTTCTTGATCATCAACCAAGATCGCGTTCCGCATTGGCAACACGTTTTGACGACCCGCTTTCATATTTATCACCAGATGATGGCGAGCGGTCGATATATTGTCCTGAGTAATCAGCTATAGCCGAGGCCTTTCTGAACAATACCGACATTGCATTTGAAAAAAGCCATCTTCGCGGTAGCTTTCGCGCTCATTTCCGATCTAATGTCACAGCATCGAAGCCTCAGAGGAGCCAGCACGATCGTCGCGAAACGCAATGTTCTAAAGCGTTTCGAGCGGGTCGAACTGCTCAAGAAACGCGGCCAATGGAAAGAAGGCCGCAAAGTGATCGGCCTTCCCAAAACCAAGCCGGACGCCTAAACCAGACGTGAATCGTTAAAGCGTCACATCGTTGAATCGGACGGCCCGATTTACGATTCACGAATCTCGGTTTAACCACTTCTGTGCGCCTCAATCGGTTCCTTGCCGCAGCCGGCGTCGGTTCACGGCGAAAATGTGATGAATTGATCGCGGCCGGACGCGTCACGATCAACGGCCGGGTTAGCACAAATTTCAGCGCGCAACCCAGCGAGCGCGATCATGTGAAAGTCGATCGCAAGCTCGTTCATCTCGAGCGCGCGATGACGATTGCGTTATACAAACCGGCGGGATTTGTTTCGACTCGCAGTGATCCTCACGCTCGCGACACGGTTTTCGATTTGCTGCCGCCAAAGTTTCCACGCCTTTTCAATATTGGACGTCTCGATGCCCAGAGTGAAGGATTGCTCCTGCTAACGAACGACGGCGACCTTGCGCAGCAACTCACCCATCCGCGCTTCAAAATCGAAAAAGAATACGAGGTGACGTTAGATCGGCAATGGGACAGCGCGCTCGCGCAGAAACTTTTGCGCGGAATTTTCTTGGATGGTCGGCGCGCCCAAATTGCACAGCTCCATTCGATCGGTCCGACCAGAGTGCGCGTTGTTCTGCGCCAGGGAATTAATCAGCAGATCCGGCGCATGTTTTATGCGGTCGGTTACGAAGTGAAACGGCTGGTGCGGGCGCGGATTGGAAATCTCCGGCTGGGCGATTTGCCGCGCGGACATTGGCGTGCGGTAAGCAAATCCGAGGTCGATGGTTTGAGGCGAACGTCTAAAACAAACCGTGCGGGCGCGAGAGCAGGTAAATCCAATTCGAGAGCAGTAAAATAGCTGCGAGGAGTCGGAGAAAACGCTTTTCCGCCGGAGCGAACCGAACGATGCGCAATCGCGGCCCGCGAATGACTAAAACCGCGAAAGCATAAAGGTCGAAGATCGACAATCCGCTCAAGAACAGAAAGACGAGCGGGTTCCATTTCAAAGCGCTCCAGAAATCTGCATGGAAAAAGGCGATGGTTGAGCGAGTCGCGCCGCACGTGAGACACGGGCGTCCGGTCACCGCCAAAAACATGCAATGCGGCCAGGGCAATCGAAGCGCAAACCAGCCAGCCGCGAGCGCGAGCGAACCAAGCGACACCGTCAGCCAAATTAACTCGTGATCGAGTTCATTCGGCGCGAGACGGCGACGCGTTAGTTGCATCGCTATCGCTCACTGAGTCGCATGCATGAGGGCGCCAAATCCGCCCAGCATCATTACACAGAGCAATCCACCACAACAGCAGACAATCACCGGAAGCAAGACAGCCAACACAGCGCGGCCGGTGTCGGTCTCATGCGCGCGAGCAAGGCCGATGCAACGAAGGACAATGTCCCATATTCCTGCGATCAGACCGCCGCAAAGCGGGACAACCATCAGTGGAAATACGGACCCGCTGGCAAAACAAATTACTCGGAATGTCGTTTCAAACGGCTGTTTTGCGCCGCCTACGATCATTAAACAGACATGCAAAATGGCGGCGTTAATAAAAGCGCCAATCGCAACCAGGACTGGAACAAAAATTATCAGGATCACGCCGCCAATGCTCGTACCAATGACGTGGGCAAGAGGATTAGGCCGGTTGGCAAAAATCCCAAGTGATTGAAACGCCAACTGGTAGCTGAAATAGAAGATCAACCCGAAGCTCCCCCCGATCATCGCGTAAAGCAGAGGTTCGCCGAGTCCGCCTTCGCGTCTCATCGCGGTAAAAGCATCGCTCGGGCGGCTCAGGACCATCTGCAACGTTTCAATGAAGGCGGAAAACAATCCCTTGCTATGTCGCTCGTCCCACGGCAATCCGCTTCGCGGCGCAGATGTTGTTCCTGCAGTGGGAGCGATCATCGCCGGAGCGGTGGGAGTTTGTTGAGGAGGAGGAGGAGCGCTCGCGGCCGGCCCGGCGGCAATGTCGTCGGCGAACTCCGTAAATTGCGAAAGCGGTTGCCAACTCGCCATTCCTTCGCGCCAACCAAGATCGCTTGCAAGAAAGCGACCGGCGCGAATTCCTTCGCGAACTTGTTCCTCCGGAAATACGCCCAGACTGGTTGCGCCCCGATTAACGTGGATCATCGCCATAATGGCGCGTTTTAGTGAGCGCTGCCGGCAAAGTCAACTTTGTTAGGTTCCGCCGTCGGTATCGAGTGCGCGCCAGAGATACCAGGCAGCGACTGAGCGATGAGGCCGCCATTTTTCGCCCAGCTTCATCAGCTGCTTCGGTTTGGGAAGTTTTCTCTTACCAAACGTTTTCGCGAATCCTTTGCGCACGCCGTAATCGTCCACCGGCCAAACATCGGGCCGGCCGAGATCGAAAAGGAGCAGCATCTCGACGGTCCAACGCCCAATCCCACGAACGGTGATCAGACGTGCGATGATTTCTTCGTCGCTCATCCTCGCCAATCTGCGGGCGCTCGGCACTGTCCCGTCGATCGCTTTTGCGGCCAGATCTTTAACCGCCGCGACTTTGCTTCGCGAAAGACCGGCTGCGCGCAGTATTTCATCCGGCGTTTCTAGGATCTCTTTCGGATCGAGATACTTTCGTCGCGGATAAAGCGCGCGGACGCGTTTCCAAATGGTTGCGGCAGCTTTTCCGCTTAACTGTTGATAAGCGATCGATTCGGCGAGTGCATCAAACGGCCGAATCAATTTTCCCGGTTTAACGCTGTAACGCAACGAGCGCGCAATCAGTTGCGCCATTCGCGGATCGGTCGCCGCCAAATATTCTTCAGGTGTAGTCATGAGCGAACTTCTCTTCGCTCAACAAAATGTTTTGCTCAACCGCGTGTTTTCGTTTCCGTAAAACCCATGGCGCAAACGCAACTCACCTGGTATGGGCAATCGGGTTTCAAAATCGTCACCCCGACCGGAAAAGTGCTTTTGGTCGATCCCTGGCTGACCAATCCCGTTTTCGAAAAAGGCAAAGACGAATTAGCGGCCCTGAAACATGTCGATCTCATTTTACTGTCACACGGACATTCCGATCACGTCGGCAACGCGGTTGAGATCGGGGAAAAAACTGGAGCGAAGCTGGTGGCGAATTTCGATTTGTCGGCAGCAGTGACGAGCGTGCTCGGTTATCCAAGCAAACAAGCCGAAAGCGATACAACCGGACACATCGGTGGACAGCTGACATTGTTGGACGGCGAGGTAACGGTCTGTTTTGTTCCGGCATGGCACGGGTCGACGGTGCAGAAAGATGAAACTTCGCCGGCGGTCCCCGCCGGCATGCCAACAGGGCTTGTCATTTGCCTTGGCAATGGACCGACGATTTATCACACCGGCGATACCGGATTTTTTTCCGACATCGCGCGCGTTTCCGATTATAACAAGATCGACATCATGCTGGTTTGCATCGGCGACCATTTCACCATGGGCCCGATTCGCGCAGCGGACGCGGTGAAGCTTGTCGGACCAAAGATGGCAATCCCGATGCACTATGGTACGTTTCCAGTGCTGACCGGGACGCCGGAAGCATTTGGGGAGGAATTGAAAAAGCGCGAAGTGAAAACAGAGCTACGCGTAATGAAAGTCGGAGAGACGATCACAGTCTGAACAAAGAACGACGCAATCGGTGCGTGAAAAGAAGATTTGAAGCAATCGCGATCAAAGCCGTCGAAGAAAAAAGAAAAAATGGGAATTTTGGGAGATGGGGCTGCGCTGGTTGAGAACCTCGTTCCAACCGGTTTGATCACGGCAGCGAGCAAACTGGCGGAAGCGCCGCTCGGCCTGGCTAACGTGGCAACCAGACTTGTCGAAGCGATCGCGATCAATTCGATCACGGAGAAAACGCAGCGCGGCCGACGCGTTATCGTCAAACGCCGCAATCTTCACAGCGAGCAATTAGCGGATCTGACGAATCTCTATTTTCGGATGGCCGATATTCCGATTCGGTTCTGGAGCAAAGTGGAAGATTGGCAGCGGTGGGAAGTCGACTCCTTCGAAATGCTCAATAGCGACTGCTTTCGCGTCTACGCTTCCGGCACCAGATGCGTTATCGCTGAAAAGCTTCCAGGCGAAAGCTTATGGGAACACCTGAATCGCGGCACGCTCACGCGGCGAATGTTGCAGGCCGCAGCGGCTGAGTTTCGCCGCGCCCATCAATTCTGGAGCGACCATTTCCACGGCAGCTGGTCCCACGGCGATGGCACTACCCAGAATGTGATTTACGATGCGAGCCGCAATCGTGCACGACTAATTGACTTTGAAATTGTTCATGAGAAATCGCTCGCGACCGCTGCCCGACAGGCGGACGATTTGCTCGTCTTCCTTCTCGACATGGTTGGAACCGTGCCGAATCGACAATGGTTGCCATTTTCGATGACGTTTCTGGAAGCGTACGGCGATGGAGAAGTCATCGCACAGCTCAGAAAGCAGCTCGATCTCCCCGGCGGACTGGCTTGGATCTGGTGGGGCGTGCGCACCAATTTCACTAATCCGGCAAAAGTGAAAGGACGACTGGCAAACCTGAGGCGGGCAATCGCCAAACTGAAATTCTACGATGAGGCCGGCTCAGCCCGCGCCCGTAACAAACGGCGGCCCTCAATGAGCTGCCACGTGACCAAGCCCGGAATACCCAAGGCGAGTTCGCGCACGCGTGCGATCAAAGAGAGAGCTAAAGCGTTGGTTCCATCTATCCCGAGAAGGCTTCCAATCAGTACGTAACCGCCTTCCTGGACGCCGAGACCGCTCGGAACAGCAAAGCCAACATTGCGAACGGTCAAAATGGTGCTCTGCAAGATGACCGCGTTCACCACTGTCGCGTGCAGGTTCAGCGCATAGAGCGCGATCCAAACCTCGCCTGAGTTCAAGATCAGGGAAAGAATTGTCCAAGCGCAGCATCCGATGAGCGCTCTGTGTCTGGCGTAAAGCGCCCGCACAGTCTGATCGAACGTCTCGCCGCTTTGAACGAGAGACTGCCACTCAGGCGAATTCGCCAGCTTTCCAATCATTCGCGCTAAAAACCCAAACATCCCGAGCCGTTGCACGAAATAAAATCCGCCAACTGCGGCCACACCCACCAACGTTCCAAGTATTGTCGGCCCAACAAAATTTCTTTGTCCCGTCGCTTCGACCAACAACACGACACCGAGCAGTGTAAAAGCTGCCTGGGTGAATACCCCGAGCGTTAGATCGACAAGCACCGTTCCCGCGGCGATTGGCACCGGCGCTCCATGAATAGCGGCCATACGGGCGCGGACAATGTCTCCACCGACTGCGGCTGAGGGTACCAGCGTGCTCACCGATTCGCCGATCCAACGCATCCAAAAAATTCTTGGCAGCGGCGGACGATCGATTTTCGGGAAAAGAACCCACCATGCGAGGGCGTCCAAGAAAACCGGAACGCACAAATGATATGTGATGACGGCAAGAATCGCCCAGCCCGCGCTGGCGATTGCTTTGCCGACCTGCGGAGCGCCTTCGCGAATTAGCAGTCCGACGAAAAGCGCTGCGCCCGCAAAGGCGAGAAAATAAAAAGTTAAACGAATCCTGCTCGGGACTTTCATGTTTCAAACAAGTCGGCTCACGATCGCGCCGAATGCAATCGTGATGCTAACACGAAACGCGGCTGCGGCGTCCCCTGATGGGACGCCGCTAAATCAGCGAGCTTGAGGCCGGCGCTACTGCAACTTCGGCTTGCACTGGAACTGGAACCGGGACCAACGCCGGGGTTGCATCCGGCAGGACATCGGCAATAACCGGTGGGACAACCGCTCGCCGCAACGGACGCGAGA
>Ga0209056_10002271_pt1 | contig 20820 bp, 14 predicted proteins | sample GraSoiAngelo_114_FD_185876 | JGI IMG/M metagenome (GOLD analysis project Ga0209056, IMG submission 185876) | Grasslands soil microbial communities from the Angelo Coastal Reserve, California, USA - 14_0903_13_40cm (SPAdes) (version 2) | ecosystem: Environmental > Terrestrial > Soil > Grasslands...
GCCCTGGCCGCGCCGGCGAGCCCGCGGCGCAGCTGTGCCCGGACCCGCGCCGCGAGCTCGCGGGGACTGAAAGGCTTGGTGACGTAGTCGTCGGCCCCCGCGTTGAGCAGCAGCACCTTCTCCTGCTCCGCGTGACGGGCGGACAGCACGACGATCGGCATGTTGGCCCAGCGGCGCAGCTCGAGGCACACGTCGACCCCCGCGACGTCGGGGAGGCCGAGGTCGAGCACGACGAGGTCGGGACGCTCGGCGGCGGCGAGGTCGATCCCCTCACCGCCCGCACCCGCCTCGAGCACGCGCTCGCTGAGGCCGCGCAGCGCGTTGCGGATGGCGCGGCGGATCTGGGGCTCGTCCTCGATGACGAGGATCGACCGCGCCCGCACAGCGGGCTCCGCGGGGGGGGCCGCAGGATGCGGTTGCAACAGCCGGCTCTCGACCATGCCAAAAGCTACCGAGAGACACCAGCACTCGGCGAGCAGGCGAAATCCGCAACGGTCTTTGTGAGATCTTAGCGCGGCCCGCCCGCTTTGACCCTCGATTCTTAGCCGCGCGCCCGCCTAAGTTGCCCGCTGTAGCAACCCTGCCCGTGAGGGGAGCTCGGGCAGCAATCCTTGTCTGCGGGCTGCGTGCTGCAGGCGGATTGGACGGGAGCGGGCCCCAGGGAGGCCCCTCCCGTCGGTGTTTTACTCCTTCAGATTCGCCGGCACCCCACCATCCCGTCGGATGTCAATCAGTGTGTCGCGGGTGGCGCCGCAGCTGCGCAGTGGCGTCGTCGATCCGGCCGATATAGGCCCGGATCCCCTCGCCGTGGCCCCGGCGCGGTACGACGAAGTGCGCATCGTCGGGCTGCGTGCTCTTCAAGTCGTCGACCATCAGGTCGCCGCCGTGCGCCTCGACCGCGGCTTCGAACCGCTCGACGGCCGAGAGCAAGTCCGCCAGGTCTTCCGGGCGCTCGGCGCCCGTCACGGCCACCCCGCGATCCCGCAAGCGGGCGGCGACTTCGGCCGCCACGGCCCCCTGCTCGTCCGCGCGGTGAGGGTCGAGGCCGCGCTCGAACTCTTCATAGCGATCCATAGGGCACTCCTTAGTCTCCCAAAGCGTCAGGGAGGGGTCCCCTGTTCCTGCCCCCCCTATCGCCACCGCTCGGTCGGGACATCGACCGGGGGCTCGAGCGATTGAAGATACGTCACGAGTTTCCACACGGCGTCGGGCGCCAGCACGCCGCCGAACGCGGGCATGCCGCGGGGACGGCCATAGTAGATCGACTGGAACAGTGCGCCGTCGCCGCCGCCGTAGCGCCAGCGCCCATCGGCAAGGCTGGGCCCCACCCACCCAGTCCCTCCACCCCCGTGGCAGCCATCGCAATTCATCGCCGTGAAGAGCGTAGCTCCAGCCGCCGCCGACCGCTTGTCCCTCGCATACGGGTTGCGCTGCTGTGCCGTCGGAGGAAACGGGGCGGGGTCGACCCCGCCGGCGGAGAGGTGCTCGCCGTGCAGTGCAGCCGGGAGCTGGGCACGCGCCGGTGCATTGCGGTCGCCGCAACCGGCCCCGAGCAGCAGCAGCGCGACCGTTGCCGTCACGCTCACCCGCGGCGACGAGACGATGTGTGTCACATGCCTCGCGTTACAGGCCGAAGATCCAGATGATGCCGCCCTGACTCGTGTGCCGCGCGATGTCCGGCATGAAGTCCGCGGGGGGCCGCACGTCCGCCGGGTCGTCGGAGCGGACGTCTCCCGCCAGCAAGAACCAGTCGCCGCCGATGCCGGCGTAGACGGCCAGGTACTGCTTGCCATCGGGCCCGGCGTACGTGATGGGATTCCCCACGACGCCCGACCCCACCTTGAACCGCCACAGCACCGTGCCGTTTCTCGCGTCGGCCGCCTTGAGCCAGCCGTCCAAGGTGCCGTACAGCACTACGTCCCCAGCCGTCGTGAGTGCACCGCTCCAGACCGGGTACTTTTCCTTGATCTCCCACACCTTGCGCCCCGTGGCGGCGTCCCAGGCGATGAACGCGCCCAGGTGCCCACCGGGGCCCGCGTGGTACGGCGTCGTGGCGCCGATGAACGGGGTGCCGGCGATGCGGGTCACCGGCACGGCCTGGTAGTCCATGCACATGTTGTTGGTCGGGACGTAGAACAGTCCGGTGCGGGGCGAGTACGCGGCCGGCGAGGCGGGACTCTTGCCGCCTTCGAGTGTGGGACAGACGTCCTTGACGTTGCCTCGGGACGCGCCGGTGAGCTTGCTGGAATCGACCACCGGCCGCCCGGTCGCGAGGTTCACGCCCTTCGCCCAGTTGACCGCGACGAACGGCCGGGCCACGAGCACCTCCCCGGTGGCGCGGTCGAGCGTGTAGGCGAAACCGTTCTTGTCGAAGTGCACGAGCACCCGGCGCCAATCGTCAGGTCCGCGAGAATCATCTCCGCCGCCGCGTCGTAGTCCCAGCTGTCGTGCGGCGTGAACTGGTATGCCCACACGAGCGCGCCGTCCGCCGGTCGGCGCGCCACGACGCTCGCCGTCCACTTGTTGTCCCCCGGCCGCTGCTCGGGATTGTACGGCGCTGGGTTGCCGACCCCGTAGTACACGAGGTCGAGCGAAGGGTCGTAGGACAACCAGCCCCACACCGGCCCGCCGCCGTTCTTCCAGACGTCCGCGGGCCAACTCGTCAACGCCTGATTCGTCCCCTCGCCGTAGAACGGTCTGAAGACCCCCGGCCGGGCCAGCACTTCGCTGTCGGGGCCGCTGTTGTACGCGGTCCACACCAACCGGCCCGTCGCCAGGTCGAGCGCCTTGAGCCAGCCGTGAATGCCGAACTCGCCGCCGGAAGCGCCCACGAGAACGCGATCCTTCACGACCAACGGCGCCATGGGCGTCGTCTCGCCCTGCGACACGTCGGCGACTCGCGTGTTCCACAGCTCCGTGCCGGTCAGCGCGTCGATCGCGACCGTGTGACCGTCGAGCAGGTTGTAGACGATCCTGCCCTCCGCGTAGCATGCGCCGCGATTGATCACGTCGCAGCAGGCGATGCCGACGGCGTTCTGGTCCACGGCGGGCCGGTACTTCCATTTCAGGGGATAGCCTTCGCGCGTGAGGTCGAAGGCATACAGGACGTTCGGGTACGGCGTGACGACGTACATAATGTTGTTCACGACGAGCGGCTGGCCCTCGTGGCCCGCGAGGACGCCGGTCGAGAAGGTCCATACCGGACGCAGCCGCGTCGCGTTCGCGGCGGTGATCTGGGTCAGCGGGCTGTAGCGGGTCGCGGCGTAGTCGCCGGCGGGGATGGCCCATTGGCCGGCCTGCTGCGCGGCGGCGGGCGAGCCGCGAGCGGCAGCGACGGCACCCAGCAGCGAGACGAAGACCACACCCACGTGACCGTGCGTCATAGCAGCTCCTCTTTCACCCTCCCGCGCTGGTGTAGCGCCGCAGCGCGGCGCGCCACAGCAGGCGCGTAAGCGCGAGCGCCAGCGCGGCCACGCCGGCGGCACCGAGCGCCGCGGCGGGGGCGAGCCGCCCGGTCAGGGCCGAGGCGGGGATGGTCGTCGTCCAGGCGATGGGCACGAGATATACGAACACGAAACGCAGCGCGCCGGGATAGGCGGAGACGGGATAGCGGGCGGCTTCGTACACGGCGTCGAACAGCACCGACAGGTTTTCCACCGCCACGAACCAGAAGGCGAGGCTCATCAACGCGACCCAGATGGCGTACACCAGCGCGACGGCCGAGCCGAGCGTCACCGCAAACGCGAGGAGGTCGAGGGGTGAGGGGACGCGGCCCAACCGCACGACGGCGTACCCGGCGAGGGCGAGGCCCAGCGCGACGTCGGCGAAGCGCCACAGGTCGAGCCGCCGGAACGAGACGTACAGCTGCGCATCCACCGGCCGGGTGAGGATCAAGTCCAGCTTGCCGCTGCGCACCTCGTCCACCAGCTCGCCGATCCCGGGCCGGAGCACCGCCTCGATCACACCCGTGAGCGCGTTGAACACACCCAGCAAGACCACGACTTCCCAGTAGTCCCACCCGCCGAGCCGCGCGGTGTGCCGGAAGAAGAGCGCGAGGGTGAGGAGCGCCATCGCGATCCAGAACAGCGTGCCCAGCAGGCTCGCCAGGAAGTTGGCGCGGTACTGCAGCTCCTCGACGACATTCACACGCCACAGCGCGCGCAGTACGCGGCGGACGCTCATCCGCCCACCGCCCCGTAGTGGCGGATGCCGCGCCGCCAGACGACGCGGTACGCCGCCCATCAGACCGCGAGCCAGCAGACCTGCCCCAGGAACCCGCGGACGTACTGCTGGTGCGTCACGACCCCGCCCGTGAGCACCTCGACCGGGAACGACAGCACGTAAGGAAACCACAGCACGCCCGCGACCGACGCGACGGCCGGGGGCAGGAGCGCGAGCGGGGCGAGACGCCCGGAGAGAAAGAGCGAGATGCCGAACTGGAGCTCCATCAACGCCGTGGCCCGCGTCGTCCAGAAGGCGAGCAAGCCGGTGGCGTAGCCGTTCAGGAATCGGATCGCCGCGGCGAGCGCGACGGCGAGCGCGAACAGTGCCCACCGGCCGGGCGCGAACGGCAGCCGCACGACCGGCCACGCGAGGGCGACGAGCATCCAGACGACGAGCACGACCGACGCGGTGCGTGCCTTGTAGGCGATGTTGTCCGCGATCGCTTCGTGGACGGGGCCGATCGGGCGCGCCAGCCGGAAGTTCATCTCGCCGTCGCGGACCCAGCGGTCGATGTACCAGGCGTCCCACGCCAGTGTGAGCTGGTTCACGAGCGCCACGCCGAAGAAGTAGCGGGCGAAGTCGTCGCGCCCGAAGCCCTGCACGGCGCCCTGGCTCGCGATCGACCACCAGATGCCGAGCGCGATGGCGGGCTCGGTCACGTTCCACAGCATCCAGATGGCGATCGCGGCGCGGTACTGGAGATCCACGAGCCAGGCCGACCGCACGAGCGCCGCGTAGCGGCGCAGCCACACGTTCATGCCCCCCCCTCCGTCCCCTCGGCGAACGCGCGCCGGATCACGTCCTCGAGGGCCGGATCCTGGATGGAGAGATCGACGACGGGCACCGACGCCAACAGCCGGGCGCTGGCGGCGGTCGCCTGGTCGCGCGGCACTTCGAGCACGGCGTTGGGGAACCGGAACTCGCGCACCTCGCCGAACGCGGCGAGCTGCTCGCGGCTCACCCCGTCGCCCAGCACGAGCTCGAGGCGCTTGGTGTGGGCCATGCGCGCCACCAGCGCCTGCAGCGCCCCGTCGTAGAGCAGCCGGCCGCGGTTGATGATGAGCACGCGGGAAGCGAGCGCCGTCACGTCCGCCATGTAGTGCGAGGTCAGGAGGATCGTGGCGCCGTGGCGCGCGCGGTACGCGCACAGGAAGCCGCGCACGGCCTCCTGCGCCGTGACGTCGAGCCCCAGCGTGGGCTCATCGAGAAAGAGGATCTCCGGCCGGTGCAACAGCGCCGCCGCCAGCTCGCACTTCATCCGCTCGCCCAGCGAGAGCTGGCGCACGGGCTTGTCCATCACCTCCGCGAGGTCGAGCAGCGCGACCAGCTCGTCGCGCCGGGCCTGGAATTCGGTCGCGGGGACGGCGTAGATCGCCTGATTGAGCTGAAAGGTCTCCTCGGGCGGCAGGTCCCAGAGCAATTGCTGCTTGTTGCCGAGCACGAGCGCGATGCGCCGCTTGAACGCCGAGCCGCCGTCCCAGGGCGTGAACCCCGCGACGTGGGCGCGGCCCGCCGTGGGGTATAGCAATCCGGTGAGCATCTTGAGGGTGGTCGTCTTGCCCGCGCCGTTGGGCCCGAGAAACGCCACGATCTCGCCGCGCTCGACCTGGAAGGAGATCGCTTCGACCGCGCGGACCTCGCGGTAGCGGGGGCGCACGAGGGCCCGCACCGCGCCTCCGAGCCCGGCGTCCCGCACCTTCACCTGGTAGGTCTTGGTCAATCGCTCCGCGACGATCGCCGCCGGCACGCCCTCCCCCCCGTTCCATGCAAGACCGGGAGATTGGCGCGGGGCGGGGCGCGGGTCAACCGGGGTCGGGAGACTGCACCACGATCCTGCCGTGCACCCTGAGACAGGTGAGCCGCACCGGGGCCTGGTCGCGCAGGCGCTGCGGCACGGCGTGCGCGGTCAGCGCCGCGATGATCTCGGGCGCCGGGTGGTGCTCGAGTACCTCCTGGGTGACCAGCAACGCCGTCGATCCAATGCGAAACGTGCGGATCTTGCCCGTGCCGTCCATGCTCACCGCGACGTGCGCCGGTCGGACTTGCTCGCCGAGCCAGGCGCGAATGTCCCGGACGCGGGCCTCGGGGGTCGGCGCGGCGCGGGCGGCGCGTGCCCGCTCCCGCGCCTCCTCGAGCGACGCCCAGCGACCGGCGAACTTCTCCATCGCGTACTCGATCACGGCATCGAGGGTGAGCCCGAACGGCATCGCGTCGTACGGCTGAAAGAATTCCGTCACGACGCCCAGCGTATCGGGCAGGAGGTCGTCCATGCGCCCCTGGATCACGCCCCACACGGCTTCGTCCTCGGCTACCAGCCGGGACAGCAAGTGGAGGCCGTACGCCATGTGCCGGTCCTCGTCGGCCTGCGCCAACCGGAGGCCCTCGCGGAAGCCCGGCATGAGGCCGCCGTGCTCGAGGGCGGCGGTGAACACGTGGTAGCCGGCCTCCCCCAGCACGCCCTCGCCCACGAGCGTGTAGGTGACCAGCGCCTGGGCCTGGGCGGCGGGGGAGGCGTCGGCGAGGAGGCCGCGCATCGCCGCGGGCAGCTTCTCGGAGAACAGCTTGCGGAAGCTGGGGGTCTGGTAGCGCTCGAGGTCCCCCGACTGGCGGCACACCTCGTCCAGAATGCGCCGGAAGAACTCGGTGTGTTTCGCTTCTTCGGACAGGAACGTGGTGAGGAACAACTCCTCCTCGAGCCGGTCCTCGCGCACCACGGTCATGAGCAGGGGCAGGAGATCGCGGGTCATGCTTTCTTCCGCCGCCTGGAACAGGGCCGTGAGCCGGAGCAGCACGTCCCGCTCGGTCACCGTGAAGCGCGCCCAATCCCTCGCGTCCTGGTCCAGGGCGAGGGCACGGGGATCCCAGGCGCCAAGGCGCTTGGCCTCGTGATAGAGGCGCATCGGCACGCTGTCGTGCCGCAGCGTGCGGCGCTCGGTGCGCTTCACGCGCGCGCCGCGAGGTTCACCACGGCGCCCCGCGTCCCGAGATAGTACCAGCGCAAGGCCTGGAGGCGTGCTGACGCAGGTGATCGCGGCGGACCGAGCGTCACGGAGCCTCTCTTAGAACGCCCCCCACGCCTGCTTGCCCGGCAGGTAGTAGCTCGGGCAGATGAACTTGAAGACGCTAGCGATCTTGCGGGCGCTCTCGAGCTTCGCCTTGTCCGTCCTGAGCATCCCCGCGAGCTGGGTGTCGAACATCTCGCGATAGTAGGCGTCGGCGGCCTTGCGGCGCTCGTCGTCGGACTTGTAGTCGGAGCGGATCTCAGCCAGCTCGCCCGGATCCAGGAAGAGCCCCTCGCACTTGGGGCACTCGTCCACTACGACATCGCGCTTGACGCTCCAGAAATGTCGCATCATGACGATATCGGGGTCGCGGGGGCACTTGCGCCGCTGGTTCGGGTCTAGCTTCACGGCCGCGTTCTGCTCGATGTGGAGCAGCGCCTCTCCGGCTGACTGGTCGGGCTGGTCCACCTTGCGAAGCTGCCATTCGTCGAACCAGAGGCCGCCGCACCCGCCCTTGCACGCCTGAATCTTGGCGTCGCCCGCCGTCATCTCGGTCATCGCCGTGCCGCAGGCCGGACAGTTCATGATCGCGACTCCTCTCTCAGGGCGGGGCTTGCGAGCGGACGAGACGATGGGCTCGGGGGACCAGCACGGCCGGGTCGGCCTGCCCTCACTGCACCGCGTTCACCATGTCGAAGATCGGGAGGTACATGGCGATCACCATGCCGCCGACGATCACGCCCAGCACGACGATCATGACGGGCTCCATCAGCGCCAGCAGCGCGCTCACCGCGGCATCCACCTCGTCGTCGTAGAAGTCGGCGATCTTCGATAGCATCTCGTCCAGGCCGCCCGTCTGCTCGCCGACCGCGATCATCGAGATCACCATGGGCGGGAACACCTTGGACTTCTGCAGCGGCCCGGCGATGGTCTCGCCCCCCGCGATCGAGGCGCGGGATTCCATCACGGCGTTGTGGATCACCATATTGCCGGCGGTGCGGGCCGTGATCTCGAGGCCGTCGAGGATCGACACGCCCGACGAGATGAGTGTGCCGAGCGTCCGGGTGAAGCGGGACACGGCGGCCTTGCGCAGCACGTCGCCGAGGACGGGCGTCTTGAGGAGCAGGGTGTCGATCTGCAGGCGGCCGGGCGGCGTCTTGTAGTAGCGGTTGAGCGAGACCACGGTGAAGGCGATCACGGCCCCGATCGCCCACCAGTAGTTCTTGAGCACGTTGCTCGCCCCGATCACCATGCGGGTTGGCAGGGGCAGCTCGAGGTGCACCGACGCGAACATGTTCTGGAAGGTGGGGATCACGAAGATGAGGAGCACGGAGATCGCGATCACGGCGACGGACAGAATCACCGCCGGGTAAATCATCGCGCCCTTCACCTTGCGCACGATGGCGTCGTTCTTCTCGAGGAACTGCGCGAGCCGCAAGAGAATCGTGTCGAGGATACCGCCCGCCTCGCCCGCCGCCACCATGTTCACGTACAGGTCGCCGAACGCCTTGGGGTGCTTGCGCAGCGCATCGGCGAGGGTGTGGCCGCTCTCCACGTCGTACACCACCTGGCGGGTGACGTCGGCGAGGACCTTGTTCTCCGTCTGCTTGGACAGGATGTCGAGGGCCTGGACGAGGGGCAGCCCGGCGTTGATCATCGTGGAGAACTGGCGGGTGAACACGACGACGTCGCGGATCTTGACGCCGCCGCCGAGCTTGAAGCTGAACTTGAATTCCTTGGGCGCCGCGCGGACCTGCACCACCACCAGGCGGTTCTTGCGCAGGTGGGCGATGACGTCGTCGCGGGTCGGCAGGTCGATCTTGTCGTTGACGAGATCGCCTTTGAGCGTGCGGGCGGTATATGTGAAGAGCGGCATAGCTCACTCCCTCGGGGGGGGCGCCTAGCGGCGCGCCGCCACCTTGGCCGGACCCGTCGGCGCCACGCCGGGCGCCATCGACTCCTTGTCCTCGAGCGGCGGCTCGCCAATCATCCGCAGGAACTCGTTCGGATTCGCCGAGACGCGCAGGCACTCCTCCTTCATCACTTCCCGCCCCACGTAGAGCTGGTACAGCGCGTCGTTCAACGTCTGCATCCCGTACTTCTTGCCGGCCTGCATCGACGATTCGATCTGGTGCACCTTGTTGTCGCGGATCAGCGCGCGGATCGCCGGCGTGCAGATCATGATCTCCGCCGCCATGACCCGGCCCCGCCCCTTCGCCTTCTGCAGCAGGGTCTGGGTGATCACCCCCTCGAGGACGAACGCGAGCTGGGCGCGGATCTGCGACTGCTGGTGGGACGGGAACACGTCGATGATGCGGTTGATGCTCTCCATCGCCGAGTTGGTGTGGAGCGTCGCGAAGGCGAGGTGGCCCGTCTCGGCGATCGTCAAGGCCGCGGCGATGGTCTCGAGGTCCCGCATTTCGCCGATCAGCACGACGTCGGGGTCCTGCCGCAGCGCGTACTTGAGGGCCGCCGAGAAGCTGTTGGTGTCGGTCCCGATCTCCCGCTGGTTCACGATGCAGCTCTGGTGCCGATGGATGAACTCGATCGGGTCCTCCACCGTGATGATGTGGCCCTTGAGCTCCTTGTTGATCTTGTCGATCATCGCCGCGAGCGTTGTGCTCTTGCCCGACCCCGTCGGCCCCGTCACCAGCACGAGCCCGCGCGGCTTCTCGGCGAGCTTCGCCACCACGCCCGGCAACCCCAGGTCCTCGAAGGTCCGCACGTTGAACGGAATCTGCCGGATGACGAGCGACACGCACCCCCGCTGCTTGAAGCAGTTGCCGCGGAACCGCGCCAGGTTCTGGATTCCGAAGGAAAAGTCGAGCTCGTTCTCCGTCTCGAACCGCTTCTTCTGGGTCTCGGTGAGCACGGAGTAGGCGATCGACAGCGTGTCCTTGGGCGTGAGCACCACGTCCACGGATGAGTTCACGATGTCTCCGTCCACGCGAAGCTTGGGGCGCTCTCCCGCCACGATGTGCAGGTCGGACGCGTCCTTCTCGATCATCTCCTCGAGCAGGGAGCGGAGATTCAGGGATTGCGCGCCCGCCGTCATGCCGCCGTCTCCTTCACGACTTCCTCCAGGGTGGTGATCCCGCGCTTCACCTTGACCATGCCGTCCATGCGCAGCGTGAGCATGCCTTCCTTCACGGCTTCTTCGCGCAGCTCTTCGGTCGACGCGCCCTTCAGCACCATGCGCCGCAGCGGGCTCGACATCGCCATCACCTCGTACAGCCCCTGGCGACCCTTGTACCCGGTGCCGCCGCACGTGTCGCAGCCCGCGCCCTTGAAGAGGGTGAGCTTCTGCGCCTCGGCCTGCGCCAGGCCGAACGCGTGGATCTCTTCGGCGGTGTACTGATGTTCCTGCTTGCAGTCCGCGCAGATGCGCCGCACCAGCCGCTGCGCCACGATGAGGTTCACGGCGCTCGCGACGTTGAACGGCTCGATGCCCATGTCCACCATGCGGGTCACCGTGGAGGGCGCATCATTGGTGTGCAGCGTGGACAGCACGAGGTGGCCCGTGAGCGACGCCTTGATAGCGATCGAGCCGGTCTCCAGGTCGCGGATCTCCCCCACCATGATGATGTTCGGGTCCTGCCGCAGGAACGCCTTCAGCGCCGCGGCGAACGTCATCCCCACCTCGTTGCGGACCAGCACCTGGTTGATTCCGAGCAGGTTGTACTCGACGGGATCCTCGGCCGTCAGGATGTTCACTTCGACCGTGTTGATCCGCGACAGTGCCGAGTACAGCGTGGTCGTCTTCCCGGAGCCCGTCGGGCCGGTCACCAGCACCATGCCGTAGGGATTCAGGATCGCCCGCATCAGGTCCTGCTCGGCCTTGGGCTCGAAGCCGAACTTCGTGAGATCGAGCGCCAGGTTTCCCTTGTCGAGAATCCGGAGCACGATCTTCTCGCCGAACAGCACCGGCAGGGTCGACACGCGGAAGTCGATCACCTTGCTGCCGAACTTGAGCTTGATGCGCCCGTCCTGCGGCACACGCCGCTCGGCGATGTTGAGCTGCGCCATGATCTTGACGCGCGAGGTGAGCGCCGCGCGCATCTTGACCGGCGGCTTCATCACGTCCTGCAGCACGCCGTCCACGCGGTAGCGCACCCTCAGCTCGTGCTCGAACGGCTCGAAATGGACGTCCGACGCGCCGCGCTTCACCGCGTCCGTCAAGAGCCCGTTGATGAGCTTCACCACTGGCGCGTCGTCCGCCAAATCCTGCGCCTTGACGTCCTCGTCCACCTGCTCTGCGACGACCTCGAGGTCGTCGGCGGCCTCGATGTCCTTGAGCAGCGTCTGGAGCTGGGCGTCGGACTGCTGGTAGTAGCGCTCGATCGCGTTGCGGAGCGTGTATTCCCCGGCGATCACCGGGAACACGTCGCAGCGCGTGATGAACTTGATGTCCTCGATCGCCGTGACGTTGTTGGGGTCGGCGATCGCCACCGTCAGGGTCCGGCCCTCGCGCTTGAGCGGTAGCACCGTGTGCTTGTTCGCGACGTCGGGCGGGAGCAGCTTCAGGATCTTGGGATCGACCTCGAAGCGTGACAGGTCGACGGCGGGCATGCGGTACTGCCGGGCCAGCATCTTGGAGATCTCAGTCTCCTCGACGAAGCCCAGTTTGACCAGGTTGTAGCCCAGGCGCATCCCCGTGTTCTTCTGCTCGAGGAGTGCCTTTCTGAGCTGATCCTGGGTGATCAGCCCTTCACGGACGAGTAGCTCGCCCAGCTTTTCGTTGGTCGCCGCCGCGGTGGCCGTACGCAACTCGTTGAAAATGAAGAGTATAACATATGTGCCGGCGGGGGGGTGGTCAAGGCGCGGACGGGATCACCCCCGAAAACATCACGTAAGGTCGCAGGGTCTCGAGCAAGCCCGGACCGACCCCGGGCACGCTGTCGAGCCGCGCCAGACTGCCAAACAGACCGTGCTGCTCACGCCAAGCGACGATGCGCTGCGCGAACGCCGGTCCGATCCGCGGCAGCCGCGTGATCTCCGTCACGTCGGCGCGGTCGAGGTCGACCCGTTCACCGGGGAGGAGCGGGCGCGCCAGCCGGGCAGCGGCGCGGGCGGCGGCGCGCAGCGCGGCGTCGCCGTGCGGGGGTGTGTCGACGGCGACGAGCCGCACGTCGCCCGGCGGGGCGGCGGGGGCCGGCGCCAGCGCATAGCGGACCCCGGCACCCGACAGGGCCAGCAACGCAAGCAGGAGAGCGGCACGGCGGTCGTCCATGCCCGGACGGTAACGGCTCGCCAGCCGGCGGGCGGGATCCGTTCCACGCGCGGTGCGCCAGAAAAGTGCGGAAGTCGGAACGCGGAACGCGGAACGCGGAACATAACGGCGAGCACATGGCGACGGAGGCCGGCCGCTCTGTTCCGCGTTCCGACTTCCGCGTTCCGCGTTCTCAACGTACCAACGCCACCGCGACGTCACCGACAACCTGAAGCGACGCCGCACTAACCTTGTCGATCGTGTCGTCGGGCGTGTGCCAGTAGGGATAATCGAAGTCCACGACGTCGATCGCGTGGATCCCGGCCTTCTGCAACGTCACGTGGTCGTCGGTCAGCGTGTACTTCACGCCGGGGATGAACGTCCGGCCGTAGCCCAGGTCGGCGGCCGTGTGCCACACGCGATCGACGACCTCGGGGGCGAACGCTTCGGAGTTGCCCTCATGGTAGAACTGCTGGTCTTTGTCGGCGACCATGTCGAACAGCACGGCGAAGAGCGGCGGGTACCCGGGCGGCTGGTGGGCGGCGAAGTAGCGCGATCCGATTAGGACGTCGCTCGTGTCGGTCCCGAAGTCGCCGTAGTCCTCCCCGTCCACGAACAGCAGGTCCACGCCGAGCTGCGGCGGCTTGGCCTTGAGCGCATCGGCGACGCCGAGCAGGACCGCCACGCCGGACGCACCGTCGTTCGCCCCCGGGACGGGAAGGCGCCGCTGATCGGGACTTTGGGCCTGGTCGGCGTGCGGCCTGGTATCCCAGTGCGCGAGGAACAGCACGCGGTCGGCGACGTTGGGCCGGAAGCGGGCGACGAAGTTCCGCAGATGCAAGACCCGCCCGGCCTTGGTGGCGTGCCGGATATCCTGCACGATCACCGTGTCGGCGCGCTGGCGCAGCTGAGCGAGGATCCAGTCGCCGGTGCGGTCGTGGGCCGGGGTGCCCGGGATGCGCGGGCCGAAGCGCATCTGCTGCTCGAGGTAGCCGAACGCCCGCGCACCGTCGAACTCGCGCGCGCGGCTCGCGCCACCGCCCCCCCCGCCCCCCCCTCCTCGCGCCGTGCAGGCCAGCACCAGCGCAGCGGCCGCAGCCCCGCGCCAGCGGGCCCGGCGCCCTCCCGGGCTCATCGGATCTGTCCCACGCTCGTGTGGAGCTCCACAAACGCCGTGATCACGAGCTGCGACGTCTTGCGGTTCGCCTGCCGCTCGTCGTTCACCAGATAGGCCATCTGAAACCCCGCGCTCAGGGTGGGAGGGAAGTCGGTGTCCAACGTAAGCTGCGACTGCGTCTGACGACTGTCCACGAAGGGTACGCAGGTGGTCTGGCCCGCCGTCCGCAGGCACGTGGTGATGTCACTCACGGTGTAGTGGACCGCGGCGCGGATCGGGTTCTTCAGCCGCATCAGCTGCGCCGGCGGTCGGAACGCGAACGCGACATTCGCGCTCTGCTGATTGCGCTGCGTGTGGAACAGGCTGCCGGCGTTGAACTGGTCGCTGCGCGTGCGGGAGGCGTCGAAGGACGTGGACACGCCCCCGCGCCAGGTGACCGCGACGGCGGGCCGCACGACGCGCTCCGCGCTGGAGATCAGCGTGACCTGCGACGGACCCGTCCCGAAGCCCAGCTGCTCGCTCGACGACCGCTGCTCGCGATACCCGAGCTGCGCCGACAGGGTCGTCAGGATCCGGCCGAGCAGCGTCCGTGCCGGCGTGACGTTCCAGCTCACGGTCGCGGAGGGCCACTCGCGCGTCCCCGTGCGGATCGGCACCTGCTGGTCGGTGCGCAGCACCCAGGCGAGTCCGTTCGTCTCGCGGTAGTTGGTGCTCACGCGCAGTCCCAGGAGGAGTAGCACGTTGCCGGCCGCGTTCAGGTTCCAGTTGTCCGCCGCCGAGCCGGCGAGCAGGCCGTCCTGGCGGCGAAAGCTGTCGAAGCCGCCCAGCGCCAGCTGATACCCGAACGATGGGAGGAACCCGGTGCGGTTGTAGGTGGACGTCTGGCTGCGACCGTAGGAGACGTCCACGCTCGCGAGGTGCGCCAGCAGCCGGGTGACCGCGGCGCTGTCGCCGAACAGCGCCTGACCGAAGCGGCGAGCGTCGAACTGTGCGCCGACCTCGAAGCGGCGCGCGTTCGAGAACGCGGCGGGCACGTGAAACGCGCCCGCGGTGTCGCCGACGTCGCGGACGGGGTCCCGGCCGTTCGGGTCACGGTTGAAGCCGAAGTTGCCGCTCACGGTGGCACGTGGCCGGAGCCACGCGACGACCTGCGGTGTGACGCTCAGAAACGTCGTGATGGTCCGCTGGGTCTCGACGCCCGTGTTCATACCCAGGAAGGTGCGCCGCTCCTGACCGAGCAGCCGCCCGATGGTGGTCGAGTCGCCGTAGTCCCGCAGGTCGCGCTGGGAGGCCGCGTCCACACGCAGCAGCATTCCGGTGAGCGGCTGGAGGTCGAAGCCCCCCGCGTTGCGCCACACCCTGCTCTTGGAGAGCGCGGGCGCGACGAGCGAGTCGCCGGGCCGGATCACCGGCACCGCGTAGCTGAAGCGCGAGCCGTCGGTTCCGAGCAACGTGGACCGGAAGCGCACGCTGCTGGGCGTCAGCCGGAACCGCCCCCAGCGCGCCGCGGGCGGGGTGAGGAGGTAATCGAGGTTGAAGGCATAGCTCGACGCCGTCGCCTGCGACAGGTCCGCGCGGTCGCTGCCGCTCGCGTAGGTGCCCGACAGCGCCAGAGGATCCACGAGGTAGCGCAGCAGGGGGGCGAGCGAGCGGGCCGTGCGGCGCAGCAACACGCTGTAGCTCGTGGCGCTCGACCGCGGGGTGCGGAGGCCGTCCAGCGCGTCGGCCCGGATGTCGGTGCCCGACAGGTAGAACGGGTCGTTCGACGTGGACGCGTAGCGCACGGCGAGCGGCACCGTGATACCCCAGCTTTCTGGCAGCAAACGGTCCAGCCGCACCGTGGCGGCGACGCTCGCCGCATTGGACGTGGTGAAGCTCGGATCCTCGCCGAGCTGACGGAACTGCGCGTCGCGCCGCGACCAGGAGACCGCCACGTCGGCGACGTTGGCCGCGGTGAGCGTCACGTCCACCGCCGCCGCGGTGCCCACATCCTGCACGACGTCGCTCAGCCGGATGTCGTCCACCCACAGCTCCGCCTGGTCGATGAACACCTTGTCGTCCACGCGCAGGATGCCGGCGGCGACCTCCTGCACCGCTGCGAGGTTGGGCGGGCCGGTCGCCGGATCGCGCACGTGGACGATGTAGGGCCCGTCGCACATCACGTAGGCCGAGTCCGGCGGGAGCAGGGTCGTGTCGGGACAGCCGGGATAGACGCGCGCGGAGTCACCGCGCAGCCACACCTGTTCGATTTTCGCCCGCAGCGCCAGCCAGCGGCTGAAGTCCACCACGACTTCGGGCTCCCATGAGACCGTGCGCGCCGGCACCTGATAGAGATAGAAGTTGTTCTCGTCCTTCCCCGCCTTGATGTAGAAATGCAGGTCCCCGTCCTCCCAGCCGGGCCCGCGGCCGCGGGCCCAGGTGCGCAGCTTGCGGTACTTGAGGAAGTTCTTGTCGCCCTCGGCCGTGAAGCGCGTGAACGCTTCGGCGCGCTGGCCGACTTGGAGACCGCGCGCCAGCAGTCGCAGCGAGCGCTCGTTGATCTGCGCCGTCGCGAGCTGCAGGTTGGCGTCGCGCCGGCCCGCCTGGTCGGACACGCCGGGCGGCGGCGTATAGCCGAGGTCGGTGTTTTCGGTGCTCACCACGGAGGCGATCACCTCGCCCGTGCCGGCGCCGCGGTCGCCGGCGAGGCTGCGGATCGGCGTGTCCGCGCGCTTGAGCCACGAGGCGCCCACGAGGCGCACGCGGGCGAGCCCGAAGAACACCTGCGGGTCGGGGCGGCCCGCGGGCGCCGTGTGCGGCGTGACGACCGTGATCCGCAAGCTCTGGATCTGGCGCAGGTTGACGAACCCCTGCTGGATCGTGTCCGTGCGAAACGGAATGCGGTACAGCCGCCACCCGGCGGCCCCATCGGGCCGGCCGGCCGAGTCCTTCACGGCGATCATGCCCCCGTCGCGCACGTAGAACCGCTCGTCGCCGATCGGGAACACGAACCGCACGAAGCTCTCCGACATGCGGACCCCGGCCACCGAGTCGAGCTGGAAGTCGCCGTCCAGGTCCTCGGCGTCCACGAAGCCGTTGTGGCGGCCGCAGCGGGACCGGAGGTCGCCGAAGAAGAAGGGCTGGAGCGTGCCGTTCTGCGTGGCGCTGCACAGCGGCAGCGTGTCGAGCCGCACCCCGGTGGTCGAGTCGACGATGCCGTCGGTCACGCGGTCCGAGAGGATGCCCTCGTCGTTGATCGCCGCGTTCCACGACTGGGTCACGGGGTCGCGCTCCGTGTCGAGCCGGCCCAGGCCCACGTAGCGCTGCCCGTAGAACACCGTGTCGCCACCCGCGGAGGGGGGGGCGTGCGTGAAGTACTGCGGCACCCACGCGAGCGCGTCCTCGAACACGGATCCGAAATCGAGGAGCACGGCCGTGTGGTTGTTCAGCGCCACGCGGTGGTTGTCCTCCCACACCCAGACCTCGAGGTATTCGACCCGCGACAGGTCGATGCCGGTCGACGAGAGCGCCTGGGTGATGGAGCGCCAGCGGGGGCCATCCTGGTGCGGCCGCACCCAGTTGGGGTTGCCCGTCCTCACGTCGGCGAGGCCCAGCACAGTGTCGGGCTTGAGGGTGAGCCACAGGATGGGCTCGGCCGATTGCGCCTGGCCCACCAGCCGGATCTGCGGGTCGATCTGCTGCGGCAGGAACTGGACCGGAGTCCCATCGGGGTTCAAAGGCCGGTTCTGCCAGGTGAGCGCGACCGCGTTCGCGGGATCGAAGCCCGTCGCGGGGGAGATGCCGAACGGCTCCGCGCCGCGCACCGTGGTGGGAATGCTGCCCCAGTGCCAGCTGTTCTCGGCGAGCGCGATGAAGCGGCCGGCCTCGGACTCGAACTCCTCGATGTAGGCCTGGCCGAGCTGGTTCGGGGACGGCCGCGACATGGCGACCTCGGCGGACACGTTCAGGAACGAGGGAGCGTCGCTGTGGACGCCGGGGAGGGCGTTCACCGCCCGCGTCAGGAACTGCGGCTGGAAGTGCAGCTCGGTGGAGACGCCGCCGATGAAGCTCGACGACGGCTCGAAGCCGAGCGGGGGGCGGGTGAAGGCGCTCTGCTCCTTCTGGAACAGGCCCGTCAACGTCACGTTGCCGCGCGGGCCCAGGTCGTAGCGCGCCGCGAGCCCGTAGATGGACGTGGGCGCCACCGCGAACGCGGCGCGCTCCTCGAACTGCGCCCGCACCTGCGCCGGGCCGCCCTGGAACAACGAGTCCGCGTTCTTGAACTGCACCTGCCCGGTGGAATAGTCGATGGTGTAGTCCACATCGCGCGTGAGCAGCCGGCCGCCCACGGAGATCCGCTCGCTGCCGTCGCGGATCTGGAAGCTGTTGAGAGACAGGGTGCTGCGGTCGGCGGACGCGGAGACGTCGGCGTGCAGGTGGAGCGCGAACACCGACGGCGGGCCCTGCGTGAGGAGCAGCGCGCGCGGCGTGCGGTACAGCGAGTCATTGCGCTCCGTAGCCGCGAGGCGCGTGGCGTCGGCCAACGGCTGCAGGTGCGGGAGCACGATGAAGTAGTCGCGCAGCGGCGCGCCCTGCTGCGGATCGCGGGCGCGGGGGAACAGGCGGTTGTACTGGTCGAACTTCGTGGGATCAGACTCGAGCGCCAGGCCCAGCCGGGCGAGATAGGTGTCCCCCGTCAGCACGGTGCGCTCGCGCTGGTTCACGGTGAGCGTCAGCTGCACCGTCTCGCGCACGATCTCGCTCCCGCCCACGCGGTAGGCGCTGCGGATCTCGAACCGGAACGAGGGCGACGCGGCCGTGACGCCGAGCTTCGGGTCGTAGACGAGCCGCAGCGTGTCCACCACGGACGTGTCCTGTCTCGCGCCCACGGGGAACGTGCCTACGCAGCGCTGTCCGGGACCGCACCCGATCGCCCCGGCGGGAACGTAGGACACGGCGAGGTAGTCGTTCTGGTCGAGGCGGCTCGCGAGGGCGAACCACGCGCCGCTCCCATCCACGTAGTAGTCTTTGCCCTCCTGCAGGATTTCCCACAGGAACGGGCCCGCCCGCTCGCCGCCGCAGTCCACCGCCCGGGTCGCTCCCGGACCGCACGCCACCGCCCGCACCCCGCCGATGTTCTGGTTCCCGCCCGAGAGCGGAGAGAGCGAGCGCACCCGGTACACGTGCAGGCTGGCGACGCGCAGCGAGTCGGGGAGCGTCGCGGGGTCGAGCGACAGTATGTCCACCGCGGGAGAGCCGGGGATGAGCACCGGGTCTACCGCGAAGAAGAACCGCCCCACTTCGTAATCGAGATCCCGCGCCACGCGGTCGAGCGGCTGCGACGTGGTCTCGCCCACGGTGTACACGCGATCTTTGACCACGTTGCCCTTCTGCTGGGCGAAGATACCGCGCAGCTCGAGGGGCCCGAACTGCCCGATCGCCTGCACGCCGAAGTTGTTCGCCGGAACGCCCGCGCTGATGAAGCGCGACGGCGGCATCTGAAACGTGACGTTGCCGACCTCGACCCGCCGCAGCGCCTCGTCTTCGAGGCCTTCGTACCAGACCTGGAGGTTGTTGTTCGCGTCGAACTCGCGCTGGCTGTCGAAGTCGACGTTCAGGTGCAGGCGCCGTCCGACGACGCCGCCCGTGCGGATCGCGTACTGCGGCACCGGACTGATCGTGGGGAATCCCGTCTGGCAACCCGACAGCGCCAGCTGCTGCTCGAGCGGCGAGCACTTGAGGTTCTTGAACTGGTCGCCGCGGAGCTCGAAGCGCAGCCGCAAGTCCATCCCGATCTCCGCGCCGAGCGGTAACCCGCCCACGCGCAGCGGAGGCGGTGGCTGCTCCGGCGCCTGAGCTCCAGGGAGGCCGGGCGGTGTGGCGAACGGTTCGGCCGCGAGCCCGGGTGCGAGGAGCGCGGGCGGCCGGCGCGCGTCCCGCCAGCGTGCGAGCACGCCGCGCGCCCACGCCGCAGCGACGACGGCGGGCGTCGATGCGGGCCCGAGGCGGCCGCCCGGCGCGAGCGCGGGGTTGCGCGGCGGCGCGAGCGGCGCCCAGCGGAACGCCGCGACATGCTCAGGCCGTTGCGCGGTCCCGGAGCGGGGGGGGAGGGGAGGGCCTGCGCCCGCATCCTGCGCGTGAGCCTGGGGTATGAGCAGCGAGAAGGCGACGAATCCGACTAGGGTAGGGCGTCGCATCCCTTGTAGAGACTTGGAGTTCCGAATATAATGGCGGCACCGGCCGTGCGCACCCTCAGCCGCTATCTGCTGCGCCAGCACGTCGCCCCGCTCGGCTTCGCCCTGGCGGCCCTCACCGCACTGATGCTCGTCAACACGATGGCCAAGCAGCTCTCCGCGCTGCTCGGCAAGGGACTGCCGACGGGCGTGATCGTGGAAGTGTTCGTGCTCTCGATCCCGTTCATCGTCGCCGTGACGCTGCCGATGGCGGTCCTGGTCGCGGTGCTGCACGTGTTCACGCGTCTGGCGGCGGACAACGAGATCACGGCGATGCAGGCCAGCGGTGTCAGCGTGACGCGTCTCGTGGCGCCGGTGCTGGGCGGCGCGGCCTGCGTCGCGTTGCTCTCGTTCGCCTGGAACGATCAGGTGCTGCCGCGCTCCAATCACCAGCTCCGCATACTGCAAGTCGACATCCAGCGCAAGAAGCCGTCCTTCACGCTGAAAGAGCAGGTCATCAACGAAGTCGTGGCGGGCCAGTTCTTCCTGCGCGCGGCGCGTATCGACGCCACCGCGAACAAGCTGAAGGACGTGACGATCTACAACCTCGCAGACCCGGAGCGGCGCCGGGTGATCACCGCGGACTCGGGGCTGATGGCGTACACGCCCGGCGGGCGCGACCTGTACCTGACGCTCCAGGACGGTGACATCCGCGAAGTGAACCGCAGCGACCCGACGCAATTCAACCGCACCTTCTTCATCACGAACCGGATGCGGGTCGCCGGGGTGGGCAACTCGCTCGAGCGCACCACGAACGACGCCTATAAGAGCGACCGCGAGATGACGATCTGCGAGATGCGGCAGGCCGCCGCGGATGCGCGCCGCGAGGCCGGGAACGCCGCGCTCGAGGGACGCCGGGTGATCGAGAACGACCTGCGGCGGCTCGCGGGGCTCGCCCCGCGGACCCTCTCGCCTGGCATGTTCGCCACCGACACCGCGCCGCCCGGGCTGTACTGCCGCCTGTTGCGGCGACTCGCGGCCTGGCTGCCCCCCCTCCAGGCCAGCGCCGCCCAGACGCCCCTGGCCCAGCAGCCCTCCTCACCCCCCCCACAACGC
>Ga0209056_10002274_pt1 | contig 20811 bp, 32 predicted proteins | sample GraSoiAngelo_114_FD_185876 | JGI IMG/M metagenome (GOLD analysis project Ga0209056, IMG submission 185876) | Grasslands soil microbial communities from the Angelo Coastal Reserve, California, USA - 14_0903_13_40cm (SPAdes) (version 2) | ecosystem: Environmental > Terrestrial > Soil > Grasslands...
ACAAAGTTCGGGAAGAGACTCCGGTAGTTCGATGCAAATCAGGCCAAGTTGATGTGAGCAATTCAGACCAGCTATTCCTTCCAGATGGGGCCATCCTAATGCAGAGCGAGCAATTATTCTCTCTCTTTCAGGTCCTCTGAACTAAGTCAGCCCATCTGAAGTCTTCTCCTCTTAGTTCCGCCGTTCTGAAAGCAACAAACTCATGAAGAAAACAACGTCGCTACTATTAGTGAGCTTGATCGGTCTGGTTGGGAGCTACGCGTCGGCAGGCTCAGCCCGCGAAGACTCGGTTGCGCGCCTGCAATCGTCGGTCGATGTTCTACACGCCATTATGGCGACTCCAGACAAAGGCATTCCGGAAGAAGTGTTGAGCAATGCAAAATGCATCCTGGTAGTGCCAGATCTAATTAAGGGCGGCTTTATTTTTGGCGGCAAACACGGACGTGGCGTGGCATCGTACCGCACATCCGATGGCTGGAGCGCGCCCGCGTTCGTCTCAGTTGGTGGCGGAAGCTGGGGATTGCAGATCGGAGTCGAAGGCGTGGACCTGGTAATGCTGGTCATGAATGAGCAGGGCTTCCAACACTTGCTTTCGAGCAAGTTCCAATTGAGTGGGGAAGGATCAGCCGCTGCAGGCCCGGTCGGCCGCCATGCGTCTGCCGGAACTGACTGGAAAATGAACACCCAGATGCTGACCTACTCGCGCTCCAGAGGCGCGTTCGCCGGCCTGACTCTCGAAGGTGCGGTCGTGCAACAGGATAACGACTCCACGCGAGCCATTTACGGCAAACACATGATGTTCCGCGACATTCTTTCGGGCAAGGCGTCAACTCCCAAAATTGCGGACGCGTTCATAAAGGCCGTGTCGGATGCGGGCCAACAGGCCAGCATTGCGGAAGCAACCGAAGAAAAGAATTAGATGTGGTAGGCGAACGATACGTAATCTGTTGCCGGCCGGGACGACGTAACGGTTCCGGCCAGCGATTCAGAAAGCGGAACTGTGGCACTGGAATGTGGCCGTCAAGACGGGAGGCATAAATGCAATGTTTTTGGGAACAAACCGGCGTCCTAGGTCCGATTTATCGCGCGCTGGGTCAAGGCTTGAACGACCGCGATATCGCAAACAAGCTAAATCTCACCGAACTGAACGTACAAAGCTGCATAGCCTGGATCGTTCATTTTCTGAACCTAAAAAATCGGCAAGAACTGGTCCTCTACGCTTCATCTGTAGCGTGATTCTTCTATCGCCTGAAAGGCGGCAAATATGAAAATCAATCTCTCGAAATATCGCTGCGCGCAGGTAGCGTGCCTAAGTCTCTGGCCCATTCTTCTGTGTGCGCAGTCATCCGATCTCGCCCAGAACCTAGCCGACTGCAAGAATGGCTGGGAGAGTTGTAATCGCTCCCAGCTGAGCCAGTCGGAATCGGCCGATGTTGCGCTCTCCGAACACCGGCACAACGTCACGAACTGTAGGAACGGCTACGATTCCTGTGACCGTTCGAAACTCACTGAATCCGAAGCTACCGCCTTGGCAGTGGCCGAGCACCAGCAAAACGCTTCTAATTGCAAAAACGGTACCACTCCCTGCGACCCTTCACGATTGACCAAATCGGAGGCTCGTGAGTGGTCAATCTCGGAGCAACAGCGCAACATTGGCGACTGCCAAGATGGGTTTGGTGCCTGCGAGCGTTCCAAACTGACTCCGTCTGAACTCATGGGCGTGGATATCGCTCTGCGCCGGCGTAACCTCTCCGACTGTAAGAGCGGCTGGACCTGCGATCGTTCCCGGCTGACCAGTTCGGAGACCATTGAAGTGAACGCGGCGGAACACCAACGCAATGTGCAGAATTGTGAGAACAGCTGGGCAGACTGCGACCATTCCAAACTCACTGAGTCAGAGGCCGCCCGAATCGCTGTCGCGGAACACCAACGCAACATCTCTGCTTGCAAGGAAGGTCAAGCAACCTGCGACTACTCGCAACTCACTCCGGCGGAGGCCAAGATGCTTACGGATGCTGAGCATAAACGCAATTACGCCGCTTGTCTCCGCGATTATGGGTATTGCGATCCTTCTCAACTCACAGCGGAGCAGACTCGTTCTATCCAGAAGGGTCAGTGATCGCGATTTATCGAGCACTCTCGGTCGTGATGCCTGTTTCGAGAATAATCGGATCTGGTGAAAAATGAACATCCTTAGAGAGTCGTGCCGGGTATTCCGCAGATTGCCGATGAAGATCCAACCTCATGTCGCCTTATTGAGCGTGCCGCTCCTGATGTACATTGGCAGCTGCCAGCCGGCAACAGCGCAACTATCGAAAACGCTCGCGATTGGCTCCCGTATTGCGCTGACGCCAGAACAGGTTGTGAACAACCTGGTTCGGAGAAACCTCGAACGCGCACAGGAGTTGGCCGCTTACCATGGAACCCGAATTTATAGGCTTGAATACCGCGGTTTCCCGGGTCCCAAAAGCGCAGAGATGGTGGTGGATGTGAGGTACACATCGCCCGAAACGAAGCAGTTCATCATTCTGTCTGAAAGCGGTTCCAAGCTACTGATTGAGAGAGTATTCAAGAAGCTCTTGCAGAGCGAAAAAGAGGCGCTCGCCGAGGAGAATCCGAGACACACTGCTCTCAATCGTGACAACTACACGTTTGCGCAGGTTGGGTACGAGAGTAAGCCAACTGGTGCGCTCTATGTCTTGTCAGTTGAGCCGCGAACTAGGAACAAGTTCCTTTACCGGGGTCGAATTTGGGTAGATGCACAGGACTTTGCGGTTGTACGATTGGAAGGAGAACCGGCGAAAAATCCTTCCTTTTGGACAAAAGACACAAAGATTGACCAGACCTACGCCAAAGTGAACGACTTCTGGTTTCCTGCTTCGAATCGCAGCACTACGAGCATCCGTCTGGGCGGGCGCGCCTATCTCACAATTGAATACCAGGATTATCAAACCACGGCTGCTCCTTCCATGAAAGATTCCACCAGCACGGTCGCGGGCTACAAGTGAAAGCCATTAGATTAGAAATGTTTCTGGGGGTGCATCAGGCTATGATTCAACGACAATGTCCGGAGTGCGACGCCGAGTTGGTTTTAGCGAGGCGTCCCGATAACCAAGGATCGGGAATCGAAACACGCCCGTCCACTTACTTGCGATGCAGTACTTGTGGAGGCGAGTTTACTGCGGAACAGGTCCGCGAGAACAAACGAACCAAGCAGCTTGACAGCGCTACCGCACAAGCCTAGCCTTGAAAGTGAGCGAGTACTTCTTCTTACTCTTTCAGGTCCTCTGAACTAAGTCAGCCCATCTGAAGTTTTCCCTCTTAGATTACTCCAAGGAGGAACTGCGTTATGACACTAATGACCCGTTGGGAACCCGTCCGTGAGTTTTCCGGTCTGCAAGACCGCATGAATCGCATGAACCGTCTTTTCCGTGAGTCGTTCAGCCCCGAAAGTCCGGAAGAGGCGTTGACCACCACCAGCTTCGCCCCGCCGGTGGACATCTACGAAGACGAGCACACCATTACTTTGAAGATGGAAGTCTCGGGGATTGACGAGAAAGATATCGATGTCCGCATCGAAGGCAATACCCTGACCGTGCACGGCGAGCGCAAGTTGGAGACGGACGAAAAAGAAGAGAACTACCGTCGTATCGAGCGCCAGTACGGAAGCTTCACTCGCTCGTTTACTCTGCCCAGCTCGGTGGATCCGACTCAGGTGAGCGCCCATTACGACAAAGGCCTGTTGAAAGTTAACCTGGCCAAGAAGGCGGAAGCCAAGCCCAAGCAGATCAAGGTTAACGTTGGCAGCGAGAAAGCTCTCGAAGCCAAGGTCCACAGCAAGGCCGCCTAACGTCAGTAGCTAGTGAGAGAAATGGGAGGCGGTTCAAATCGCCTCCCTATGTTTGTCAGTCTAGGTTTTGTGAGTTCCGCGGGAGAGAGAAAAATTATGAAAAAGATCAAATTTGTTGTGAAACTGAGTCGTGGCGATGTTCGTTCGCCGGAATATGTGCAGCGGATTGATCGGGTACCAATCCAGATGACAACCAATCGTAAGCTGGCACTGCTCATGGGCAGATTCACTGCTGAAGACGCCATCAAGTCCATTCAAACTTCGCGGTGCATCCCGGAGTTGGTCTCTGTACGGGTCGGCGCCTAGGTAGGAGAACTCGGCCGGGCGCAGGCGTGTGAGCGTTATTGACCAGATTGTGTAGGGCAGGATTGATAGCCTTAATGAGTGTCACCAGTGCCGAAAGGTTCGCTCTATGGTCTCCGACAGAAGAGTCACATCTCCATCGTCGCCAGCCGTTCTTGTGTCGGGCGATCTCGCGCGAGTTCCTGACCAGCCCACGATGTCCGTTCCTCGCCCGCTCGCGGGTAGCGCGTCCACAAGAGCACGCTGCTGCTGTCCGGGTTTCCTGAGGCGACTCCTTCCGGAAACAGGTCACGGCGTTCACGCCACGCGATACGAGACGGCAAGCCCGCCTCATCGCCAAACGCAGCGGTGGCGCCCATGGCAAATGCCAGCTTGGTGAATGTCCGTCGGCTTATCGAACTCATTTTGTACTTTTCCCCGTTAGGTAATACTGAGATACCAACTAACGCGATCAGGCGCAATTTTCCGGCGCTTGAAGTGTCCCTGCACTTCGTGCGTCTACGTTCTCTTGCTCGCAATCCGTCAAGAAACTTCGGGTTATCGGAGTCGAGCACTCCACATTTGCCGACCATAAAAGGAGAGGTTCACAGCACAGACAAATACCCCCGCGATGGTTAGCGTGGTCGGAGCAATGTCAGGATAAACCAGCTTATCTAGATGATGAAGCAGGAACCCGCCTTGGTAAGGCTCGACTCCGGCCTTGCCTTCGAGCCAGTTCTCTAGCACCGTCAGAGGGCATGGCCAGGGAAGCAGCTCCGTAAAGATTCCCCAGATAAGAGAGCCGACATGCAGCCACCGCAGAATCGGGCGCGAGCGTGTCACAAAAGCGCCGAAGACTACCCACAGGATGAATAGCGCATGCACGATGAGCACGGTAACCGCGAGTAAAGAATAAAAACTGCGAGCATGCATTCCTAAGAATTTACAGCAGCGACAACACCCAATCGCTAGATGCGTGCACGCAGTTTGTGGGGCTCAAATAATTAGGCGAGACTTGCATCAAGAGTTGGACTGACCGAATGAGAATCGCGACGCTTTGATGACCTCAGGTCTCTTGTCGGGTTTGCTCGTTAATCCCCAATTGTGAAACCAATACAAAAGAGGTTCTCGCGAACCAGAGCATCCATCCTCGACACGTTCGATAATCTTCTGGGTCGACGCACACCCATGGCAAGTGGCAGTGTGTTGCGACTCATCAGTCGCCAATCAGAATGTAACCAGCCGAACAACACTGCAAATCGAAGTGGCCGCCCCCTGCGGACGGCCAATTTTCGCGTCTCGCATGCAAGAATGGGTGTTGGCCTTGTACGAAAATGTTCATTCACCAGACTATTGCGAGCGCGGCGGCGCCCACGGTAGCGCGCACCGTCAAGTACTGGATCTACCAACTCGGTGGCGTGGGTTTTATTCCCCTCGGACTCCTCGACAACTCCATCATCCCGTTGCCTGGAAGCATGGACGTGCTGACGATCTTCTTGTCCGCACGGAAAGAACAGCTGTGGCTTTACTATGCCTTGATGGCGACGGTTGGTTCTGTGGCAGGGGGCTTTGTGACATACAGGTTGGCGCGCAAAGGGGGGAAAGAAACCCTCGCGCGCAGGTTCCCACCCAAAACCTTGGACAAGGTATACAAGAGGTTTGAGCGTTGGGGTTTGGGCGCAATCGCTATTCCCGCCCTACTACCGCCGCCTGTGCCCATGCTTCCATTCCTGTTTGGCGCGGGCGCCATGCAATATCCGGTGAGAAAATTCCTGCTCGCCCTAACTATGGGAAGAATAATCAGGTACACACTTCTGGCATTCCTGGCGGCCCGTTATGGGCGACCGATCCTTGCCTTCATTGCGCAACATGGACATCCTGGCCTATTCATTGTGGCCGGACTGATTGCGACCCTGGCTGCCATACTCTTCGTTGTCTTTGCAGGTAAACGACAGCGGCATGGCTCCTCATAAGTCGAAAAACCTTAAAGGCATCAATGCTTTGCAGCCTGTTCGAGCTTGGATAAAATTGCCTGTATTTCTGAAAGGGCGGCGGCGTCTCCCTTCGCTAGATCGCCCGTGACCTGATCGCGGGTTGCGAGGGTGTCACGAAGTAAGTCGCGGAGTGCGAGATCCTCTGTGCTACTGACAATTCGCTGAGCTTGATCAAAAAACTCTTTCGCGTACTCGCCGGCCACTCCGTAGTTCTTTTGCACCGCCTCCAGATACATCATGGTGGCTTTGTCACGAAGCTGCGACAGTTGTTCGCTGGACTGACAGGATCCCAACTGTTTCGTCGAGGCCGATAGTTCCTTCTGTAAACGCTGCAGTCTGGCATACTGCAGGATGAACCCAACAAGAAATCCAGCAATCAATAACACGAACCAGAGGACGAGTTTATGTCGCATTGATCTTCCCTCCACTCCAAGCCTCCGAGACGAGGTTAGCCAGGGCAGGTTGCCGTCCGGTGCCGTTTAGCCGGCAAACTCTTCCGCTCGCCATACGGCCTCTTATGTGACCCACGCGCCATCATGAAGAGAAGAAGCATGGGCGCTAGTATTGCACGAACGGACATCAATCACCGCGGTAGCCATACCGATTCGATTGCAGTCACCAGGCAGACCGTGGTTTTCGCAGTCATAAACACCCTCACTCGCGCGACTTTATCAACTCGGGATATAAACCGGGCTGTTCAATCACGCTCACATTTCTGTCGAAGGAGAACTCTGTACCATGTTTACCATTCTTTTGTGGGCCCATCGTAAGAGCTAATGAACCGCAGACACCTGCACACCCAACAGCTCGGCCACGGCGCCAAACAGCAACGCCAGCAGAGCACAAACTGTGCCAGGCAGTATTCGACTCATGGACACAGCCTATGCCGCCACCGGCCGGAGCTGCACGGCCCCGTCGGGTTTCACTGATTCGGCAATGGAGGCTGCGCCACCGGCAAAAGCCGCAGCTTGCGCCGGCAACGACGCGAAATTTTGTAACAGGCGGTCCATTCGAACAAGTTCCAGAAGGGTGGCTGCTTCGGGTGAAATCGCACGCACTTGAATGACACCATCATGCTTGGCAATTTCTTGCATACAGACCAGCAATCCGTCCAGTCCCGCACAGTCCATCTTCTTTACGCGAGAGAGATCCACAATCACCAGAGGCGATTCCCCTGTAATTTGCATTTTCAACTCGTGCACCACCTTCTTCCCTTCTTTTGAGCCCAGAGATTCAGGCAGATCAATCAGGATCGCGAACGAGGTATTTGGTCGGTGCAATGGTGCAGTCACCAGGCGGTTCAGTCTGTTCCTCGTTCTGCATTTTGAAAAGCCGCCCGCTGAAAGGTCCTGCAGATTCAATTTGATCCTGGGAGACAGCGGATATTCTCAAAGGCCTTGAGGACAATCGACAAATATGCTCCTTACTTTCCCGCGAGAATCGAGGCACAACCACAATTCCCAGTTGGGCCCTAAAGGGCAATTTCTGCTCGGCCATTTCCGTTTTGGGGACCTCGAAGCACCATTGCTGGAAGTACCACGTGGATGATTTCGTTCCGCACTGCGTACAGAACCAGTTCGACGGTGGAATGAAGATTGAGTTTGATCATGATATTGCTGCGATGCGTTTCGGCCGTTTTCAATGTCATGCCTAGCATGGTGGCGACTTCCTTCGAAGTCTTGCCCTCACCAACCAGCTGCACGACCTCTCGCTCGCGAAGCGTCAATCGGGGCGGGATGGCCACGGCTGGATTAACACGATACCGTTGCAGGTAACCCTTCAAAATCAGATCGGACACTCGCGAACTGAACGTGGATCTCTGCCATTGCAGGGCTTCCACCGCTGTCGTTAGGTCAGCGCTTGCGTCGGACTTAAAAACCCACCCGCGAACACCCGCCTCCAAACAGTCCCGAACGACTTGCTCGGAGCCCACGTCGGTCACTACCAGTATTCTCTGCAGCGGATTGTGTCTCAGAATCTGCCGGGCCGCGTCCACGCCATTTAGCCTCGGCATGCAAATGTCTAAAATAAGAAGATCTGGTTTCATCTGCTGGCACTTTTCTACCGCTTCCCGTCCGTCAATGGCCTCTCCGCAGATCTCCCATCCTTCATGAGATCCAAGCAGCGAACACAGACCTAAACGAAAAACTGGATGATCGTCAGCCAACAATATGCGAAACATGTTCATAGAACCTCCCCACAGGACCCCCCGGATGAACCGCATTGATCAGGCACGCGGTGGACACGAACCTTTCGCGAGGTTCAAAGTTCGTAAATTCTGCCATTCAGAGTTCCTGAGGTCTGATCAAAATTGCACACTCGAGCGATGCTTATCCCTTTATTGGAGACTGGTATGGAAGGCACCCACGCGGTCGGCCGAGTTAGACGCCGGGAGTGGCGGCAGAGGGTATACACCGATCATGTTCGGTTTAAGATGTTTTGCAAACGGGCAGATTTCGTCATGCGCGGCTCTGCCATCTCGGCCGTAACCCGAGACAGGGTGGCTTCGGAGGATTCCTTTTGCGACTTCAGAAAAGCGGCTTTCCACGCGGCCCGCTTTTCGGGTGAGTTCACAGAACGGGAAAAATCAATGATGTAGGTCACTTCGTGGGAACAGTAGATGCAAAGGGTTTTCAAAACTTCCCCGGTGGCTTCGTGGTCGACGGTGAATGGGAAGGACCGCAAACATTGCGTACAGGTCAGGACCACGAAGGGTTTGCCCTTGTGGTCTTTACCATTTCGGGGAATCCAAACCGGGGCGCTTTCTCCCTTACGTGCTGTGGGACCAGTGCGGATCAGGTGGGCAAGAATCTCTAGGAGCTCAGCGGCACTTTCCTGACCTTTGGCATAAAACGCGTCAGCTATGACTCCGGTCGGGACTGCAATGGAATCGTAAGCGCCGCTGGAGGCGACAACCAAGACCTCTGGAAACCTGCGCCGTACGACGGACAATAACTCGAATCCGGACATTTGCGGCATGTTCAGGTCGGAGAGTATTAGCTCCGGAATCGCCTGCTGTAAATGCAGCAGAGCATCGAAGCCGTCATTTGCAGTGGAAACGTCGTAGCCTTCGTCGCCCAGCAGTTTGGAAATTGTCAGGCGTACGGTAGTGTCATCTTCCACCACCAGAATTCGCGTTTTGGGTTTAGTGCGCATTGAATGATGCGGGTCCCGGCAATGTTTATCGCTTGCTGGACTTATTTTCCACCGCGTCGGCTGCCGAAAATTTTCGATCTCGGTGTGGCTCGCTGCGTAGAGCGCCGGTATGCAGTTCGCACGGCTGGCCGATCGCAGCACCACACGTAGGGCAAGGGACTGAAGATATTTGTTTCGGGGTAAGTTGGTTGCTCTTCACTACCCCCATAATGCAACCTTCCACTGGTGGGAAAATGCTCAATAATGCTCATTTTTCGCCAGATTGGCTACGAGCACGGTTTATTGAGTCCGACAACAGTCTTCACAAGTTCTGAACAAAAATGAACATCCGTGCGGATCACGATTCTGGCAAAATATCTAAGGGCGCAGCTTCGCGCCCGGAGAAGCCATCAATGGTATCAACTGTCCCGCGCCAGAAAACGGGCAACTTCGATCCGAGGAAGTTCCTTGCCACTATCGGCGAGGGCAGGAAAGTCGTCGCCTTTCCCAAGAAACAAACAATCTTCGCGCAGGGGGACGCGGCTGATGCAGTGTTTTACATCCAGGAAGGCAAGGTTAGACTCACTGTCGTATCCAAAATTGGCAAGGAAGCAACTCTGGGCATATTAAACGAGAAAGAATTTTTCGGAGAAGGCAGCCTGGCTGGACAGCGTTTACGCATGGGGTCTGCAACCGCAATGACGGACTGCGAGCTCCTGCGCATTGACAAGAAGGCGATGATGCTAGCGCTTCACCGCGAACACGCCTTCTCGGATCTGTTCGTAGCGTATCTGCTGGCACGGAACATCCGATACGAAGAAGATCTGGTTGATCAGCTTTTCAATTCCAGCGAAAAGAGACTAGCGCGGATTCTGCTCTTGCTTGCTCATTTCGGCAAGGAAGACGCGCCCCAGACGGTAATCCCGAAGATTAGCCAGGAGACCCTCGCAGACATGATAGGCACAACTCGATCGCGCGTCAGTTTTTTCATGAACAGATTCAGAAAGTTAGGTTTCGTTGATTATGGCGGCAGCGGGCTGCAGGTTCACAGTTCGCTTCTGAATGTCGTTCTCCACGACTAGCTTCGACGCCGAGGTCACAAACTCCAACTTACAAACAGCGCTTAGCATTTCAGGCGTCTGTTGAATCGAATCCCAACTGTGGAGCTGTTTTGGTCGCGACCAGCACCTCTAACAGAGTGGCTGTATTGCGAACGCTTCCTGAGATGCCGATGAGTGCTTCTGAGAACGGGGAATGTTGCCCCGCCAGCGCGTCAAGGCGGTCACTCACGTCGTGGAGTTGCTGAGCTTCGTGCAGGATCGCAATCGAAGGCATGGGGTACGCTGCTTTCCTGAAAGCCTAAGGAGAGGAAACTTCAGATGGGCTGACTTAGTTCAGGGAACCTGAAAGAGGAGAAGGCGGTAACCACCTCAACTCCAGTCTATCACGTGAACAGTTCGGAATTCTGCGGCCCCATGGACTCGCCAGCCCAACTTGGTTCGACACAAAAAGAAGCGCCCTGCTGGAGAGGAGAGCGCTTTTCGAGATAGAGGTTTGAAGACCTCAGTTCGCGATTAAGCCGACAATAACGCGGACGGCAATTGCGCGATGTTTAATATTGCACAGTCCGACATCTAGATTCAGAGTAACTTTTGGGACTTCTGGAGGACTGCCCACAATCAGTGTTCCGCTAGCGCTGCTCAGCGTATGTCCCCGCCATTCCCCATCCACGCCTGCATTGCGCAGAATAGCCGCTATCCCCAAAGACGCAGTTTCTCACGGCCAATTTAACAAAAAGTATCAGGCGGACCGCTAAAAATACTTGTCGTGGAAAACCTGACAGGGTCGATTTAGAAGGCTGTCGGAGACAAGCAGTATTGCCAAGCACAATGCTGTTCAAATGTTCCCTTCCATGCCTGTCGTTCCCTCATTCTGGTCGCATGCTTGGAATTTTTGCTGAGTCCGTCACCAACGCGCCGTTGGTGGTTTGACCAAATTCCTCCTTCAGCAAGTTGAGCAAGGCTAGCAGCAGCGAGATCACCACTGGGCCGATAAACAACCCGATAAAACCGAACTGTTTGACCCCGCCAATCAGTGAGAAAAGTACCAGGACCGGGTGCAGCCTCACCCTACCACCAACCACCAATGGCCGGACCACATTGTCCGCCGCGCCGACCACCACCGTGCCCCAAACGACCAAGAAAGTGGCCTTCCACCAGTGGCCAGTGAGGAGCTGTACCAAAGCTACCGGCACCCAGACCAGTGCAGATCCTACGATTGGCACCAGGGAAAACATTGCGGCAGCAACTCCCAACAGCAACGGCGAACCTGCTCGCACAATAGTCATCGCAATCCATGTCAACAGTCCTTGGACAATCGATACCGCGAGAATCCCATAGAGATTCGCGACAATGCTCTCGCGCATTCGAGCGATCAAATGCCTGGCTCGCTCCGGGTCCAGCGGCAACACAGAGGCAACCTGATCCATAATTGAAGGACCGTCGCGAAACACAAAGAACAAAATAAAGAGGGTAATAACTCCTTGTCCCGCAAAATTCGCCAGCCCCGTCACCAGCAGAGTTCCGGTTCTCAGGAGAAACCTACTGATATTGGCGGGCAGCGAATCGACAATCTGTCTGATCCCAGAATTCTCCACATCTACGTACTTCCGCAGCCACTCCAATATCCGATCTACGAACTGGTTTACGTAAGAGACGATTCCTCCCTCGGCCGCGCTTTTGCTGCTGATGTAGTGGGCGGTGTGGAACAGTTCTCTGCTCGCGGCCGACGCCAAGATACCGGCTGGGATGACAAAGATCAGAAACACTCCCGCGGTCGAGATCAGTGCGGCCACATTCGTTCGTCGAACCCACCGTTGGATCAGAATATGTACCGGATAAAAGCCGATCCCGATCACCATCGCCAGTACCACGGGATGCAAGAAAGGACGCAAAATGCCGTACGCAAGGACAAAGGTAACCCCCAGAAGGGTCAGCAGGAAGATCGTGCTCACTCGACGGCTATTCATTGTGCTTCAAAGATGCAATCCGGAGAACACCAGGATTTCCGAAATCCTATTTTTCAGGTGGACTCGGACTGCTTCCACGGTCCGCCACCCCGCCAGAAAGAAATGAGCTTCTTCTTGTTGACGATACCTTCCACCACCGGCAAGAGGAATTCGCTGATCACTTCCACTACTTCTTCGAAAGGCGCATCCCCTTGCAGTCCGCTCTTCCGTAGGAACGCCCGCCACTGCGTCTGCTTTGCCGGGTCCTTGAAAAACTCCGCCGTTAACGCCAGCGGACGCAACCCCGGAAGGACTGTCCCTCGTCGGCGAAAAGTCGCTTCCAGAGCCGCGGAAAGAACCTGATTCTCGAACTCGAATCGGTCCGCCATCACCCACAGGTCATAGAAGTCCTTCATGCGGCTGTTGGCGATGCCTAACTTGACCATTGCCTCGAACTTTTCCGCCACCACGCTCTCCTTCGGGTAAGCCCGCAGCTTTGCGGAGGGAAAGGCCAGCAAGGTTGGATATTCGATGTCAATCGGCGCGGGGGTGATGACATCCCCGAAGCCCACGTCAATCTGCAACGGAATGCGAGCGTTAGCCAGGCGCGCTTCCAGCAGCACGCGGATGCCCTCGTATGCCTCTTCATCGCGGATCTTTTCGATACGAATGGTGTCGGCCAAGAAGGTCAAGCCATCGTCTTCCACTCTCTCCCCACACACGTCCACGAAGACACTGCGGTAGCGCTTCGCCGGCCCGGTCGCTTGTCCCAACAAGTCCAAGTCTCGCGTCGGCCGGTACACTTCGGAAGTCCACAGTTGCAGGAGAAGCGCGCCCTTCAGCACAAACTTTTCGCGGTGCCCGGATACGCTAAGCCGATAGAGGAAGCGTTCCAGAGCATAGTTGGTCAACAGCATTCCGAAGTCCTGCCGTTTTTCGTGGGCCAGATTCAGCAATCGCTGACGCACCGATGCTGGCAGGTTCGTGGCTGCCTTCTTCACGCGATCGACTCCAGATAAGGCTGCATCACCCGTGCCACGCGGCACACCTTTGCGGCCTCGTAAAGTTCATCCATCGTGGCTTTGCGTTGCCGGTAACAGTCGCGCAGCGCTTCCAGAGCCACATCGAGGCCAATCTTGTTGCGATACTTGAAACAGTCGGCCACGGTTTTGCCCGGAGTGTAAACGCGGATTGCAACACCCTCTACTTTTTTCGCCAGCACGCCGTATTCGAGCGCGGCACCGGAAAAGCGCACGATGCGCAGCGGCGGATGGTTCTCCCGCGGGCGGCGCGCCTTGCGCGAAAGGGCCATCCACACCTCGTGCGGCGACTGGGTGGTGAGACCATGAAAACGCAGCGCCGAGAGCAGACAGATAACTCCATTCGGGACGCGTTTCGCGGCTTCTGCCAGACTGTGGTGCTCGGTGGCCGCAGCCTCTCTGGCCACGTACAGACCTCGCCCGATCTGCTTCACCAGTCCCCGCTCCTTGGCCTGGCGGAGATAGTGCCGGGGGATGCCGCCGTCATCCAGATCGCGGGAGCGGAAGACGCCGGAGCGGCGCACCATCCGGGCTACGAGTTCGATCTTCGAAAGGGCCATAAGAGCAGTTTTACAATATGTCGGCATATTAGCATAAGTGCCTACATATCGTAAAGCCGCAATACTTCGGCCCGGGGTCGATCGGCGCGCTAGTACTCGTTTTTCTCGCTGCTGGATTTTTGGCGATCATCAGCCCCCAACTGTTCTGGCAAGGTACAATAATCCTTCAGCGCCAGCAGCAAACAGATACCCTCTTCTTCGGCTTGATTGCCCTGATGGTTCTGTTCAATGTGTACCTCTTCCAGCAACGCCTCGCATTGCTTAAAACCCGTCGGGAACTTGTTCGGCAATTGCAAATCGCCGAACGAACGGCAAGGACTGACGCCCTGACTGGTTTGTACAATCTACGCTTCATGCGAGAAGCGATGACAAGAGAGATTGCACGTGCGGATCGAAATCAATCAACACTTTCCGTGGTGTTCATCGACGTAGACAACTTCAAGGACTTTAACACCGAATTCGGTCACGTTGTCGGGGACCGCGTGTTGAGGGATGTTGCTGCCCTCCTCAAGAAGAACTTCCGCGCTGAAGACGTGGTAACTCGCTATGGAGGCGATGAGTTTGTGGTCATCATGCCCGATGCAGATTCTGCCCAGGCGGGAGTAGCGATTGAAAGGCTTGCCTGGTGGATTGATAAATGGAACGCCCAAGAGCAACGACCCTACCAAATCGGGGTGACTTGTGGCGTAGCAACATACGCAACCGGCATGGATATGGAGCATCTTCTCAGTGCCGCAGACAAAGACCTTTACACGCGCAAGGCTGGTCCCGCAAGCGTTCAAGTAATGCCCACCACAGCTACCTGCGAGTGTTACGGAACGATCAAGTAATTTGAAGCGGCCAGTTAACAAGGAGGCTTTTGACCAACTTCTCTTCACGCTAGACTGAAACAAGCCCGTGTCAATGGCTGGCCGCGAGCTAAATACAGCGGTTTCGTAAACACTGTCCTTGCTGCGACGGTTCCATCATTCTCCAGTACGGCGAGTAACGGAGTAGAACGATCGGCCCGCTCGTCGCGAATCACGATCTCAGCCGAGGTTTTCGTCGCTGCCTCAGCAGGCGTCAGCACTCGGGCCCAGAACTCCTGTAGTGATGCAGCGAAAGCCGAAGAGCTCAAGAAGGGTGCTTAGCCGGGGTGTCATTCCGAAGATTTGGAAATAAAATCACTTAATTTCAAGCGATCTTGGGGCCATGGTCACGAAGTCTATTCAATTCCCAACTTGCGGATAGCGATTCACAAAGCGACAAGTGATCCAAGCATCAATCGGCAATCTCATAAACCAAATTGCGTGCTTTGCCGAGCAAGACAGATACAGGCTCGGACTTTGAGACCAGCGCCGATACGCCTGCGGAGCGGGCTTCTTTTTCGACGAAAGAGTTGCCGTATGCGCTGAACATGATAATTGGCATTTCAGGCGTCACTCGTTTAAGAGCACGTGCGGCGTGTAGACCGTTCATCACTGGCATGGAGAGGTCCAGCAGAATTAAGTCAGGGTGCAACTCCTGAGCCTTTTCAATCGCCTCTCGTCCGTTTTCCGCCTCTCCGCAAACTTCAAAGTCTTCTTCCCGGTCGAATAGTTCACGAAGGCTCTGCCGAACAAAAGCATTGTCATCCGCGATTAGAACAGACTTCACCATCGCAGGTATCGCATCGTCAGGTGAAGACTGCTTGGGTAGTATCCCCATCCGCTGCTATATGGCCATGTTGGCAACGCACCTATGAGCAGCAAAATCAAAACTATTAACAGGATGGTCCCCATCTGTTCCTCCTTCGTTCAATGAAAACGCTGTCGTGCTACACCTCACTTGGAATTTAGCCCTAAAGCCTCATTTCCACACTCTCCACACACAACAGATCAACCACGACTAATCCTCGGTTTAGTCGTGCTGGATCATAGGTTTTGCAGCCTCTGAACCACTATCGGGTATGGGCTGTAAATTCGACTCGAGACACGGTAGTCGGACGGCTGCAGAAAATCCGCCTGGCAAAACGCCTTCTTGGGTGCAGCTGCCCGTGCAGCCACCGCAACAAATCGCGGAAACGTCGGCCACAGATGTGCCGACAAGCGAAGTCCCCTCTTCGAAAGTGATCACAAAGTTCCGCGCGACGCTAAACCGACAGCAGCCGGTGAAAAAACGACCGATAGCGCTGCAGCGCGACGCGCAAGTCCTCAGTGGAAACTGTGTCTCCGCGGCCCCACTGCTTTTCGAGTTTCGACCGTTCCTCAGCGAACACTTCGGCTAACCGCTTCATGGCCGATGTCACTAGCCCGTCTGCCTGCTCAACGGACTTACGCGGCTCGTCCACAAACGCGGTCTGGATTTCCTTCCAGCGGTTTCGCAGGTTTTCGAACTCGTTGTTCGGGAACAGCGGGGCCGAACCAGGCTCTTCGCGGATTTCCTGCACCTTGCCCTGAACCGGCCCACGCACGGAGACAGCCGGCTTCGACCCACTTGTTTCAGGATGTTCATCGGCCCAGTTTGGATGCCCTTGCACCAGTTCCGCAGTCGTGTGTTCTTCTTCTGGTCTGTCTTTTCTCAGTGGCGTTGCCATTCTCATGCACTCCTTTTCTCTTCGTGATGTTCGCCCAGCTTCTCTTCGTGATGTTCGCCCAGCAATTCTTCAAATAACGTTCGGTAATGCATCATCGCTTTGCGCAAGTCTTCTGTGCTCGCCTGCCCGCGATTGTGGCGAATCGCAATCTCGTGCGCCGCGCGGTAGTTCTCCACGACGACGGGATAATCGACAGAAATATCCGCCGTGCGCTGCTCGAAATCACCCATGGGATATCCGCGAGCTTGCATCGCGTTCGGTGACCAGGCTGTCGGCCAGCGTTACGGCGCCTTTGGGATCGTCCACGAAACGGCTTTGTACATCATTCCAGCGATACAGAAAGCTCGAACGATCTGCCGCCGAAAGCGGACGAAGCTTGAACCTCTCGTGACGCTTCTCGCGAAACGCCAGCACGCCTTCGCCCTTGCGCACATCGCCTTCATGCCGCACAACTCGGTCGTACTCTGGCCCAAAGCGCTCGCGTAGTTTCTGGCTGCGGCGTTTGCGCATGATGGCAAATGCGATGGCGGCCAGCGCCACCACAGCAATTACAAGAATCACAATCAGGAGACTCGAATTCATGTGCCCTCCCGTTCAAGAGTGTCTGATATGGGATTCGATCCAATGGATGGATGTTGTCCACAGAAGACACGTACGGAAGCTAGGGTTGAATCGCGTGAAGGAACTCAGCCACGCGGTTTTTGCGAGAAACTGACGATACGAACGCGGGAGGCACAGCCGAACTCCGGCACCCATTGTCATTCCGAGCGCAGCAGGAGTTCGGCAGCACTTTCGGAATTTCGTTATGACTTCGGCTTCTACCTTCGATTGAAGTCGATTAAGGGAACGGAAGGAAATAACGAGAAGTGGTTCCGTCCACTTTCCACTCGTATTGGGCCAGGCGGGACTGACCCAAAAGGTGAGTGATGGAATACCTAAGTAGGTTTTGTCCGACGCCGGATCCTCGTGTCGCATTCCTCACGGACCTTCTGATATTTATGCGACAGCTTCTGAAGCTCCTCGTCGGATAAATGCTCGATGTCGATCATTTCGTTCTGCGCCTTGTCGATCGATTTAATAATCTCATCTAATTTCAAGTGAATTGCCGTTGCATCTCGATTCTGCGTATTCTGGATGAGGAAAACTACCAGGAACGTCACGACCGTGGTGCCAGTATTGATCACGAGTTGCCACGTATCGGAGTAGTGAAAATATGGCCCGGCAACAAGCCATCCCAAAACCACAAAGAGAGCTGCGAGGAACGCCCATTTTGTTCCTACCCAATAAGCAGCTTGCGTGGCAAAAACGTGAAATCCCTTTTCGCTACCACCTCCGTTTATTGTCATGTTCGAACTATAGACTTCCCGATCTCACGGCGCAAAAGCGGCCGTGAATTCGATGCGTGTTCAAGCCCAGACATACGAGCCTCATCGTACGTAGAAGGCGCGGGCGAAGACCCTTATCTCAAAGGGAGGATACTTTTCGAAGCGCTACGAGAGCCCCGGGTGAAAGCGGTATTGAACAACACTGCAAATCGCTCAGACCTTATATCTATCAGCGCGTCTATGCCATCTGGTTGATGATCCTGTCAGCCTTTCGCGAGCGGCATCCTCACCTCTATCCAGCCATTGCGTGCCCGGGCTTCCAAGCAAGGCTGTGGATGCACTGCCGGCCCGTTAAGCACGCGGCCATCCTTCAGGGCAAACCGAGAGGCGTGATATGGGCACTCAACACTGTCACCGACCAGCTTGCCTTCTGAAAGCGGCCCACTGAAGTGGGAGCACGTCTCCGCCATGGCGAAGAGGCGCTCTCCGCGACGAACGAGTAGAATAGGCACGCTATCGTGCATCGCACGGGTTGGCTTGTTGTCAACCAACTGCGATTCAGGCAAAACGGCGACGAACTTTTCCGGGAATATTAGGCCTGCTGTGCGATCGACCCCCACTCGATGCTCGTAAACCATCTTCCCACCGAGATGGGCTGCATATGACATGAGAGCATAACCGAGGGCGGCGAAGATCCGGCCTTCAGTGCGCACCTTCCTTCTTCGTAAAATGAGCGTGGTCGCGAACAGCGCGGTAACTCCAAGGTTCAGTAGCCCATGAGTGATTCCGAGTCGGCGGGCCGGCGGATCAACATCTGACCAGTCAGTCACTCCGGTTGCAGCAGCGCCTGCTGCACCGACCAGCCCGATAGCGATCGACGTATCGGCGGCCAGCGCGAACTCGCGGCGATTACGAAGCAAGTCTAAGGCATCAAACACCATCGCTACCGTCCAGGCGCCGATTGGTACATCCTTAAGGACGACGTGCAGCGGCTCACCCAGCCATGTGCCGTTCAGGAAATTCCTGATCTTTTGCGCGCCAGCCCGGCCGTCAGCATATAGAGCTTTATCGATCGCCTTCTGTACTTTCTCTTCAAATGGCGCGGTTACCGGTATCCGTGGTTCCTGTGAAAGCATGCCGCCAGGAATTTCCTGCTTTATGGCTATGTTTGGCTTTGTCATTTGATCTCCTCATAACCTTGAAAACCACGTGCTTGCTGATCCTCTCAGTAAGATGCCAAATACCCCAGTCGCCGGCTAACATACCCGGCCTTAGGTCGACCGTTATAACGTCTCCTTCTATTCAGTTGACGCAATCGTAGGCCCGTGGTGTGGTGAAAAACCTGTCGAGAGCTGAATTGTGCCCCGTCCAGCAGCTTCATACGACACACAGGCTGATACGACCTCTGGTCGATACGAAAAGACCGATGCCCCACCAGCCTTCAATGACCAGGGCCGTGCGAAAATGTCTGAATCCGCCATGCGTTATTTGCGGATGACGGACAACGCTGAAGTAATCTCAAGTTAAGGGTCGCCGACAAACCGCTAGCTGGTACGAAACGAAGTGAACAACTGGCTTGTTGCGGCCCGCGATTGATGGGAAGGCTGTTGCGTCGCGTGAATAAAGTCGGGAAAGCGTGGGGAGAGGCGATCACAGAGAAAGCCGTCTGGCACGTCGTGAAGGAGTCAGCGACGGCCATCGGCCGTCGCGAAATTGGCACCGCATGATCTGCGACGAACTTGTGCTCGGCTCTGCCATGCGTCTGGGAGGTGAGTTGGAACAGATCCAATTCTTTCTGGGACACGTCTCCGTTCAAACTACGGAGCGTTATCTAGGCTGCAAGCAGCGGATTCGTTCGGCCGTTAATGGTCGCATCCGGATCGAATCTAACCCTAACCAATCGGCGATTCAGCGAAGGGTAGCCGACCACACACGAAGGAATTTATGTAGGATCCGATCATTCCTTCATCGCGTCCGTGGAATGCTCTCGTGCGAAAGTGATCTGCGAAAAACCGCGCCCTCGTTGGCAACCGCTTTAACCGAACAAAGCGAAATCGTTAGGCGGCGAGATGATGAAGGACTGTCACGGAAGTAATCGGCATGAGTTGGCCCATCTTCATCCGAGATCCGACCGGCGCGGTTCTGGGACTGTGGCAGTCCAAATCGAAATGAATCCGCGACGTCCTTGCGGTTAGGTCGACGCTTTGGTAATCGAAAGCCAGGCAGCCGCAAGTTTCGAGGCACACCTCACGCCATATTCGGAGACCGGCTGCTTAGTAGTGGGAAAGAGTTTTGGCGATCGAAGGCTGGGATGAAGAACACGAGGCTGGAAACAATCGACAAAACGTTTTTCAGCACGTGTCACGGAAAGCCGGCGGGCTTTGCTAGTTCGATCCTCCAGATCGGCCCTCCTTGGTAGAGGGGGCCTTCGGATTTGACGAAGGCGGAGGCCTGGCCGCCGAGAACCAAGACATGAGTATCGGGAGGCTGCTTTCCTGATACACCCAGAAACCCAGCCATACCTCCAATTTGCACTTTCACATCGTAGACCACGGCTTTATGTCCGGTGATCCCGCTCGAAAGCGGTTTCTTACCTTCTGGAAAAATCGCAAGCTTGACCAGCCGCGGCTTTGGCGTGCTCGCCAGCATGGAGACTGTAGTTTGCCGCGCGCTCGGCTCGATGTCCTTCACCAAGGTGAACATCAATCCATTGGCGAGGTCTGGCGGCAGGTCAAGCCTTTGGTTCAAGACTTTCTCTTCGCCGTCGTGGTCTTTGTAGTGCACGGTGACTTGCCCCGTAGAAGCGTCGATCAATGTCTCCATCGGCTGTTTGAATGACGGTCCCTTCTCCACGAGGTGGTCGCTCAAAAGTCGGAAGCTTCCTTTCTGAGTGAAGACAGTCTTGTCCTCGTAGATCGAACCGTCCTTGAAGCGAAAGGTCAGGTCGTCGGTGAGGCGATCTCCTAGGTGTTCAACGTTTTCGGAAAGCGTGAATTCGCTCCTGCCCGCAATGAGCGGAGGGAACAGCATTCGGAGGACTTCCTTCGAGAGCTTCGGCCTCCGT
>Ga0209056_10002276_pt1 | contig 20808 bp, 19 predicted proteins | sample GraSoiAngelo_114_FD_185876 | JGI IMG/M metagenome (GOLD analysis project Ga0209056, IMG submission 185876) | Grasslands soil microbial communities from the Angelo Coastal Reserve, California, USA - 14_0903_13_40cm (SPAdes) (version 2) | ecosystem: Environmental > Terrestrial > Soil > Grasslands...
CAGCATTCTGTGAGCGCCACCAGCATGCCGCCCTCTGCGCAGTCGTGCGCCGAGTGAAGGTATCCGCTCTGGGCGGCGCTCAGCATCAGCCTGTTCACAGCCTTCTCGCGAACCAGGTCGAGGCCAGGCGGCCGGCCGGCGACGTGGCCGTGCTCGACCTTGAGGTATTCGCTGCCGCCGAGGTCGTTGTGGCTGGACCCGATGAGGAGGACGAAGTCGCCCTCGGCGCGGATCCCGGCGCTCAGGCGCTTGCCGTAATCGTCGATCACGCCGACCATGCCGACCACTGGGGTCGGATAGATTGCGGACTCGCCATTGGAGTCGTTGTAGAGGCTCACGTTGCCACTGACCACGGGCAACTCGAGTGCGCGGCACGCGTACGCGAGGCCGGCGATCGCCTCCTCCAGCTCCCAGTACACCTCGGGCCGGTCGGGGTTGGCGAAATTCAGGCAGTCGGTGACCGCGAGGGGCCGCGCGCCGGTGGCGATGATGTTGCGCGCAGCCTCCGCAACCGCCAGCTGCGCCCCGAGGTGCGGATCGAGGTGGCAGTAGCGCGCATTGCAGTCGGTCGTCACCGCGAGCCCCAGTCGCGTGCCTTTCACGCGCAGCATCGCGGCATCGCCGCCGGGCGCAATGACCGTGGAGTCGCCGACCATGTGGTCGTAGCGGCGGAAGATGCCGCGCCGGCTGCTCAGGTTCGGACTCGCGAGCATGCGCAGCAGGGTGGCGCCCGGATCGGCGAGCGGCGGCAGCGCGGCGATCTCGAGACCGTACGGCGGCTCGGGAGCAAAACCGACGAGCCGGCGCGTCGGGGCTCCGTCGGTCAGCAGCTTCACTGGCACACGCGCCACATGATCTCGGCCATCGACGACCGACAGCTGTCCGTCGTCGGTCACCTCCCCGATCACGGCCGAACTGAGGTCCCACGCCTCGAAGATGGTCTCGACCTCGCGCTCACGACCTCGCCTGACGACGACCAGCATCCGCTCCTGAGATTCCGAGAGCATTACGTCGTACGGGCTCATCCCGCGCTCGCGACGCGGCACGCGCTCGACGTCGATGAGAGCGCCGGCCCCCTCCACTCGGCCCGCGCACTCGGCGACCGCCGAGGTCAGACCGGCCGCACCGAGGTCCTGGATCGCCACCACCGCGTCTGTGTGCGTGAGGTCCATGCAGGCTTCGAGCAGGCATTTCTCCAGGAATGGGTTGCCCACCTGGACCGCGGGCCGGCGCTCGGAGCTGTTCCCATCCAGCTCGAGGGACGCGAATGACGCGCCGTGGATCCCGTCGCGCCCCGTGTCAGCGCCGACCAGCAGCAGGCTGTTTCCTGTGCCTTCCGCCCGGGCCCGCACCAGCTGGTCGGTGCGCACCAGGCCGACGCACATCGCGTTGACCAGAGGGTTGTTCGCGTAGCACTCCTCGAAGTACACCTCGCCGCCCACCGTCGGGATGCCGATGCAGTTCCCGTAGCCCCCGATCCCGGCGACGATGCCCTCGACGTGATGGCTCGATTCGGGCAGGGGGCCGAAGCGAAGCGAGTCCAGCAGCGCGATAGGCCTTGCGCCCATGGCGATGACGTCGCGGATGATGCCGCCGACGCCGGTGGCAGCGCCCTGGTAGGGCTCGATCGCGGACGGGTGGTTGTGCGACTCGATCTTGAAGACCACCGACCAACCCTCGCCGATCTCGACCGCACCCGCGTTCTCGCCGGGTCCCTGCACCACGCCAGGCCCGCTGGACGGAAGGCGGCGCAGCAGCGCCTTCGAGCTCTTGTACGAGCAGTGCTCCGACCACAACACCCCGAGCATGCCGAGCTCGACCTCGTTGGGGGCTCGTTTCAGCTGCCCGACGATGACTTTGTACTCATCCGGGGTGAGCGCGACCTCACGCAGGCGGCGCTCGTCCACAGACTTGATGCTCAAGACACCAGCACCTTGAGCGCACCCTCCGCGGCCGAACGAAACAACTTGAGTCCGTCGGTTCCCCCGAGCTCGGCTTCAGAGCATCGCTCGGGGTGCGGCATCATGCCGAGCACGTTTCCACGCGCGTTGACGATGCCGGCGATGTTGTGCATCGAACCGTTCGGGTTGGCGGCGGGCACGACCCGACCCCGCGAATCGCAGTATCTGAACACGACCTGACCTCGCTGCTCGAGACGGGAGAGAGTCGCGGGATCGGCGAAGTAGCTCCCTTCTCCGTGCGCGATGGGCACGCGGATGACCTCACGATCGCCGCACTTCGACGTGAAAGGTAGGTCGGTCCGCTCGACCAGGAGGTTGGTCCACTCGCAGCGGAACTCCAGGGATGCGTTGCGGATCAGCGCCCCTGGTAAGAGTCCCGCCTCGCACAGGACCTGGAACCCGTTGCAGATTCCCCAGACGAGACCGCCCCGGTCGGCAAAGTCACCGACCTGCTCCATGATCGGGGCGAACCGCGCGATCGCGCCCGTGCGCAGGTAGTCGCCATACGCGAAACCGCCCGGCAGGATCACGCAGTCGCACCCCTTGAGGTCCGTGTCCTTGTGCCAGAGGTAGGTGAGCTCTTGACCCAACACCTGATCGATGACCCAGCCGCAGTCGCGGTCCGACCACGTTCCCGGAAAAACGACAACCCCGAACCTCACCGGCGCTTGTGCTCCTGCTCGATGTCGAAACGGAAGTCTTCGATCACGTGGTTGGCAAGGAGCTGCCGGCACATCTCCTCCACGCGCCGGCGCGCCTCGTGCTCGCTCGAGCCCTCGATGTTGACCTCGATGTACTTGCCGACGCGCACATCCGTGACCTCGCGGAACCCCAGCGACGCGAGCCCCTGCTTGACCGTGAGTCCCTGTGGGTCGTTAACCACCGGTTTGGGTGTGATGATCACGCGCGCGATCATCCTCGGAGACCTCGCATTCCGCCCGTTTGACGCCAAACGCGCACCAGGCCCGCAGCGATTACGCGCGTTCGAGTCAATAGGTGCGGAATGCCGAACGCCCCGGCGCGATCCATCACGTTTCGTTCCTAGGCTTGCGCGGAAACAGCGGCTTGCCGACCAGCCTCTGATAGGCGGTGAGATAGCGCAGGCGCGTCTGGGTGACCACGTCGTCGGGCAGGCGCGGCGGCTCGGATTCCTTGTCCCATCCCGAACGGGTGAGCCAGTCGCGCACGAACTGCTTGTCGTACGACTCGGGAGACGAGCCGACCGCGTAGGCGTGCACGTCCCAGTAGCGAGAGCTGTCGGGCGTGAGCACCTCATCGATGAGGATGACCTCGTCGCCTATCTGGCCGAACTCGAACTTGGTGTCGGCGAGGATCAGACCACGCCTCGCCGCGAACTCGGAGGCGTATTTGTACAGCTCCAGGCTCGCCTCGCGAAGCTTGGCCGCCAGATCGTCGCCAAGGTCCTTCTTCATCTGCTCGAAGGTGATGTTCTGGTCGTGGCCCGAGTCGGCCTTGGTCGCGGGCGAGAAGATCGGAGCGGCGAGCTTCTCGCTCTGGCGCAGACCCGGCGGCATCTTCTCTCCGGCCAGCGTCTGCGACTCTTCGTACTCCTTCCACGCGCTGCCGGCCAGGTAGCCACGCACGACACACTCGAAATCGATGCGCTTGGCCTTGCGCACGATCATGAATCGGCCCGCGAGATCCTCGCGAAAGTTCTTGAGCACCGCGGGAAGGTCAGGCACCATGCCCGAGATCAGGTGATTCGCTTGAAAAGTGTCGGTTTGCGAGAACCAGAAGATCGAGAGCTGGGTCAGCACCTTGCCGCGGTCGGGGACGCCGTTGGGCAGCACGTGATCGAAGGCCGAGATCCGATCCGTCGCCACCATCAAGAGCTGGTCGCCGCTCAGCTCGTAAGTGTCCCGCACCTTGCCGCGTGCGAAGTGCTTGAGCGGGAGCTCGGTGTCGGTCAGGGGAGGTCCGGCGATCATGAAGTGGGGACTCCCAAACCAAGACGTTCATACGCGAGGTCGGTGTGCTCGAGGCCGGCCCACGGATCGAAGACTTCGTCCATCTTCGAGCCTATGCGCTTCACCACCTCGTCGTTGTTCTCGAGCAAGGTGCGGAATCCGGTCCCGGAGCTTTCCATAGCCTGCATGGCGGCCTTCTGAACGATGAGGTAAGCATCCTCTCGCGACATTCCGCTCTCGACGAGAGCGAGGAGAACACGCTGCGAGAAAACTACGCCGCCCGCGAACTGAAGGTTGGCAAGCATGCGCTCCGGCCGAACTTGCAGTCCGCGCAGCACCTTGGTCATCTCGATCGCCATGTAATCGACGGTTGCACACGCGTCGGGAAAGATGACGCGTTCTGCGGAGGAGTGGCTGATGTCGCGCTCATGCCACAGCGCGGTGTTCTCGAGCGCGGTCACCAGATGCCCGCGTACGACCCGCGCCAGTCCGCACACGCGCTCGGTCACGACGGGGTTGCGTTTGTGAGGCATCGCGGAGCTTCCCTTCTGCTCTTTGCCAAACGGTTCGAAAGCCTCGCTGATTTCGCTGCGCTGGAGATGACGGATCTCGGTCGCGATGCGCTCCAGCGTGCCGGCCACGATCGCGAGGGCGGACATGAACTCGGAGTGGCGGTCGCGTGCTCCTCGACGCGAGGGTCGATCGTGGCATGGGTGCCAACGGCGCCGCTGACGCGACCTACGCCAGCCCCCTGAGCGGCGCCCTCGAGTCGTGAGATCGAGCGGTCGAGCTCGGCCACCCAGCCCGCAACCTTGAACCCGAAGGTGATCGGCTCGGCGACGATGCCGTGCGTGCGCCCCGCCATCAACGTCCGGCGGTGCTTGATCGCGAGGTCCGCCGCCGCCTCGCGCACGGCGGCAAGGTCGCGGCCGATCAGGCGCGCCGACTCGATCATCTGCACCGCCATCGCCGTGTCGTTGAGGTCCTGGCTTGTCATACCCAGGTGGACGTAGCGCGCCTCGGGCTGGCCGATGGACTCGTTGAGCACAGTAAGAAAGGCGATCACGTCGTGGCCGACGCGTGACTCGAGCTCGGCGATCTTCGTTGCGTCAAACGTTCCCTTGCGAATCTTCGGCAGCGCGGCTTTCGGGATCCGGCCCAGCGAGGCCCAGGCTTCGCAGGCGAGGATCTCGATCCTCAGCCACAACTCGAACTTGTGCTGGTCTGACCAGACCACCCGCAGCGCGGGCGGCGAGTATCGCTCGATCAAGAAGGGCTCCCAATCAGCACGGGCGACGCTGGAATTATATCGGCGACCGGCTGATCAAGATGTTGTTACGCGCAGATCCTCGAGCCCAATATGTCGTGGCCATCGGGCCAGGGAAGCCACCCTTAAGCGACTGGCTTGATAATCGAGGACTGCTCTTGAGCCATCCACGTAACCACCTTGAGGTGCCTCCCGTTTGAAGCGGCACAGGCTGAACGGCCGGTGAGCGACCCGTCCCGGGACGAGGAGCGAGACCTCGTCGAGCGTGCCAAGCGGGATCCGCGTCAATTTGGAACGCTCTACGACCGGCACCTTCAGCAGATCTATAGGTTCGTGTATTCAAGAGTGAGGGAGCAAACCGCGGCAGAGGACGTCACTTCGGAAGTCTTCATGAAGGCTCTGAAGGCAATGCCCCGCTACCAGGACACGGGGCGGCCGTTTGCTGCCTGGCTTTATCAGATCGCGGTCAACGCGATCGCCGACCGCTACCGCACCCTGCGCACCGCGCAGCCGCTGGACGACTTTCACGACCTGTCCGTGGCCGGACCCGCCCTCGAAGACCTCGCCGCCCACCGCGACGAGGTGCGCCGGATCTGGACGCTCGTGGAATCGCTTCCGCACCAGCAGCGGACCGCGCTGGTGCTCAAGTTCCAGGAAGACATGAAGATCGAAGACATCGCGGTGGCGATGGGCAAGTCGGCGGGGGCCGTCAAGCTGCTGATCCACCGCGGCGTGACCAAGCTGCGCGATGAGGCAGCGAGCCTGAGGCCGGTCGAATGAACTCGTACCACGACCCCGAGCTCGAGGACGTCCTCCAGGACGGTGAGCTCCAGCGCATCGCGTCGATGCTGAGCTCCGCGCACACCCCGGAGCCGCCGCTCGACGACGCCTTCCGCACCGGCCTACGCCGGCAGCTCATGAAAGAGGCCTGGGCCATGAGCGAAGGCCGCAACTCGTGGTGGCGCCGTGCCTTGGCCCCGCCGGGACTGGCGTGGGCGGGCGCTGCGGCGGGCGTGGTGTTGATCGCGTCGGTCGTCGTCTGGACGTCGCTGTCGCAGCCGGGCGGGCTGCAGCAGGTCGTGGTTCAGAGTCCCGTCGACGGCGACCGCAGCGTCGCTCTCGCGCAGCCGATCCTGGTCGCGTTCAACCAGCCGATGGACCGCAAGACCACCCAGGACGCGGTCCAGATCGCACCGGCGACCAACGTGACCTTCTCCTGGGACAGCGGCAGCCGGACGCTGGCGGTGCAGCCGACGGGCGGAACTCTCGCTCCGAATACGCAGTACCAGGTCACCATCGGGCCGGGCGCGAAAACCGCCTCGGGTAAGCCGCTTTCGACGGCGCAGACGATCACCTTCGTCACCCAGCCCAAAGCAACGCCGCCCGCGACACCGACGCCGCGCCCAACTCCGACGCCGTCACTGGGCGAAAGACCGCTGGCGACGCTTGCCGGAGCGTCGAGCCTGTCGGCCCAGTGGTCCTCGGACTCGTCCTCCATCTACTTTGTCGACGGGCAAGGGGCGCTCAAGGTCGTACCCGCCAAGGGCGGAGTGGCCACGATCATCGCGCCGGATGGCGCGGCCTCGCCCTCGATCTCGCCTACTGGCGACCGCCTCGCTTACATCCGGGCCGGCAAGATTGAGGTGCTCACGTTCGCCTCGGGCATGACCGACGAGCTTGTTGTCACCCCCGCGCCGACGCTCGTCGGGTGGACCAAGGAAAAGGTCATCTGGGCGGCCGCGGACGGCGTTTACACGAAAGGAGGCGACGGCCGCAGCCAGCAGCTGGCGCCGCTCCCATCTGCCGGCGCGGTGACGGTCGTCTCGATCGCGCCGGACGGCGCCCACGCCGTCTACCGCCAGGACCAGAACCTTTTCGTGCTCGACCTCGGGACAGGCAAAAGCGTTCAGCTCGGTCAGGCGAACGCAGCTTTCCAGGGTTGGTCGCCCGGCGGATCGGAGCTTCTCTACGCAACCACCGACAACGTGCTGATCGCCAACACGCAAGGCGCGACACAGGCGACGCTGCCAGCGGGTGATGCGAGCTGGTCGAGCCAGGACGCGATCCTGATCGGCGGCGATACCGACATCTTCCAAGGCCGGCCCGACGCCTCGAACCTCGGCCGGCTTGCCAGCGGCACCTTCCATTCGCCGCTGTGGGCGCCGAACGGCACATCCTTCGCGTTCGTCCGCGGTGGCGCGCTTTGGACGGCGACGGCGCCTACGCTGCCGCCCGAGCCGACGCCACTCGACGACGCAACCACGGTCGTCAACAACTTCATGCAGGCGCGGCTCAACAGCCAGTCGGACCAGGCGAACGCGTTCCTTGACGACAATGGCAAGGCCGCTTACGCGGGCGGCGGCTTGAGCCTCGTCGTCAAAGGCGACCCCCACTTCTCCCGGTTCTACATCCTGACCTCCGAGATCACCGGCTCACAGCCCGACACGGCGAGGTTCGTGGTTCGCCTGGTCCTGACGCGGGGCAAGATCGATGTCAGCGACTACGAGGAGACGCTCAGCCTCGTTCGGGAAGCGACCAGCAAGCAATTCCTGATCGACCAGGCATCGTCCGGGTCCCACCGGGCGCTCGGCAAGGGCGCCGAGGTGGTGAACGTGGATGTGGAGTCGGACACGGTGAAGGTGACCTTCGACAGCGATCTCGACCCGACGACCATCACCGACGCCGTGATGATCCTGGACTCCAAGGGCAAGCAGCTGGATGCCACCGCCTCTTACGCCAACCGGACTGTGACACTGAGTGGCCTCAACCTCAAAGACGGCGCGCAGTACCGTCTCGTCGTCCTGACCAAGCTCCGTGACGTGCTGGGCCAGAACGTGGCCGCCGAGTACGACCTCGACGTGGTTGGCCCGTCGTCCAAGAAGCACATCAACCACAAAGACGTCGCGACGCCGTCGCCGTCGCCAAGCACGGGCGGCTAGAGAAGCTACAGGATCTTGAGGGCGCGGGCCGCGCGGCACACCGCGGTCACCGACCCCGAGTGGACGATCTGGCCCTCCAGCGCCGCACTCAAAGCTTGGTCGAAGGGTAGGCGCAGCACCTCCATGTCCTGCTCGTAGGTCTCCGGGCTGCGGGCCGCCTCGGTCAGGTCTTCGGCGAGGAAGAGATGCGCTTTGCCAGTGAGGAAGGCGGCGCCATGCACCACACCCAGCGACGTGTACCGCTTGGCCAGCAGCCCAGTCTCCTCCGCAAGCTCCCGCCGGGCGCACACGAGTGGATCCTCGCTGTCGTCGCACGTTCCGGCCGGAACCTCCCACGAGGAGATGTCCCACGCATGCCGCCACTGTCGAACCAGCATCGTGTCGCCGTTGTCGAAATACGGCACGACGAAGGCTGAGTCCGGATTGGCCACCACCGTGTACAGCGCCTCGACGCCGTCGGGAAAGCGGATCAGGTCATCGCGTAGCTCGAAGTGACCCGAGGTGCCGCGCTTGTTGGTGCCGGCGACAGCAAAAGGCCGTCCGCTTTCCGGGTGCTCGAGCCTGGCTATTGGCGCACCAACGAGGCCACGGCGGCCGCGGCGGCCGCGACGTGGCGAGGGTCGGGGCCGTAGTCGAACGGCGATTCGTCCTCGGCCAGCTTTCTCGCATCTTCGATCAGCTGGGGATGCTCCTCGATGAACCGCGTGCTGAGGTTTCCGGAGCGGAAGTCGGAATTCTCGAGGATGGCGCGGTGGTATGGAATCGTGGTCGCCGGGCCGACCACCACGAACTCCCTCAGGGCACGGCTTGCGCGCGCGATCGCCTCCGCGCGGTCGCCGCCGTGGACGATCAGCTTGGCCACCAGCGAGTCGTAGTTCGGCGGCACGTCGGAGCCAGGTCCGAAACCAGAGTCGACCCGCACCCCGGGGCCGGCCGGCGCCACCCACCGCGAGATGCGTTTGGGGTTGGGGATGAACTTACGCAGCGGATCCTCGGCGTTGATCCGCATCTCGATCGCGTGTCCCTTCCACTCGACCTCGGACTGCGTGAAGCTCAGCTCGAGTCCGGCCGCGATGCGGATCTGTTCCTTCACGAGATCCACGCCGGTCACCGCCTCGGTGATCGGATGCTCGACCTGGAGGCGGGCGTTGACCTCCAGAAAGTAGAACTCGCCGTCGCTGAAGATGAACTCGACTGTGCCGGCGTTGACGTAGCCGGCCGCGGTTGCGGCACGGATCGCAGCCTCGCCCATGGCGCTGCGGATTTCCGCGGTCACGGCAGGCGAAGGTGTCTCTTCCATGATCTTCTGATGGCGGCGCTGGATCGAGCACTCACGCTCGCCCAGGTGCACGGCATGTCCGTGGGTGTCGCAGACGACCTGGATCTCGACATGGCGCGGGTGGCGCACGTAGCGCTCCAGGTAGACCGTCGCGTCGCCAAACGCCGACCTGGCCGCCTGGGCGGTGCCTTCGATCGCCGCCGCCAGCTCCCATTCCGACTCCACGACTTTCATACCGATCCCGCCCCCGCCGCCGGACGGTTTGAGCATCACCGGAAACCCGATCTTCCGCGCCGCCTCCAGCGCGGTCGCGGGCTCGACCGCGTCGCTGCCCGGCGTGACCGGCACACCGTTCTGCGCCGCCAGCCGGCGCGCCGCGAGCTTCGAACCAAGGGCGCGCATCGCCGAAGCGGGAGGACCGATGAACGTGACCCCGGCTGCATGGCATGCCTCGGGGAACTGGGGCTTCTCGGCGAGAAATCCGTATCCAGGATGGATCGCGTCCGCGCCGCAGTCATGCGCCACCTTGACGATCCGCTCGAGCTGGAGGTACGACTCCGTCGGCGCCGCAGCACCGATGTGATGGGCCTCGTCTGCATAGCGAACGTGAATGGCGGAGCGATCGGCGTCGGAGTAGACGGCGGCGGTCGCGATCCCGAGCTCGCGACACGCCCGCATGATGCGGATCGCGATCTCGCCGCGGTTGGCGACCAAGATTTTCTTGAAAAGCTTGCTTTTCATTCTTTCAAGCGGACGAGTTCTTTCTTCAAGCGATCGCGAGCAAAGGCTGGTTCGGCGTCACCACCTCGCCTTCCCTGACGTAGACGGCGGAGACCTTGCCCGCGACCGTGGTGACGATGTCGTTCTGCATCTTCATCGCCTCGAGCACCGCAACCACATCGCCGAGCTTGACCACGTCGCCGGGCTTGACGGGGACCTTGACGATGAGCCCCTGCATCGGAGCGATGACAGTTCCCTCAGTGATTTTGGGCGCCGCAGGTGCGGCACCGCTTCCCCCAGCGGCGGAGGCGGCGTTGCTCGCGACCACGGAAAGTCCAGCCCCGCTGACGCGCACCTTGAAAACCTCGCCCTCGACCTCGACGTCAAACTCCGCATGGCCATGTTGCGCGCCCGCCGGGAAGGGCTCGGCGGCTGCGGCCTGTATCGCAGCCGGCTGCGGCCTTTCCACAGAGGCCGGCGCAGGTCGTGTCGACGGCCTTTCACCGTCCTGTTTTTCGGGCTGCGGACCGCGCGCGTAGTCCGGCGCAAGGCTCGGAAACATCAGGTGGATCAGCACGGTGTCGTGGGTCGGCTCGAATCCGAGCTTGCGGACCTGCTGGCGCGCGAGCTCCACCTGCGGCTCCAACAAATCGGCCGGGCGGATGGTGATGGGCTCCTCGCGACCGAGCACCAGCCTGCGGAGCTCGTGGTCGGCCGCCACCGGCGGCCTCCCGTACAGTCCCTGCAGATAATCCTTGAGCTCCTGGGTCACGGTCGCGTAGCGGTCACCGCCGATCACGTTGTAGACAGCCTGGGTCGCGATCATCTGGCGGATGGGCGCGACCAGGGGCGGGTAGCCGAGTTCTTTGCGCACCCTATTCGCCTCGTCGAGCACCTCGCCCGCCCGATCGCCCGCCTTGTGTGCGTCGAGCTGCGCGTAGATGTCTTCGAGCATGAAACCCGGCATGTGGTAGCGGAGGATGCTGGCATCGATGCGGTCGGCGACAGGGCTCAGGTGCTCGATGTGCCGGTGCTTCAGCTCCTCAACCTCGCGCTGGACATCCCACATCTTGCTCAGGTCCAGGCCGGTGTCGTACTCCCCGCCTTCGAGGGCGGCGATCACGCTTTCCGCCGCGGGCTGCGAGGCGCCCCAGGCGAGCGGAGAGATCGCAACATCGAGCACCTCCGCTCCCGCCTCGACCGACGCCATGTAAGCCATGGGCGCCATCCCGCTGGAGCAGTGCGAGTGGACGTCGATGGGGACTTTGACCATGTGCTTCAAAGCCGTCACCAGCTCCCAGGTCGCCTGGGGGCTGAGCAAGCCCGACGTGTCCTTGATCACGATCTCGTGACAGCCCATGTTGACGAGGCCCTTGGCGAGCGATCCCCAGAGCTCGAGGTTGTGCGCGGGCGAGATCGCGTAGCTGAGGGCGCCCTGCACCTTCTTCTTCGCCTTCAACGCTGCGGCAATCGAAGCCTCCATGTTGCGAAGGTCGTTGAGCGGATCGAAGACACGGAACACGTCGACTCCGCAATTGGCCGCGTGCTTGATGAACAGCTCGACCACGTCGTCCGCGAAGTTGCGCTTGGAGACGAGGTTCTGGCCACGGATCAAGGCCTGGATCGGTGTGTTGGGCGTGGCCTTGTTGAGCTTACGAAGGTACTCCCACGGGTCCTGGTGGATTCGCAGCTGGGTTTCGAAGGTGGCGCCGCCGAACGCCTCCATCGCGGCGAATCCGATGGAGTCCATCATGGCCGCGATCGGCACGATCTCTTCGGTCCGCAGATAGCCGCCGAGGAGCGACTGCTGCGCGTCGCGAAAGGTCGTGTCGACCAGGCGGACGCGAGCCTTCTTCTTCGCCACTAAGCGGTGGCCAGGGCGGCGCGCTTCTCGCCGTGCCGCCGCTCGACGTCGGCATCGTTCAAACCGATGATTCGCGCGGCGAGCCAGGCGGCGTTTCTGGCGCCGGCCTCGCCGACGGCGACGGTTGCGACCGGCACTCCGGCCGGCATCTGGACGATGGAGTAGAGCGAGTCAACCCCTCCAAGGTGTTGTGTCGGAACGGGGACGCCGATTACGGGCAGATCGGTCCACGCCGCAACGACACCGGGAAGGTGCGCCGCTCCGCCCGCGGCCGCGATCACCACCTTCAAACCGCGAGAGCGGGCGCTCGTCGCCCACTCCATCACACCGCGTGGGTTGCGATGCGCGGAGCACACTTTGAGCTCGTGCGCCAATCCAAGCTCCTCGAGCACTTTGACGCACGACTCCATCAACGGCAGATCCGACTTCGAGCCGAGGATGACACCGACGACTGGCTGCACTAAATCGCCTCCTCGGCTATGTCGGACCTGAAGAAAGCCCCTTCGAATCGTACCTTTCGAGCGCCCGCCAACGCGGTCTGCCGGGCCTGCGCGACGGTGTCCGCCAACGCGACCGAGGTTAGGACCCGGCCGCCGTCAGTGACCAGGCCACTGTCGGGGTCGAAGCGTGTGGCGGCGTGAAAGATCAGGACGCCTGGCGGCATCTCGGCGAGGCCACGAATCCGGTGGCCCAGCTTCATGGCCACATCGTCCGGATAGTTGCCTGACGCGACCACGATGCCGACCGACACCCTGGCGCTCCAGCGCAGCTCGGGATGCGAGGCCAGATCGCCTTTGGCCGCAGCCAGCGCAAGGGCGACGAAGTCGCTCGCCAGCCGGGGCAGCACGACCTGTGCCTCTGGGTCGCCGAAGCGCGCGTTGAACTCGAGCGTGCGCAGACCTTTCTCAGTCAGCATCAGCCCGGCGTAGAGCACGCCGCGGAACTCATCGCCAGAAGATGCCAACTCCGCGATCGCCGGGCGCATGACGCCGTCGACCACCTCCTGTACGACGGCGTCGTCCACTGCTTTGGGCGGCGAGTAAGCGCCCATACCTCCGGTGTTGGCGCCCGTGTCGCCGTCATGGGCGCGCTTGTAGTCGCGAGCCGGCGCCAGAGCAAGGACCTCGGTGCCATCGGTCACGCCCATGACGGAGAGCTCGGGTCCATCGAGGCGTTCCTCGACGACGATCGTGGCGCCACTGCGGCCGAACCGCTGCTCCACAAGCATCGCGTCGATCGCGTTCTCCGACTCCTCGACGCTTTCGCACACGATCACTCCCTTGCCCCGAGCCAGTCCGTCGGCCTTCACGGCCACCCGCCCGTCGTGTTCGCGAGCCCACGCCTTGGCGGGGAGCGGCTGCGTAAAGGTTTCGAAGTCCGCAGTCGGGATCCCCGCGTGTCGCATCAACTTCTTGGCGAAGGATTTGCTCGATTCGATGCGGCCCGCACCACGATTTGGGCCGAACACGTTGAAGCCCGCGTGCCGCAGCGCATCACCGACGCCGGCGTCGACAGCTGCCTCGGGTCCGAGCACGATGAGGCCAAGCTTTTCGCGCCTGGCGAAATCGACCAGGCGAACCACGTCAGCTGCGCCGATCGGAACGTTGCGCGCCATCCCGCCGGTGCCGCCGTTCCCGGGCGCGCAGTAAACGCGCTCGACGAGCTCAGACTGGACGCACTTCCACACGAGCGCGTGCTCACGCGCGCCGGAGCCCACAACGAGTACTTTCAACGCCGGTTATTGGAGCATGGCGGCGGCCGCTGCAGTGACGAGCTGGTGGGCGTCTCCCCAGTCCACAACCTCGGTGCGGCGGCTCCAGTATCGCCGGCCGCCGGTTCGCCAGGTCCCGTCCGGCCGGCGCTTTTTAATGAGCAGCTCGACCGCATCGTCGGCACGTGGATCCCTGAGCAGCCCAAGCATCGCGAGCGCGCGCAGGCCGTGGAAGAAGTCGTAGTGCCAGTAGTGCGGCCAGTGGATATGCACCCACTCGTCGTGGATCACCCCTCCTGTTTCCATGGAACGAAAGAGGCGATGCTCGAGCAGGAGCTCTCCGGCACGGCGCGCCGCCAGACGTGCGCGACCGTCGCCGGTGCTCCGATGGTATTCGACCAGTCCCCAGATCGGCGCCAGGGTTTCGTGAAACGACGAGCGGCGGGCATGCGGATTTGTGTCGCAGTTCCAGCCGCCGTCTGGCCACTGCGCGCGGAGGAGCACCTCGGCGAGGTGGCGGACGCCGAGCCTGTTGGACATCCGGAGCCGGCAGCACACCGCCAGCGCATTGCCCTCCATCGAAGCGTGGCGGCGTTCCATGCCCGCGATCACAAGAGGTTCGGAAGGAGCTGCGATCCAGTCGAGCACCGTCTTCGCCGCGGCGCGGGCGGCGCGGCTTCTGCCCGGCACGCCCAGCTCGACGAGCGAAACGAGCCGCCAGTGGGCCCCCGTCCACTTGGAATACGGATGGACCCCAAAGCCGCCGTCAGGGCGCTGGCCCGACAGCAGGCGCTCGATAATCGACCGGCGCCAGGCCGGGTCTACTCCCACTCGATCGTGCCCGGGGGTTTGGACGTGATATCGAAAACCACGCGGTTCACGCCCTTCACCTCGTTCACGATTCGGTTGCTGATCCTCGCCAGCACCTCGTACGGCACGCGTGCCCAGTCGGCGGTCATCGCGTCTTCGCTGGTCACCACCCGCACCGCGACCACGTTGGCGTAAGTCCGGTAGTCGCCCATCACCCCGACTGTCTCGAGCGGTGTGAGCACCGCAAACGACTGCCATACCTGTCGGTAAAGACCGTTGCGCTTGATCTCATCCACCACGACCCAGTCGGCGTCACGCAGGATCTCGAGGCGCTCGGCGGTTACCTCGCCAAGGCAGCGGATCGAGAGACCCGGGCCAGGAAACGGCTGCCTGAACACCATCTCCTCCGGCATTCCCAGCTCCAGACCGACCGCACGGACCTCGTCCTTGAACAGATAGCGCAGCGGCTCGATCAACCGGAAGCGCAGGCCAGACGGCAGTCCGCCGACGTTGTGATGAGTCTTGATCTTCGATGCGGTGTCCGCGACGTCGGGCGCGGTCGACTCGATGACATCCGGGTAGAGCGTGCCCTGGGCCAGGAAATCGATCCGGCCGAGGCTTGTCGCCTCGGCCTCGAAGACCGAGATGAACTCCCGGCCCACGATCCGCCGCTTCTGCTCCGGGTCGATGACACCGCGCAGCGTGGCCAGGAAGCGCTCGGTCGCATCCACGTACCGGATGCTCATGTCGAGATTGCCGTGCATGACGTCGAGCACGCGCTCAGGCTCTTCCTTGCGCAGCAACCCGTTGTTGACGAACACGCACGTGAGCTGGTCTCCGACGGCGCGGTGCACGAGAGTGGCGGCGACCGCCGAGTCGACTCCACCCGAAAGCGCGCAGATCACCCGGCCGTCGCCAACCTGCGTGAGGATGCTCTCCGTCGCCTCGGCGATGAACGAACCCGCCGTCCAGGAGGGCGTGCAGTGACAGACGCCGAATAGAAAATTGCGCAGGATCTCGCGGCCGCTCGGCGTATGCACCACCTCGGGATGGAACTGGATGCCGAAGATGCCCTTGCCACTTGTGAACGCCGCGACAGGCGAGTTGCCGCTGGTTGCCAGAAGCTCAAAGCCCGGCGGCATCTCGCTCACGTGGTCACCGTGGCTCATCCAAACCGGCAGCTCGCCCTGCAACCCATGAAACAAGGCGTTCGGACCACGCACGGAAAGCAGCGCCGGGCCGTACTCGCGCGCATGGCCAGGGTCGACCCTGCCGCCGAGGTGGTGTGCGATCAGCTGCATGCCGTAGCAGATGCCAAGCACGGGCACGCCGGCGTGCAGCGCCGCCGGATCGATCTGAGGCGCGCCTTCGTCGTAAACGCTTGAGGGCCCGCCACTGAGGATCAGGCCCGCGGGATGGCGCTTCTCCAGCTCGGACCAGGGAGTCGCGCCAGGCACGAGCTCGCAGTAGACGTTGGCCTCGCGCACGCGCCGCGCGATCAGCTGGCTGAACTGAGAGCCGAAGTCGAGGACGAGGACCGTCTGCTGGCGCGCGTTCTTCTCGACTTTTTCCCGCCTCGCCGCGGCGGTCGTCATAGGGGCCCCCGCGAATTCAAGGCGAAGCCTCGGAATTCGCGGGGATTGGTCAGTTCTTGCCCATCCCCACGTGCTGCGCCTGCTGGAACACCTTGCCCTCGGAGACGATCGAAGGCGCGATCACCAGCTCGACGTGCTGGAACTCGGCGATGTCCCGAGCCCCGCATACGCCAAGCGCCGACCGCAGCGCTCCCGCGAAGTTCTGCGTGCCATCGTCCACTCGCGCGGGCCCGAGCAAAATCTCGCGCAGCGTCGCCTTGGTGCCGACCTGGATCCTGGTCCCGCGTGGAAGGTTGGGATCGGGCGTGGCCATGCCCCAGTTGAAGCCCTTCGACGACGACTCTTCAGCGCCGGCAAGCGGTGTGCCAATCATGACCGCGTCCGCACCGGCCGCGAACGCCTTGCAAACGTCGGCGCCGATGCGCATGCCCCCATCGGTGATCACAGCGACGCGCATGCCTCCGCGACGCATGTGCTCGTCGCGTGCAGCAGCAACATCCGCAGTGGCGGTCACTTGCGGCACTCCGACGCCGAGCACTCCCCGCGTCGTGCATGCAGCGCCGGGACCAACACCGACCAGGATCCCGGCGATGCCGGTCTCCATCAGCTCGAGAGCCGTGTCGTACTGGACGCAGTTGCCCACGACGACCGGGATATCGCAAGCGCGAACAAGCTCATCGAAAGCAAGCTGGTGATACGAGCGCGATGAATGTCGAGCCGTGAGCACAGTGCCCTGCACGACGTATACGTCCGCACCCGCCCGCTGCACGATGTCCGATCGCTCCTCGGCGCGGCCGGGCACAGTCGACACCGCACACGGTACACCCGCCGCCTTGATGGCCTTGATTCTCTCCGCGATCAGCTTCGGCTTGACGGGCTCGCGGTAGGCCTGCTTCAGGACGGCGTTGACTGTGGAGCGGTCCGCCGCAGCGATCTTCTTGATGATCGGGGCCGAGTCCTCATAGCGCGTATGGACGCCGTCGAGGTTGAGGACAGCGACACCGCCGAGCTTGCCCATCGCGATCGCGAAATCGACGTCGACCACGCCATCCATCGCCGAACCCCAAAAGGGCAGCTGCAGAGCGAACCGCTCGACCATCGAAAACGAGATGTCGACCTCGTCCGGATTCAGAGTCACACCGCCCGGGACGAGAGCGACCTCGTCGAATCCGTACGCGCGGCGCGCCCGCCGTCCGATCCCGATCTCGAAATCCCCACGAATTTCGAGGCTTTGCCGTGAATTCGCGGGGACCCCTGACTGGCCAGAGTGCTCCCGGGAGATCTCCTCTCGGGCTTCAAGTCGGGTCTCCTTCAGGGTGTGCTCACTCCATTGAATGGGGCGGGTTCGGCGAATTATACCCGAGGCTATTCTGTTGACGGTGTACCGCACGCTCGAGTACCTGAACGGAATCTCAGACGATGATGTGCGCCGATTGCGCTCCGTCGGCATTCATCACACAAACCAGCTGCTCCATCGAACATCCCTGGACATCGACCGCCGGCGGCTGTCGAAGAAGACCGGAATCAGCGCGGATCGACTGCTCGAGTTCGTCCATCAATGCACCCTGCTCGAGGTGTCCGGGATGGACCGATGGCTGCCGCTCATGCGCCGGCTCGGCATCAACTCGATGCCGGACCTTCGTCAGCAGAACGCCAAAGAGCTGCATGGAAAATTGCTCGAGGCGATCGGGCTGGCCGGCGCGCCCGGCCTGACCGACGTTCAGTACTGGATCAGCCAGGCCACCGCGCTGGACATCGTGGAGCCGCCGGAGCCGGAGAAGCGAGTTCCGGTAATCAAGTAGGAAGAAGGGGCAGGGCTACCAGCCCTACCCCTCATTGCCTTGTTTACGTCACGGTAGGGTCGCGACGAAGACGTCCGTCGGATTCGTGTTCGAGGTTGGCGCGATGTTGCTGCTCGCCGCCGCGCACAGCGGGTTGCTGGCCGGATATGGCGCGTCGCAGTTCGTCTTCACAAAGGCGGCCATGAAGCCGGTGCCGCTCGGCTGCAGGCCTTCGTAGTCACCAAGGAAGAAGCCACGAGCGATGGGCGCGGTCCGCGAGTCGAACGGACCCGCGATGTGCTGCTCGCCGCCCCATGTCGCTCCGCCGTCGGTGGAGTACTTGACCCAGTAATCCGTCGGCAAATGGTCAGTTTGCCCGGCCGCCAGATTGCGGGTGTCGTAGTAGGTCACCGCGACTCTGCCGCCGTTGACAGCGACGCTGGGCGTGAAGGTTGGCAGGCCCGACGGCAAACGCTCCACGACGGTTGGTCCCACCCACGTGTCGCCGCCGTCGCCGGATGTGGCGACGAGGATCTCGTCGTCCCACGCGCCTCTGCTCTGCTTGAGCTGCTTTTGGTACTTGGTCGAGCTCTCCCACGCCGCGTAGAGCCTTCCGCTGCTGGGATCGACGGCGACCTCCTCGATCACGTCGCCCACGCGCAAGGGCTCGCCCGTGAAGGGATCGTGCACGCCCAGGTTGTTCAAGGGCGCGATGACCTTCGGCTGCGTCCAGGTGTCGCCGCCGTCTGTCGACTTGACGAACGCAAGCTGCTGGTTGCTGCGCGTGCCTTGGAAGGGAGTGTTCGGGGACACGATCAGGTCACAGAAGTCGTAGAGGGTGCCGTCAGGGGCGACCACGATGATGTTGCCGATTGTCTGCTGGCGGTTCTTGGTGTCGATGATGACCTTCGCATCGCTCCATGTCTGCCCGCCGTCGGTCGTCTTGGAGAAGTACGCCGGCCCGGTGTACGCCTGTGCGTGCGGGTTGTCGTCAGGGTTGTCGGTCGGAAGGATCAGCGTGTCCCACACCGTGTAGGCAACACCGGCTTTCACCGGATCCGCGGTGGTGGCGTTCTTGTCGGTGCTCATGTCGTTGGTGTCGAAGAACCCGCCGGGAATGCGCTGGATGTGGTCCCAGGTGGCGCCTCCGTCCACGGAGCGCGCGGCCACGACGGCATTGGCCCCGTTGGGCACCTGGATGTTGAACGAGAGCGCCGAAAAGTAGGCGGTGCCGTCAGGACCAATGGACACCCACGGGTCCGAGGCCCTGAAGTAACCGGCAAGGGACGGATCAACGGGTGCAGGCCCACAGGCGTTCAGCGAAATGGTGGTCTCGCCCCAGCTGTTGCCGCTGTTGGTCGAGAAGCCGATTCCGATCCCGTGCGCGCCACCGTTCGACTTCCGGTCCTGGTGCCAAACGGCGATCGCGTTACTGCCGTGCACTGCCACCTGAGGCTCGACCTCGGCATCGAGAAACGTCCTGCCGGTCAACGAGTTGTCGTGCGTCGAACAGGCGGCAAAGGGTGACGGCCCGCTGATAAGCACCGGCGTGATGGCGGCCACCGCGGTCGACGAAGTGATCAACGCCACTCCGCTCGCGAGCGTGGCAGCCCATAGAGCTTTCCTGAGCAATTCAAGTCCCCCCTTTTTGCGCTCCCCTGCGCACAACCAAGCCAGCGATATCTTCAGATGACCTTAATCCCAGCCGGTTCGTTCGCGCAACCACGCGATCGTCACCCTGCCCTGCGCCGCCTGGAATGCGCGGACGGTCGGGATCCCAGGCGGCGGCGGCTCGAGCGCGCGGACCACGAAGTAGCCGGCGAGGGTGCAGACGACTGCGTCGAGCTCGTCTTTATGGACGCGGCTCAAGTCGAGCCTGCCCACGAAGTCGGCCGGGCTGGGGCCTCCCTGCATGGCGACGCTCGGAGCCATGCCAAAAAGGTCGATCCACCATGCGCCTGTGCGCGCCCAGGGCCAGTCGAGCACATACAGCCGATCACCGGCGATCAAAAGGTTGTCGGCGCGGGCATCGAAATTCAGGAGGGTCTCGCCTTCGGCCGCTCGGGGCGCCTGCGACTCGAGCTCTGCGAGGCGAGCCAGGTTGCGCATGCACCAGGCGTCGAGCCTGTCCTCGCCCCGCTGCAGCGCCTCCTGCCAGCCATTGATGTTGCGCGCGAACCCCTGAGACGCTGTCTCGTCGACCGCGATGGGAGACGGCGTCAGGTCCGCAGCCATCCGGGTGAACGTCTCGACGACCAGGTTGAGGTCGTCCTCGGTCCAGGGTTCATGCGGATGCCGGCCGTCGATGTCCTCGAGGCAGAGCGCGACCCAGCCCTGCTCGTCGAACGTCCAGAGCAGGCGCGGGGCGTGAGCCGATGCCGGCAGGGCGGCCAGGATCCGCGCTTCGCGGCGGTGGATGTCAGGAGTGTCCGGATTCGCCGCCTCGCTGACCGCCTTCACGAATACGCGGCGCCCGTCGTCGAGTCGCAGCCGGGCCGCAAGCCCGGGTGAAAAACCCTGCGGCTGGGTAATCGCCTCGACGATGGGGGCGCCCACGCGGGCTTCGAGCGCCGCTCGAACGGACCCGGGGACCTCTTCCCAATGGACGCGAACACCCATCGCCGGTACGCGGCTAGAGAAAGACGCCCCTCCGCAGTTTCAGGTTGTCGTAGATCCCCCTCTGGATGGTGTCGCGCACCTCGTCCGCGAGCGCCATCACGAGGTGCTGGTCCTCGGCGACCTTGACCGGCAGATCCGCGACCTCAACCGGTGCGTGGAACTGGATCCGCCACTTGCTCGGCAGCGGGATCATGCCGAGCGGGCCGAGCCATGGCCAGAACGGTGTGACCGGAAAGTAGGGCAGACCGAAGAACCGGGCCACCGCTCCGAGGTCACCGACCATCGGATAGATCTCCTCCGAACCCACGACCGAAATCGGAATGATCGGCGCCTG
>Ga0209056_10002277_pt1 | contig 20800 bp, 10 predicted proteins | sample GraSoiAngelo_114_FD_185876 | JGI IMG/M metagenome (GOLD analysis project Ga0209056, IMG submission 185876) | Grasslands soil microbial communities from the Angelo Coastal Reserve, California, USA - 14_0903_13_40cm (SPAdes) (version 2) | ecosystem: Environmental > Terrestrial > Soil > Grasslands...
GGGCCACAAAGCGAACACGTTCATCCATAACCGAACACTCCTTCCACGGCATCACTCCCTCCCCTAAAGGGAAAGAGTGTCACCCATGTGTCCGGTACAAACCGTCACCCATGTGTCAGGCCGCTCATAGAACCAGCAATTTACAGCATACGAAAAAGCCGAAGACATCCTGGTTGTGGGCCAGGAGGTCAATGGTTCAAATCCATTCGCCGCGACCACTTCTCATTTCATGGATTTCTCAGCGAACTGAAGCGCGTCTTGAATTGTTTTGGCGACGCGGCGTGCGCGGGCTTCGGGGCTTCGGTAGTAGAAGATGCCGAGCAGGTGCCTGCGCCGACCTGACGGGGACATACGCATCCACCCTTCGCGGGCTCGCGGATCGCGAGCGAAAGCCACCTGCAAGATCGGAGGTAGCTCGCGCTCGGCTTCCATAGTGGCCAGCAAGCGCTCCGCGATCTGCTGTGCACGGCGCACGCGGGATTCACTGCTCTTCACTTGCGTGATCCAATCGGCGATTGCCTTGCGTGTCGAGTAGTTCAGGTGGTCGAACCAGCGGCGGAGCGGGCGGTGCTCGGCGAGGCTGGCCTTCAATTCCGCCGGCAGGGTGACGACGCGCTCTTCCGTGTCGGGTTCGAGGCGGAACTGTGCGATCGTGCCGACGACGGCTCTGGCGCCCTGCTGCATCCGCTTGTTGACGAGCAGGATGTGACCGCCTTTGCCTCTGGGGAAGAGAGAGGTGCGAAAAGCGAAACCGTTGATCTCGCCCTTCACCTTGAGCTGCCCGCGCGCTCCCCAAAGCTTGTGCACGTCGAACGGAATCCGGATAATCACCCATTTTAACGGAGAATTGATGCGCTCGAGCGTGGCCCGAAACGATTTTGCGGAGGGCTTGGCCATCGACCTCACGCGAAATAAGCGACCTCCATTATGCCTCGACTGATTATGTCGCCGCCGATCAGAAGGACAGGAAGCGCATGGCAGCGCCAGCGAGCGCGCCGCCGAGGAGAGGCCCGATTACCGGAATCAGCGCGTAGGTCCAATCGGAGCCGCCCTTCCCCGCGATTGGCAAGACCGCGTGAGCGATGCGTGGGCCGAGGTCGCGCGCGGGATTGATCGCATAGCCGGTAGTGCCGCCAAGCGAAAGGCCGATACCCCACACAAGACTGGCGACGAGATATGGGCCCAGGCCGGCCGCAGGGCCGGCGGCAGAAACTGACCTCGAAAAGATTGCGCCCACGGCGAACACAAGAACGAAAGTGGCGATGATTTCGCTCAGGAGATTCGGCAGCAAGCTGCGAATCGCCGGCGCGGTGCAGAAGCAGGCTCGTTTGGCTGATGGGTCCGGCGTCTCTTTCCAGTGGGGAAGATAGTGCAGCCAGACCAGTGCGCCGCCGAGAATCGCTCCGAGCATCTGAGCCGCGAGATAGGGTCCGAATTTGGAAAAGTCGCCGGAGCGCAGGGCAAAACCGAGCGTCACGGCGGGGTTCAGGTGCGCGTCGGCGCTGCCGGCGGCGATCGCAGTGAAGACGCCGACCATGACAGCGATGGCCCAGCCCGTCGTGATGACCATCCATCCGGAAGCTTCGGCTTTGGAGCGCTTGAGCAGGACGCCCGCAACTACGCCATCGCCCAGAAAGATCAGCATCATCGTGCCCAGGAATTCGCCGAGCAGTGGCGAGTGCATGTCGGTCTCCTTCCGCTGAGTAAGATGCGTCTTTCAAAGAGCTGTGGACCGGGAAATGCGGCTCATTCTACCCAGTCGAACGAGCGAGTGACGGCTTTTTTCCATTCGCGGTACAACTGCTCGCGCCGAACTTCATCGAGGTGCGGTTTCCAGGTGCGATCCGCCCCCCAGTTGGCGCGCAGAGCATCGGCGCTCTCGAAAAAGCCGACGGCCAAACCCGCAGCGTACGCCGCGCCTAGGGCTGTGGTCTCGAGGATTACGGGACGCACGACCTCGCGATTGAGGATGTCGGCCTGGAATTGCATAAGCAGTTCGTTCGCGACCATGCCGCCATCGACGCGCAACGAGCCGAGCTCGATCTGCGCATCCTTTTCCATCGCTTCCACGACTTCGCGCGTTTGGTATGCCGTGGCCTCGAGCACGGCGCGGGCGAGATGGCCCTTGTTTGCGTAGCGCGTGAGTCCCGCGATTACGCCGCGCGCCGTGTCTTTCCAATAGGGGGCGAAGAGTCCGGAGAATGCCGGGACAAAATAGACGCCGCCATTGTCGTTCACCGTGCGAGCGAGGGCTTCGATGTCCGCGCTCTTTTCGATCAGGCCGAGGTTGTCGCGCAGCCACTGCACGAGAGCGCCGGCGATGGCCACGCTGCCTTCGAGCGCGTAGCAGGCTCTTTCCTTACCGAATTTGTAGGCGATGGTTGTGAGCAGCCCGAAGTGCGAGGGCACATTGCGCTCACCGGTATTCATCAGCAGGAAGCAACCGGTTCCGTAGGTATTTTTCACTTCGCCGGGCTGAAAACAGGTTTGGCCGACAAGAGCCGCCTGCTGATCCCCGAGATCGCCCGCGATGGGGACGCCGGAAATCAGCGGAAGCGTTGCCGAGCCATAGATTTCGCTGCTCGAGCAGACCCGCGGAAGCATCGGGCGGGGAATCTCGAATGCGGCGAGGAGTTCGTCGTCCCAGTCGAGGGTTGAGAGATTCAGGAGCTGGGTGCGGCTGGCATTGGTGACGTCGGTGACGTGCACGCCGCCGCGCGTGCCGCCGGTGAGATTCCAGAGGAGCCAGGAATCGATGTTTCCGAAGAGCGCGTCTCCGGCAGCGGCTCTTTCGCGAGCGCCAGGGACGTTCTGCAAAATCCATCGAAGTTTTAGGCTGCTGAAATAGGTGCTGAGCGGAAGCCCTGTCTTTGCGCGGAAGCGGTCTTGGCCCCGGATTGCGGCGAAGCGCGAGACATCTTCAGCAACGCGCATGTCTTGCCAGACAATGGCATTGGCAACGGGCCGGCCGGTCGTGCGGTCCCAGACGACCGTGGTTTCGCGCTGATTGGTGATGCCAATGGCGGCAAGATCTGCCGGACCGAGGCCCCTCGCGGAGAGCGCTGCGGCGATGACCTCCCGGGTGCGGCGCCAGATTTCAACGGCATCGTGCTCAACCCAACCGGCGCGCGGGTAGATCTGTTCGTGCTCCTTCTGCGCGGCGGCGACGACGCGCGCGGCTTGGTCGAAGACCATGAAGCGCGTGCTCGTGGTTCCCTGATCGATGGCTCCGACATAAAGTTTCATCGCGCTCGGTGTCCTTTACATGGGATCGAATGTCGTGCGCAAATCCGTTGCTTGGAGCGCCGGCTCAGCGGGAAGGCCTAGCGCCGCGAGAAAATCGTTGATTTTTTCGGCGTAAGCCGCGATAGCCTGCTGAGTTTCTGCCGCGGTCCATCCGAGTTCGCGCGCGAACTGTGAAGCAACCGCGGGGGCAGCGTGCAGGGCCTTGCGCCAGTCGTAGAGCTGAAGGCCGATCCGGCGCGCTAGAACATCTTCGATCGTCATCGCCATTTCGTTGCGAATCGCATAGACGACCTCGGCGTGAATGTGCGGCAATCCTTCGAGAAGCCGCGCCGCGAGTGCCGGCTCGCTGCGCGCGAGCGACAAAACTTCTTCGGCTGCGCCGCCGAATTTCTGCGCCAGGTGACGCGCGGTATCGTCGGCTACGCCGTACTTGGCAGCGAGCTCACGCCAGGCGCCGGACCAGTATCCCGCGGCTCCGGCGAGCGGAAACTCTCTTGTGCGGCACGAAGTTACCGGCCCGCCAAGCAGGCCTTGGACGGCGTCGATCGTTTCCTCGGCCATGAGGCGATACGTAGTCCATTTGCCGCCGAGAATACTGATGAGCCCGGTGGCGGCGTCCACTTCGACCTCGTGATCGCGGAGAAGTTCTTTTGTATTGCGGCCTTTGCCAGCCGCCACGAGGGGGCGCAGCCCGGAGATGCCGCTGACGATCTGCTCGGGGCGAAAAGATCTGGCCAGATACGGATTGAGTTGCCGGAGCAGGTATTCGGCTTCTTGGCGGAGGACAATCATTCTTGTTTCGGGCGCTACTTCGTCGTCGGTTGTGCCAACCAGAAGACGGCCAAGCCACGGAATAGCGAAAACCACGCGGCCGTCTTCCGTCTTGGGCACGAGGAGCGCGTCATGGCTCGCGAAAGACTCCAAGGGCAAGAGTATGTGCACACCCTTGCTGGGACGGAGGCGTTTAGCGGTGTCTGGATTCGCCATTTGCCGCACGGCATCGGATGCCGCGCCAGTGGCGTTGACGAAAGCGCGCGCGCGAACGATGAAGCGCTGCTTGGAGAATCCGTCATCGATAACCCCGGCGGCGAGGCGGCCATCGGGCGATTTCGCGAAGGAAGCCACGCGGGCGTAGTTGAGAGCTTCGCCGCCGCTTGCGACGAATGTTTGAATGAGCGCGAACGCGTAACGCGAGTCGTCAAATTGACCGTCGGCGTAGGCGACGGCGCCACGGAGACGTTCGGGCGCCAGCGCGGGCATGCGTCGAAGAACCTCTTCGCGCCGCAAAAAGCGGCTGGGGGAGAGACGCGCGTCGCCGGAAAGCCAATCGTAGAGTTTCATTCCCGTGCGGTAGTAGAACGCCTGGCTCCGACTGAAAACCGGCAGGAGAAATTCAACCGCGTGCGCGAGATGCGGAGCGTTCCGGAGCATGTACAGGCGCTCGCGCAGGGCGCGCTGTACCATGCGGTATTCGGCTATGTCGAGTTTCTTTACCGCCTGCTCGAGGTAGCGCACGCCGCCGTGGGCGAGTTTGGTGGAAGCGCTGGAAGCGGCTGCGGCAAAATCCGCTCCTTCGAGGAGGACGGTTTTCAGGCCGCGGAGTTGCGCGTCCAGGGCGCAGCCGGCGCCGGTAGCGCCGCCTCCAATGACGCAGAGGTCGAAGGCATGGGCTGTGATTTGCTTCAAGGCTTCGGCGCGGCGTTTCATGAAAGCATCGGCTCGGACAGCAAAGCGCTGCGAGCGAACTCTAGGTAATACTGAAAATCCCCGGGAAACGCCAGCAGACGGAAGGCCGTGAGACGCCAGGCCAAAAGGTGCATCTAATAGCTGTAGGGACAGAACAGTGAGGTACGGGGTCAAGGAGCGCTGATTATGAATGCGAAACTACACGAGTTGAGAATGATCTTGAGGACTGCGGCGGCCGTGGCAGTCCTGGGCTTGATCGCGGCAATGCCTACGCCCGCAGCGGGCAACTCCGTCACGATGACGGTGACGGCGGTTGGCAAGAAGAAGGCAGCGCCGCGGATTTCGCCGAGCGATGTGCTGGTGCATGAGGGGAAGGACAAGGCCAGGATGCAAGTCGTGGACTGGAGGCGCGGGGAAACACTATACCTGGCGATTCTGATCGACGATGGCGTGGACAACCGCGTTGCGGTGCAATTGAATGACATCCGGGATTTTATCCGTGAGCAGCCTTCGACGACGTATGTTGCGGTGGCCTATGCGCGCAATGGCATGGCGCAGATCGCGCAGGACTTCACAAAGGACCATGCCAAGGCCGGGAAGGCGCTGCGAATTCCACTCGGTGATGTGGGTGCGCTGGGAAGTCCGTATCTTTCGCTGCAAGACTTGATCCATCGCATGCCCAAGGGGGAGCGGCGGGCCATTGTGCTCGTTTCGTCGGGTATCGACTACTTCCGCGGAGATTTCGGTCCCTTCAGTCCGGATCTCGACACGACGATTGAAAGAGCGCAGCGAGAAAACGTCACCCTTTATGCGATGTTTGCGCCGGGCGCCGGCCGCAGAAGCCGATTCTTTTTCCGGGTGAACAACGCGCAGGCTAGCTTGAGCAAACTGGGGGACGAGACGGGAGGCGCGGCCTTTTATCTCGGCTTTGACCAGCCCGTCACCTTCAAGCCCTATTTGGACGAAATCCGCACCTATCTGGACAACCAGTATTTGCTGACGTTCCGGCCAGAGAGAAGTCCGAAGGACCGCTTCGAGAACGTGAAGGTCGGAACCGAAGTTCCGGCCGTGCGATTTCTCGCCGCGCCGCAAGTGTACGTGCGGAAGAGCTAACGATTCCTTTGCCACCGGGGACAAGCGGAGGCGCGGCGAACATGCCGCGCCTCTTTTGTTTTTCGCGCGAGCTTGTGCGTGCTTCACCTGCCGGTCTACACTACGCAGGCTTTCTCATCTCCGGAGGATGCCCGCATGAATCGATTCAATGCTGGGAATGTGCGGCTGGCGCGCGAATCGGCCCGATGGGCCACGCTGCTCGGCATCCTTTTGCTCGTGCCGGGGCTCGCAGCCTCTTCCGCGCGCGCGGAGGAATCCATGGTGTTGCGGGACGGTTGGACGATCCAGTCTTCGGAGAAAGCGGGGGCCAGTGGAGAACAAATCTCTCGAGCGGGTTTCGACGTCACCGGCTGGTACAAGACGTCCGTCCCAAAAACGGTTGTGGCGGCGCTGGTCGAAAACGGCGTGTTTCCCGATCCGTACTTTGGGGTGAATCTGCGGGCGTTTCCCGGCGTGAGCTATGCCATCGGGTCGGAGTTTGCGAATCAGGAGATGCCGGAGGATAGCCTCTTCGCGAAGGAATGGTGGTACCGGAAGGAATTCGAAGTGCCGGCGAGCTACAACGGGAAATCCGTGTGGCTGGCATTTCGCGGGATCAATTACCGGGCTGAGATCTGGGTGAATGGTGAACGCGTGGCGGCACCGGACGAAGTTGCGGGCGCGTTTCGGCGGTATGAGTTCAACGTGACGCGGCATGTGCATCCGGGCGAGAAGAATGTGGTGGCCGTGGGAGTTCTGGCGCCGCACGCCGGCGAGCTGGGCATCACGTTTGTGGATTGGAATCCGACACCGCCGGACAAGGATATGGGGCTGTGGCAGGAAGTGGTCCTGAGCGCGAGCGGGCCCGTGGCCGTGCGGCATCCGTTCGTGGAAACGAAACTGGACCTTCCTTCGCGGGACGTCGCGCGGTTGACGGTGCGCGCCGAGCTGCGCAATACGCTCGACAAGGCCGTGCGGGGCGCGCTGCGCGGAAGAATTCTCGGAGGCGGCACGCCGATCGAATTTTCCCTGCCAGTCGAGCTCGCGGCGGGCGAGAGCAAAGAAGTTGCTGCAACGCCGGAAGAGCATGCGTCGCTTGTGGTGAAAAAGCCGAACCTCTGGTGGCCGTACCAAATGGGCGCGCCGAGTCTGCACACACTTTTGTTGGATTTCGTGACGGCGGATGGCGTGTCATCCGACCCGCAGAAGATTTCATTCGGGATCGTGGAGTGGACTTCAGAGCTGAACAGCGACGGGGACCGCTTGTTTCGCGTAAACGGAGAGCCCGTGCTGATCCGCGGCGGCGGCTGGACGCCGGACATGATGTTGCGGGTGAATCCCGAGCGGCGGAAAACGGAATTCCGGTACGTGAAAGAGATGGGGCTGAACACGATCCGCTTGGAAGGCAAGCTGGAAGATGAGGACTTTTTCGAGATGGCCGACCGCGAAGGCATCATGGTGATGGCGGGCTGGTGCTGCTGCGACGCTTGGGAAAAATGGCAGGACTGGGACGATGACAACCGCCGCGTTTCGGTGGAGTCGCTGCGCGATCAGGCGCTGCGGCTGCGCAAACATCCGAGCGTTTTCGTCTGGCTGAACGGAAGCGACAATCCGCCGCCGCCGGACCGCGAGCAAGCCTACATTGACGTGCTGAAGGCGACGAACTGGCAGAAGCCGTATATTTCCTCCGCGACGGCGAAGAAAACAGACGTGACCGGCGCCACCGGCGTGAAAATGACCGGGCCGTATGAATACGTCTCGCCCAACTATTGGCTTTTGGATACGAAGTATGGCGGCGCGCACGGGTACAACACGGAGACAAGCCCGGGCCCGGCGGTGCCTCCGGTCGAAAGCCTCCAGAAGATGTTTCCTGCGGACAAGCTCTGGCCCATCAACGAAGTGTGGGATTTCCATTCCGGCGGCGGACAGTTCAAGAATATTCAAGTTTACGCGAAGGCGCTCGAAGAGCGATACGGAAAAGCGAAGGACGTTTACGATTTCGCGTGGAAGTCGCAAGCGACCGCGTACGAAGGCGAGCGCGCGATGTTCGAGGCCTTCGCGCGGAACAAATACCGCTCGACGGGCGTGATCCAGTGGATGCTCAACAATGCTTGGCCCGGGCTCATCTGGCACCTCTATGACTATTACCTGCGCCCGGGCGGAGGGTACTTCGGCGCGAAAGTGGCGTGCGAGCCGGTCCACGCGCAGTTTTCCTACGACGACCGATCGGTCGCGGTTGTCAGCAGCCGCCGCGAACCGCTGCCAGGTCTCAAGGTAGAAGCGCAACTTTTCGACATGGACATGAAGGAACGCTTTTCGCAAACAGCGACGGTTGACGTGCCCGCGGATGGTGTGGTGCGATCGCTCACGATTCCCGAGCCGGAAAATATTTCCGCGACCTATTTTTTGCGGCTGCGTTTACTTTCGCCGAATGGGCAGATCCTCAGCCGGAATTTTTACTGGCTTTCCGCGAAGCCGGATGTGCTCCAGTGGGAGAAGACCGAGTGGTTTTTCACTCCGATGACCGGCTATGCCGACTACAGCGCTCTCGAAGCGCTGCCGAAGGTCGCGCTGCGCCCTGCGCTGCATGTGCAAGCCGCCGGCGAGGAGGAGATTGGCCACGTGACGCTAGATAACCCAAGCAAAACACTGGCGTTCCTTGTGCGGCTGCGCATCCTGGCCGGAAAAAAGGGCGAGGAAGTCCTCCCCGTTTTCTGGGAGGATAATTACTTTTCGCTGCTGCCGGGAGAGAAGAGGAGCGTTGCGGCGCGCTATTCCCGGAAAGATCTCGGCGGCGCGAAGCCCGCGCTCGCCATAGACGGCTGGAACATCTCGCCGGCCACCGTGCAGTAACGATTGCCGCGTCACTGCGGACGGCGCGTCAGCTCCGGATTTGGCAGGGAGTCGCGCTGGCGTTTTTTGCGTTCCTGGTCCAGCTTGGCGTCCGCCTGCCGCTTCGCAATGGCGATTTCGGCCTGAGCTTCTTCGCGGCGTTCCATCCGGAGAAGAATCTGGGAGCGCACAAAATGCGCTTGCTGGCTGTTGGGCGCTAACTTGACGGCGGCGTCTGCGGCGGCGAGGGCCGGCGGATACTTCCCCTCACGCAGATAGATTTGCGCCAGGCCAAATTGAGAACCGCCGAGCTTCGGGTCGCGCTTGAGCGCTTCGCGGTAATAGTGTTCAGCTTCCTGATTCTTTCCGATGCGTGAATAAAGCACACCGAGCTGTTCATAATTCTCAGGGACATCCGGTTCGAGGGCGACATCCTTGAGGAATTCCGCTTCCGCGCGCTCGTTGTCGCCGGCGCGGAGATAATAGAAGCCCAGGTTGAAGTGAAGAAATGGAAGATTCGGATTGATGCTCTCAGCGCGCTGGAGCTCGTTCAGCGCAGAAGTTGCCTCCTCGTCCCCGTGGTTCAGATGAGCCTTTGCCATTAGAAGATGGAATTCGGCTGTGTCCTTGCCGATGGACACGAGCTGCGTGAGCGCCCTTTCGTCAAGATCATTCCGGCCACTGAAATGCGCGGCGTTGCCGAGGACGTAGAGATAATTCAGGTCGTTGGATTGTTGCGGCCAGAGCGGCTCCAAGACTTTCACGGCATCGGCATAGCGTTCCACGAAGAAATTGCAGAGACCCAGCAGGTAACGCGCCTGGAGCGAATCGGGCTGGTCGCGCAGAACGGATTCAAACGGCGGAATCGCGGAGGCGTATTCTCCGCGCCGATAGTGCGCGAGTCCGATGTTCAGGCGGATGCCGGGCTCGCCAGGGGCCAATTTTTCGGCCTTATGGAGCCAGCGCAGAGCTTGTTCCCACTGCTGGCGGCGCATGGCGATTACCCCGAGGTTGGTGTAAGCGCCGGCGGAGTACGGGTCGAGCGCCACGACGCGCCGGAAGGCTGCTTCCGCCTTGTCAAGATGGCCGTCTTTGAGCGCAGATTCGCCGTGGCGGAAAATTTCCTGGACGGACGGAGCGCTGCGCGGCGCTTCGGCTTGTTGCCCGGGCGGTTCTGCGGCTCGGGCGTTTCCGGACTGCAATAACAAGAGCGCGAAAACAAACCCCCTGGCGCAAAGGATGGAGCGGCGTGCCGTCACAGAACCGTAGTTTCAATCACTGTCTGGGTGAATTCAAGCTGCCCGCTGGATACCTCGGAAGCCCGCAAATGGCCGGCAAAAAATCTTCATTTGGGGCTTGACAAATCCGCAACTTTTCAATATTAATCCGATTTAATAAGGTGCGGTCAGGTTGCCAGACGGTGCGCGGAGGGGGTATCCGTGCCAAGCCGGTTCGGCTTTTCCTTTGAATCGCTAACAGTTCTGGGCGGGGCAGTGCGAACCACGCAAGTGATTCGACTGGGCTGCGTCGGCTCATTTGGAGGTAATACCGTGAAGACAAAGCGACTGTTTTTCGGCGGCTCATTCAGAAAGTTGGGAAGCGCTGCAAGCCTCTTCTTCGTGGGCTTGCTGGCGCTGCTGATTTCGGCGGCTCCGGCCGCGCGCGCCCAGGATACGGGCTACATCAGCGGAACGGTGACGGACAAGACCGGCTCCGCCGTGGTCGGAGCAGAAGTCGTGGTCGCGATCGCAGGAGGCAGCTTTTCGCGCACTACGGCGACAAACGCGGATGGCGCGTACGTCGTCGCGGGCCTGCCCGGCGGGACGTACGACATCACGGTCACGGCGAAGGGTTTTGAAAAGTATCATGCCAAGGGCGTAAAGCTGGATGTGGCGCAGAAAATCCGCGTGGACGTGGAATTGGTGGTCGGCGCCATAACGGAGGTCGTCGAGGTGCAGGGCGAGAATGTGGCCCAAGTAGAGACGCAGTCCTCCGACCTAAGCGACACCGTTACCGGAAAACAGATTAGCGAGCTTGTCCTCAATGGCCGCAACTTCACGCAGCTCGTCAACCTCGCCCCTGGCGTGGTCAGTCAAACGGGACAGGACGACGCCAAAGTCGGTGTGTACGGCAACGTGGCTTACAGCATGAACGGCGGACGCACCGAGTACAACAACTGGGAGCTGGACGGCGGCGACAACATGGACAATGGCAGCAATGCCACACTCAACGTCTATCCCAACCCGGAAGCCATCGCGGAATTCAAAGTTCTCACCTCGAATTACGGCGCCCAATACGGCCGCAACGGCTCCGGCACCGTCGAAGTCGAAACCAAATCGGGAGGCACTACCTTCCACGGCAGCGCCTTCGAATATCTCCGCAACGAGTTCTTTAATGCCAAGTCCTGGGAAGAAGGAGCCGATCCCACCGCCAAGAAGGCTCCCTACAAGAAGCATGACTTTGGATATACCATCGGCGGACCGGTTTACATTCCAAACCACTACAACACCGACAAGAAAAAGACCTTTTTCTTCTTCTCCGAGGAGTGGCGGAGGGAGAAAAACCCTCACACCACTGGGCTTGTAAACGTACCTTCGGATAACGAGCGCACCGGAAATTTTAGCGACCTCTGCCCCGCCTCTGGTAATTTCTTCCGTTCCGATCCAACCGGCACGAACGGCCAGCCGATTGCTCTACCGGGTCCGGTGGATCCTGATTGTCCCGCTACAGGTCAGGGACCTGTGTTCACTGCTCCGGACGGAACCATGGCTCAGAGCTTCACTCCTTTTCCCGGCAATCAAGTCACGATTGACCCCGTCGGTCAAGCGTTGCTCTCCCTCATCCCGGCAAGGTCTCCGGGCCTGTCAAACAACGGCTTCCCTGCCGTCTTGCAAACTGTCTCCCTGCCGGAAACCTGGCGGGAAGAGTTGGTGCGCATCGATCACAACATCACTGACAACTACCGCCTCACCTTCCGATACATCCATGACTCCTGGCAGACGCAAACCGAAAACGCCCTCTGGGGCAATGGCTCCAGCTTTGAAGACATCAACACCAACTTCGTCGGGCCGGGAACCAGCTTCGTCGCCCGCTTGAACGCAAATATCTCGCCAACTTTGCTCAATGAATTTGTGGCCAGCTACACCGCCGACCACATTTTTCTTAGCGCTCTCCACAACCCCCCACTTCCAGCGGGCTTACCAATGGGGCTGCTTTTCAACAATGGCCAAGGTGGAAAGCTTCCGGCAATTTCATTGGGGAACAATCTCTCGTACGGCGGCGGTTTTAGTGCCGACACCGGCTACTTCCCCTGGAATAACGCAAATCCGGTTTACACCTATCGGGACAATCTCACGAAAATTGTGGGCACGCATACCATGTCTATTGGCGTTTACATGGCCTTCGCGCAAAAGAACGAGCAAAACTCACCCTACATTCAGGGCATCCTCACCTTCGATTCTAGCAATGCGGCGATTCCCAGCACGGGAAACAGCTTCGCGGACCTACTAGTGGGCAAGGTTGCTCAGTTTTCCCAAGTCAATCTCCAAGCCAAGTACTACAACCGATACAGAATCGTTGAACCCTATTTCCAGGACGACTGGCGCATGACCCGGAAATTTACTCTGAACCTTGGCTTGCGCTTCAGCCTCTATGGCACCTACCGCGATAGGTATCGGCATGCCTTCAACTTGGAGCCAAGCGCTTTCACGGCAGGCGGCTCACCCGTGATTGACGATGGCTCAGTCACCGGACAAGAAGGGGCTTTCATCCCTGGCCCCGGCAATCCCTTCAACGGCATCGTTCAATGCGGTGCGGCCGGCGGGAGTTCCCTCATTCCTAGCCTGGTAACCAATTCGTTCCCCGGCGCAACGATAGGCTCCTCCACTGAGGCAGGCTGCCTGAAAGGGCACCTTTTCAACCCAGCTCCGCGAATTGGCTTTGCTTGGGATCCCAAAGGTGACGGCAAAATGGCCATTCGCGGAGGTTACGGCATCTTCTTTGAGCACACCAACGGCAACGAAGGGAACACCGAGTCCCTTGAAGGCTCTCCACCGTATTCACTGAACGCTTCGCAGTTCAACGCGCCTAGCTATAGCAGCATCGGCGGCGGCTTGTTGTTTCCCCTGGGTGTTAACTCGATTCCCAATAAGGCCATTTGGCCCTATGTGCAGCAATTGCACTTGGACATTCAGAAGGAGCTTCCAAGCCACTTTGTGGCAACGGTCTCTTATGTCGGAAGCAAAGGGACGCATCTCACGCAGCAGCGGAACCTAAACCAGCTTTTCCCCATACTTGCGTCGGCGAATCCTTACAAGGCCGGTGAGGCGATTGGCGCGGGTGGCCACGACGATTGCGGGACCGGCACTACCCCAAGCGGCGTGGCGGTCACGGGAACTGCGCTGATTAATCTCGGCATTGCCTGCGGCAGCGATCCCAACCCCAACCGTCCTCTGGTTGGGTTCGGGAACATCACTCGTCTGGAGGACCAGGCAAACTCCATCTACAACGCCATGCAGGCTACCGTTAGGCGGACTGTAGGCGATTTGACGATGAGTTTTGCATACACCTACAGCCACTCCATCGATAACTCCTCGGACCGGTACGATAACGCGTTCGTGAACGCCTACGACCTTGCCGCCAACCGGGCCAGCTCCAATTTTGACGTGCGGCACAACTTGGCCATCAGCTACGTTTACGGCCTGCCCTTCTACAAGGGATCGGGCTTAAGGCACAACGTGCTAGGTGGGTGGCAGGTTTCCGGCATTACCATCGCCCAAAGCGGCACCCCTTTCAGTGTCACCAATGGCACGGATTTTGGGGACGCTGCTGGCGTGGCCAACGGCGTCGGCACGGGCTCGCGTCCAGACCAGGTCGGTAACCCCCACGCTTCGGCAACCAATGTTCCCGGCGTCCGCGGCCCGCTCCTCTTTAACCCAGGGGCCTACACCACACCCACTGGCCTGACCTTCGGTAACGTGGGCCGCAACACTCTGTACGGTCCCGGCCGCATTAACTTCGATTTCGGCCTTTTCAAGCGGTTCTCCTTCACCGAAACGCGAGCGCTCGATTTCCGCTGGGAGAACTTCAACCTGTTCAACCATACGCAATACAACGGCGTGAACGGCAGCATGGACTGCGTTGGGGCGTCTGGCACTGCCGGCGATCCGATCTGCATTAACGGCGACCCTGCCAACAACATTGCTGCATCGAGCTTCCTGCATGCCAGCGGCGCGCACCTGCCGCGCAGAATGCAGTTTGGCCTGAGGTTCCAGTTCTAACGGCGAACAACAACCCCAAACACCCCGGGGCGGCGTCGCGCAAGCGGCGCCGCCCTTGCCTTTGCAAGGCGGATTCCAAGGCAGCGGCGGCACGCTCACGGCGGCAAGCCCGGCCCCCACATCGGATTAGGGTCAATCTTCGGCGGGAACCTCGAAGGAAAGAGGGATCCGGAACCATTTCGTCTTCCAGATGCCGAAGGCGATGCCGAGAAGCATCCAAATGCTTCCGACAATTTTGGCCGGGTTGCTCAGATTCAACCAGAGCGCGAGGCAGATGAAAAAACCGAGCACGGGCGGAAGGAAATTGAGGAGCTTCTTTTGTGGCTCGCGGACGTAGTAGCGCAAAAAGGCCGCGGCATTGACTCCCATGAAGGCGATCAGCGCGCCAAAGTTGAGCATTTCGGCGCCGAGGCCGTAGCTGAGGAAAAATGAGCCGGCCAGCGCGATCGCGCCAACAAAAATGACGTTGTTCCGGGGAACGCGGTGTTTCGCATCCACGGCGCCGAAGAAGGAGTTCGGCAGCGCGTTGCTCCGGCCCATGCCATAGAGCAACCGCGCGGCGCCGATCTGCGCGCCCATCCCGGAGCCGAAGTTGGCGAGAAGCAGCGTGAAGCCCACCACAACGAAAAGCGGGGCCCAGGCACGGCCTGCCACGTAGACGTACGCGGTATCCACGTTTGGGAAGGGCTGCGAGGCAGGCCAGACGAGCTGCGCCGCATAGACCTCGAAGGCCGAGAGAATGCCGATGGTCAGACAGGTGAGAACCGTAGCCAACAGGATGTTGCGGCGCGGGTTTTCCGCCTCTTCGGAGAGCGTGGAGATTCCGTCGAAGCCGATGTAAGTGAGCACGGCAATCGAAGTACAGCCAAAGAGCCCGCCAAGGGTGAAGGTTTGTGGATCGTAGAACGGGCGCGTGAAAAAGAGCGGATCGCTATGCGGATGGCCAAAGAGATAGCGGGCCGCGGCGACGAAGATCACCACGACGACGGCTCCCATGGCGGCTGCCATGCCGGCGTTGATGCGCGCCGAGGTTTTGATCCCCCGAATGTTGAGCAGAGTGAAGACCCCGGCGAAGAAAATTTTCCAGATAACTACCGGCACGCCGGGAGCAAATTGATGAGCCTCCTGCGCGCACCAAATCGTGCAGATGAGCGGATTCAGCATGTAGTCCATCACCATGCTCCAGCCGGTGATGTAACCGACCGCGGGATTGATTTCCTGCGCGACATAGGTGAACGCCGAGCCCGCGCTGGGATACACCCGGGCCATGCGGCCGTAGCTGATGCCGGTGAAAAGCATGGCCACCATGGCGATGAGGATGGCGGTGACAACATGGCCGCGGCCGCGGTCGCTCAGCACGCCAAAAACGGACATCGGAGCGACGGGCTGGATGACAATCACTCCATAGAGAATCAGGTCCCATAAAGTCAGAGTGCGGCGCAAGCGGGGGCCGCCGGAGGTAAGCTCACCGCTCAAGCTGGTCCCTCCTGGCAGACGGCCAAGAGACCGCCGCCGAGAGCATCAATTGAATCGTTTTTATAGAGGAAATGACGCATTCTTGAACGGCTTACTCTGACGGAGATCGACTTGCCGCGCAAGGGAAAACTTCCCGCGGCCCACCCGGCTCGGCGCACAGGCGCACGGAACTGCCCCAACGGCCAGTAGGAAAAGTGCGCCCTTGTAGGACATCCTACAAAAAGACTTGCAAGTCATGGATTGGACAAGGCGCTCTCTGCCACGGAGCCGGCTCGCGGGCTCGAAGAGCGGGAGTGTAGGCGGCAAGTTGAGGAGCGCGTCCCACCCTGCGCCTGCCTCGCCGTTTCTCTATCACCTTGCAGGCTTTACAGCGATATTTGCCGTTGCCGCGTGGCTACGTCACGTCCCCATTTCCCCCGATCCTGTGCTCCATGGCTACCTTCATGTCGTCACCGGTTTGCTGGCGTTCGTATTCGCAGCCGTGACGCTGGTCCGCTTTCAGGGGACACAGGATCGCATCTCGTTGATTCTGGGAGCCGGGTTCCTGCTTTCCGGAACCGTGCTCTCGGCTTCGAGCGTTCTTTTCTTTCAATTCTTCCGAGATGTGCCCCTGAGTCTTTCCTGGGTGCCGGTGGCATGGTGGGTCAGCCGGATGCTGTTGGCGATCCTTCTTGTTGTTGCCTTGCTCGTGGAGCGATTTCTGCCGCGCTCCGGTCATCCTCGCGTGGAGCTTGCGGGCGCGCTGCTCACCGTGGTGGGCCTGACCTACGGGATTTCGGCCGTACTGAGGCACCTGCCGTCCGATGTTTCCCGGCATCCTGGCGCCGTTTTCCCCAGCCCGCAGCAACTCGTTCCCGCGGGATTGTTCCTGATTGCTGTGGTGGCGTACCGGCGTAGGCTGACTCCAGAAGCCTCGCCGTTCGACCACACGCTCTACATTGCGGCGTGGCTGAATCTGGCCGCGCAGCTTGCCGCATGCCAGTCGGAGCGGATGCTGGACGGGCCCTTCACGCTGGCCGTAACGCTGAAAGTGACAAGTTATGTGGTCGCGCTGGGCGGGGCGCTGCTGGATAACTCGCGGTTGTTTGAGCAGGTCCGCCACCTGGCCAGCAGTGACCCGCTGACGGGCTTGGCGAACTACCGGCGCCTGCTGGACGCGCTCGAAAATGAGACCGAGCGCACGAATCGCAACGGCCGGCCGTTCGCCGTCCTCTTGCTGGACCTGGACGGCTTGAAGAAAATCAACGACACCCATGGCCACGTGGTAGGCAGCCGCGCGCTCTGCCGCCTCGCGGATATTCTCCGGATTCATTGCAGGGCGATCGATACGGCGGCGCGCTACGGCGGAGATGAGTTTGCCCTTGTGCTTCCGGAAACGCAGGAGGAAGAAGCCCGGCGCGTGGCGGACCGCATTCGCGAAGTGATGGCCCAGGATTCCGAACAGCCGCCCATCGGGGCGAGCATCGGGATTTCCGTGTATGACGGAGACGGGGAGCGCATCGAGAAACTGCTCTCCGAGGCGGACGCCAATCTGTACGCGGATAAGGCGCGTCGCGCGAAGCGCATCGCGTCCGGGCCGCCGCCCCGCCACCATAACTCCAAAGCGTAGCCTCTTTGTTACTTCCGCAGGTCCGATTTCGGAGCGATAGGAGCGAGCTGCTCTGCGATTTTAGCTCTCTCTCCAACTCCGACGGTCGTCATCGGCTCAGGCTGGATGTCCTGCGCCATCACAGCAGAACTTCGGTCGGCGTGACCCCGTTCGCCTCCTTCACTTCGTTGTCAAATAATCGACACGGACGCTTCGGTCATGCACGTTGTGCGGAAGGAAATGGCTTCTCTTCGGTCGTTCGCCCGTCTGCGAGTGGATTCGGTCTAGCCAGCCTCGCCGCCATTGACCTGGCATCGGTCCATCGGTATCATCCGCGCGCTCTAGGTCACAGTTGTGTCGGGGAGGATTGGTATGTCAAAGCGAGCCGCTTTCCACCAGTTGATAGGAGCGGTGGTGTTCTGTGCCGCTGCGTGGTCGGTTCAAGCCCAACAGCCGCAGATCAACCCTGAGGTTTATAGCCAGCTCGGGTTCCGTTACATCGGCCCGGTGGGGAACCGCACGACTGCTGTCGTCGGAGTGCCCGGCAATCCTAACGTTTACTACGTGGGCGCCGCCTCTGGCGGCATCTTCAAGTCGACCGATGGTGGCGTCCACTGGGACCCCGTCTTTGATGCCGAGCCGGTTTCCTCGATTGGTTCGTTGGCGCTGGCACCGAGCGATCCGAATATCGTCTGGGCCGGAACCGGCGAATCTTTCATCCGCAGCCATATCTCGGTCGGCAATGGGATCTACAAATCGGTGGACGCAGGTAAGACCTGGGCGCACATGGGCTTGGAGAGGACCGGTCGCATCGCGAATGTCATAATTGACGCACGAAATCCGGATATCGTACTTGCCTGCGCGCTCGGCCACGCCTATGGCCCGCAGCCGGAGCGCGGCGTCTTCCGCACGGCCGATGGCGGAAAGAATTGGGAAAAGGCGCTATTTGTGGACGAAAACACCGGCTGCGCGGATCTCGCCGTGGATCCGAACAATTCGCGCATCCTTATCGCTGGGATGTGGCAGCTCGAGATGCACACCTGGGGCCGCACCAGTGGTGGCCCGGGAAGCGGCTTGTTCAAATCGGCCGACGGCGGCGCCACTTGGAAACGCCTCGAAGGCCATGGCCTGCCGAGGCCGCCTGTGGGGAGGATTGCGGTCCGCGTGGCGCAGCGCGACTCAAACCGTGTCTACGCCCTAATCGAGACTGGCGACGGTGTTCCCCTGGACGGCAAGCCCACGCAAAGCGGTCAACTCTGGCGCTCCGACGATGGCGGTGAGAACTGGCAGTTGGTGAATTCGGACCGCCAAATCCGCGGGCGGACGCACTACTACACCCGCGAAGAAATTGCGCCCGACAATGAAAACGAAGCCTACTTTTTCTCCGCGGCATTCTCGAGGACGCTTGACGGCGGTCACACGCTCACGAATATACCCGCGAGCCCGGGCGGCGACAATCACGAGATGTGGATTGATCCCAAGAACGGGGACCGGATGGCAGTTGTAAACGACGGCGGCGTGAGCATCTCCGTCAATCGGGGCCATACCTGGGACCACATTCAACTCCCGATCGCTCAGATCTATCATGTGACGCTGGACAACCAAATCCCCTACTTCGTTTACGGAAATCGGCAGGACGGTCCTTCGTTTCGCGGTCCGAGCAACAGCTTACAGTTTGGCGGCTTCGGCGGCGGTGGCGGGGCCACCGGCTTGGGCGGACCCATCCCGCGCGGTGTCTGGCATCCGGTGGCCGGGAGTGAAAGCGGCTTCGCCACGCCGGATCCGGTGGACAACAACATTATCTGGTCCAGCGGCACAGGCGCGGGCAGCGTTGGCGGGGCCATAGCGCGCTTCGACGAACGGAATCACCAGGCGCGCGAGGTCGAGGTCTGGCCCGAAGATGTTTCCGGAGCCAGCGCCGCGGAGACAAAGTACCGATTCAACTGGGAGTTCCCGGTTACGATTTCTCCTCACGATCACAATAAAGTTTACGTGGGCAGCCAGTATGTCCACGTCACAACGGACGGTGGGAATAGCTGGCAGATCATCAGTCCCGACCTGACCCGCAACGACAAGAGCCGGCAGCAGATTTCCGGCGGACTCACTCCCGACAACATCGGCGTGGAATATGCGGGCACGGTTTTCGCCATCGCGGAGTCCCCGAAAGAGCCGGGTGTGATCTGGGCAGGCACGAACGACGGATTCGTGCAAATCACGCGCGACGGCGGAAAAAATTGGACCAACGTCACGAAGAATATTCCGAATCTTCCCGACTGGGGAACGGTGAACAATATTGAGGCCTCGCGCTACGAAGCGGGCACGGCCTACATCACCGTGGATTTCCATCAAATGAATAACCGCGATCCGTTCGTTTACAAGACGTCGGATTACGGCCGCACGTGGACGGCGATCACAAATGGAATTCCCCACACCATGCTCAGCTACGCGCACTGCGTCCGGGAGGATCCGGTGCGCAAAGGATTGCTGTACCTGGGAACCGAAAACGCGCTCTACGTTTCATTCGACGACGGGAAGAACTGGCAGGCGCTCCAGTCCGGCTTGCCGCACGCGCCCGTTTATTGGATTGCCGTCCAAGAACGCTTCCACGACCTAGCGCTGGCCACCTACGGGCGAGGGTTCTGGATTCTCGACGACCTTACGCCGCTCCAGCAGTTGACACCGGAGGTGCTCGCATCGAATGCCCGCCTATTCGCGCCGCGTGACGCGTACCGTTTCCGGGCCGTTTCGCAGCCGGCGGCGGTTTTCTACGATCCCACCGCGGGGCACAATCCGCCTTATGGTGCTCCCATCAATTTCTATCTCAGGTCCAAACTCGGGGAGAGGGATCGAGCTCGAATCACGATTACCGACGCGAGCGGCAAAACAGTCCGCGAGCTAGAGTGCCGGCCGCCCAGCCCGGAAGGCACTCGGCCAGCCGCCGGCCCCGGTGGTCCGGGCGGAAGCGGAGAGGCAGGCTCTGCCACTCGGCCGTGCGAAGCGAAACCAGGCATCAACCGCGTCTGGTGGGACCTGCGGTTCGAGCCCAGCACGGAAATCAAGCTGAAGACCAGTCCGCTGCATGCGCCGGATGTCGCCGTTGGACCGGAAGGCTGGCGGCTCGCTCCCGGAGTAGGGCGTATTTCGTTGCTGGCACCGCCTGGAACTTACAACGTGACGCTGACGGTCGGCGAGGAGAAGTTCAGCCAGAAGCTCAACGTGCTCAAGGATCCGCATTCTACAGGGACCGAAAGCGACATCCAATCACAAACCAAATTGCTTTCCGCCCTCCGGGACGAGATGAACGCGATGGCCGATAGCCTTAATCAAATCGAGTCCATTCGCGCTCAGCTTGCCGGCTTCGAAAAGGAACTCGGCACGGACGACACCTCGAAAGCGGTTCGGAAAGCGGCCGACGACGTCGCGGACAAACTGATCGGCGTCGAAGGGAAACTGTTGCAACTTAAGGCGACCGGAAGGGGCCAGGATGACGTTCGATGGGCGCCAATGCTGCTGCAGAAGATCAGCTACTTGGCCGCACAAGTAGGAGGCAGCTCCGATTTTCCGCCCACCACGCAGCAACTCGCGGTGCAGGAAGAGTTGA
>Ga0209056_10002279_pt1 | contig 20787 bp, 20 predicted proteins | sample GraSoiAngelo_114_FD_185876 | JGI IMG/M metagenome (GOLD analysis project Ga0209056, IMG submission 185876) | Grasslands soil microbial communities from the Angelo Coastal Reserve, California, USA - 14_0903_13_40cm (SPAdes) (version 2) | ecosystem: Environmental > Terrestrial > Soil > Grasslands...
CCCCCGATCCGTGGCCGGTTCTCGATCGGGCGAGCGCTACCTACCAGACGATCACGAGCCTGTCCGCCGACTTCGTACAGATCATCACGAATCCCATGATCGGCACGCCCGATACGACGCGCGGCCGGCTCTACCAGATGCGCCCCAGCCGGTTCGCGATGCGGTTCACTGCGCCCAAGGGTGATCGCATCGTCGCGGACGGTCGGTTTCTCTGGCTCTACACGCCGAGCACCACGCCTGGCCAGGTGATCCGCTCCCGCATCCCCGAATACGGCACCACCGGCCCCAATCTGATCGGACAGTTCGTGGAGCAACCGCGCGAGCGCTACACGGCCGAGTACGTCCGGGCCGACTCGCTCCCGGGCGGGGGGGGGGCCGTCGACGTCATCAGGCTCGTGCCGAAAGGGCACGACCAACCCTACAGCGAAGCGAAGATCTGGGTGGGTCGGGAGGACGCCCTGGTGCACCGCGTCGACATCGTGGAGAGCTCCGGCCAGGAGCGCACCGTCATCCTGCGAACCATCCGCGTGAACCGCGGGGTGCCCGGGCGCGAGCTCACGTTTTCGCCCCCCGCCGGAGTGCGGGTGGTGGCCTCCGACTCTACGAGGGAGTGACCGAGGCTCAGGTCTCCCCCTTCAAGCGCTCGAAGCCCGACGCGCTGCTCAGGATCTGCTCGTCCAACCAACGATCGACGATGCTCTTCCGAAAGCGCCACTCCTTCCCCAGCTTCGCCGCCGGAATCCGCTTCTCCTGCGCCCACTTGTAGATGGTCTGCGGGGTAAGGCGCAGATAGGCCGCGACCTCCTCGATCGTCAGAATCTCGTTGTCGCGAGACCGTCCGCGCGCGTTGTCACCATCCCGGGTCATGGGCGTTTGCGTCGATGCATGGAGTCGACGACCGTGTCGATCGGCGGGATGACGAAGCCGCGAAAGCGCGGAATCGTGTCTTGCTTGCCCGGTGGCGCCGCCGGCTTCTCCTCTCCCTGCAGCAGCTTGTTCACCGCGTAAATGATCGCGGCGTAAAAGTTGCCCTGGTAGCTCCCGAACACGCGGAACGGCTCATTGCGATCGCCGAGGAACGGGCGAAGACTCCACGCCAACTGGATGCCGACGAAGGCGAACAACAGCGCCCACGCGCGCATGATGGTGAGCGCCTTCCGAGGGTAGACCCCGCGCTTCTCGCAGACGACGCTGAGCCCCTCATGAAGCGCATACATGCCGAACAGTCCCGCCACGCCCGCGATCGCGATGTTCAGAAGATGTTGGAAGTAGTAGTTGGCGCCGGTGATGAGAAAGAACGCCGTGATCGGCACAAACGCGGCCAGCAGCACGGACGTGAGCGCGAGCGCGCCGAACACCAGCACGACCACCTGCAGCAGGCGCAGGCGCGAGCCGACGAGGACCTGCACCACGAAAAACGCGGGGAAGCAGACCGCGAACGTGGCGAAGAACAGAAACGGCAGCTTGATGCCCGCCGACAGCGCCTGTGCCGGGCCCGAATAGGCCCCGGCGACGAGCCCGAAGAACCCGGAAGGAAGGACGATCGTCAGAAGGGCGTAGCGCAGCTTGCTGCCGAGGCCGACGCCCTCGACGACCTCCTCGAAGAACCGCTCCCGATCGCTGAGCAGCGCCTTGAGGAAATCGGAGTAGCTCGCGATCCGCTGGTCCGCGGCCATGCCTCTAGCCCCCGGGGGTTTGAGGCCCAAGCTACGAACGTCCTACTGTTTTGTCAACTTTGATAATGTTAAATGGTGTTTGCTAGTGCGCTACGCCTTCCGCATGACCGGCGGGAGATCGGTCGCGAGCGCCATCGCCACTTGGGCGGCAGTCGCTTGGTCCATTCCCTGCTTCTGGGCGAGCTCGAGCGCCGCCCGCCCCAGCGCGCGGTACAGCACGGCGTCGTCGTGCGTCAGCGCCTCGAGCTGGCGGCGGATCGTCGCGACGTCGCCCCGCGCCACGGGACCGGTGAGCGCCGCCATCGGCTGCTGGCGGCTCAGGTTCTCGAGCGTCCCCTCCACCAGCGGGCGCAGCGCCTCCCACGCCTCGGTGTCCGAGAGGCCGGCATGCCGCAACAAGCGCTGGGCGACCGCCTCGACCACCACGAAATAGTTGGAGGCGAACACGGCGCTCGCGTGGTACATCGGCTTGGCCTTGGACGAGATGTGAAACGGTCGCAGGCCGAGATCGTGCGCCAACGCTTCGGCCGCCTGCACGGCGCGGGGCATCCCTTCGACCGCCGCCCAGGCGCCCTTCAGCCGCTCGGCCGCGTGCTCCGGATTGGAGATGGTCTGCAGCGGGTGGAGCGACCCGAGGGCGGCGCGCGATCCGACCAGGGGGCCGAGCGCCTCCTGGCCCTGGGCGCCGGAGAGGTGCAGCACCACCTGGTCGGCGCCGATCGCTCCGGCGCGGGCCAGCGCTTCCGCCAGGGGCCGGATCGCGTCGTCCCGCACGGCGAGAAGGACGACGCCCGCCTGGGCGATCCAGGCGGGCGGCTCGTTCTCGGGACCAACGGTGAGTGTGAGGGGCTTCGGGACCGGCTTCTTGGTGCGGCCGTGGAGGCGGACGTCGTAGCGTCTCCCCTCCCCCGCCCGCGCGAGCGCGAGCGCCAACCCGACACCGGCACGCCCGGGCCCGATGATCCCCACGACCACGGGAGGGGCGCCGGTCACGCGGGGCCGAGCCGCCACCCTAGTTCCGCAGGGTCGCCGGTGTCTGGGCGGCGGCCAGGGCGAGGAGATCCTGGGGCGACTTGGCGCGGCGCGCCAGCCCGAGCGCGGCCCGCACCTGGCGGTCTTCCTCCCGCTGGCGACGCACTTCCGCCGGACGACCAAAGACGTAGCGCGCGATCTCGTAGCCCAGATCCTGGGTGATGACGTCGCGGGCACCCGCGACGACACTGTCCGGCAGTGCGATGCTCCGCGCCCGCAGCCGCCGGATGACCTCGTCCGCCATGTCCGGTGTGACCGTGAAGTCCGGGCTCTTCACGCGGCCCGACGTCTTGATCTCGAGGGCGTATGCCGTGCGCACGTCCCAGTAGGTCGGGATCTTGTTGCCCAAGCCTTTGACGAACGCGCGCTCCGCCGTCGTGAACGTGTCGGGTGCGACGAACAGGTCGGGCCGGATACCGCCGCCGCCCATGACGACCCGGCCGTGGTCGGTGTGAAACACCAGCGAGGAATCGACCTTCGTGCTGTCGTGCCCGAGCTCCGCGGCCTCGGCCTGCGCCAGCTGGTCCTCTTCGTTCTTGCTCTTACGCTGGATGGTCCGGCCGCTCGGCGTGAACCAGCGCGCCGTCGTGAGCTTCAGCGCCGTTTCGGGCGTGAGCTGCCACAGCGACTGCACCAACCCCTTCCCGAACGTCGGCGTCCCGACGACCACGGCGCGGTCGTGATCCTGCAGCGCGCCCGTGATGATCTCGGCCGCGCTCGCCGTGCCCCCGTTCGTGAGCACCACCACCGGGAGGTGCGGCCACGGCTGCGGCTTCGCGTCGCGGTAGGTTTTGGACGTGGTGGGCGCGCGCCCCCGCGTTTCCACGACTTCCTGCCCCGGGTCGAGGAAGAGCTCGCTCACCGCGACGCCCTGGTCGAGCAACCCTCCGGGGTTGCCCCGCAGATCGAGCACCAGCGACTTCATCCCCTTCTGGACGAGACCGTTGAGAGCGTCCGTGAGCTCCTGCGCGGACGTTTCGCTCACGGGCGTGAGCAGGACGTAGCCCACCTTGTCGTCGAGCATCATCGAGACCTGGACGGAGCGGATGTGGATCGTGGCGCGGGTGAGCTTGAAGGTGAGCGGCCCGTCGACCCCGACCCGACGCACCTTGAGCTCCACCGCGCTGCCCGGCTCCCCGCGCAGCTGCTTCACGGCCTGATCGTTCTTCCAGCCCTCGGTCGAGCGCCCGTCGAGGGCGGTGATCTGATCGCCCGACTGGATTCCCGCCCGCTCCGCGGGAGTGTCGGGGAGCGGTGCCACGACGGTGATCCATCCGTCCCGCACGTCGATCTGGATGCCCAGGCCGCCGTAGTTGCCGGTCGTCGCCTCGTTCAGCGCCCGGAAGTCGTCTCGCTTCAGGAATACGGAATACGGATCGTGCAGCTGGTCGAGCATGCCGTCGATCGCCATCTGGTAGAGCCGGCGCTCGTCGAGCGAATCCACGTAGAAGTCGGCGACGTGAGCGAGCACGTCCTCGAACAAACGCGCCTGCTGGTAGACGGATCCCGTGGGCTCGGTCTCGCGCTGCAGCAGCCAGCCCCCGGTGGCGAGCGCCAAGCCGGCCGCTGCGGTGACGATCACGATATTCCGGAGCTTCATGAGACGCCTCGTGTTGAGGGTGCGGTCACCGCCATGACCTCGCGCCAGGCGGCGTCCTGCACGGCCTTCTTGGACTGTGTCGCATCGACGTGCACTACGCCCGGCCCCGCCGCGCGGCGGTACGCTTCGAGCACGCGGCGGTGAAACGCGTCGTCCTGACGCTCGAACCGGTCCTGGACCTTGCGCGCGGCCCGTTGCCGGGCCCGCCCCACATCGACCGGCACATCGAGCACGAGCATGACGTCCGGGACCAGACCGCCGGTGGCGAGCCGGATGGCATGCGCGACGTCCTCGGCCGGTAATCCGCCCCCCGCCACCTGGTAGGCGATGGTCGAGAGGTCGAATCGGTCCGCCACCACCACCTGCCCGGCCTCGAGCGCGGGCCGGATGACCCGCTGAACCAGGTCGGCCCGGGCCGCGAGAAACAGGAACAGCTCCGCGACCGGCGACATCTCGTGGGGAAACTTGAGCGCCACCTTGCGCGCGGCCTCCGCCACGGGCGTGCCGCCCGGCTGCCGTACCGCCGTGACCTGGAGTCCCTCGGCGACGAGCCGCGCCGCGAGCCAGCGCACCAGCGTGGACTTCCCCGCCCCTTCGGGGCCCTCGACGACGATGAAGACGCCTCCCCCCGCTCCCCTGCCCATCAGCCCAACGTGATGATGGGGCTTGCTGCCCCCTGCTTCATACCCTCGTAGATCCGCGCGTTCACCTTGGCCATGAGCTTCTCGAAATTCGCCTGCGCGGCTACGACCTGCTGATACACCGGATTCGCCTGGACGCTCTGGAGCGCACGGTCGTACCGCTCCACCTGATCCTTCGCAGGCTCGCGCCCCTCCTGTGCCGCCCGCTCGATATCCTGGGCGATGCGCTCCACCTCGGCGAGCAACTGCCGGCAGGTTGCGTCCTCCTTCATCCGCTCACTGGCCCGGAGCAGCACCTTGTACTCTTCGCTCTGTCCCAAGAGCCGCCCCAACTCGCTCGCCTTCTGGTCGATCACGTGCCCCCCTCCTCGTCGAGGCCGGCCAGCAAGAACCGCGGCCGGCCGAACAGGTCATCGTGCACCGCCACCCGCGACCAGCCGTGCCGCAGGGCGAGCGCCCGCACCGCATCGGCCCGCCGGTCGTCGAGCTCGAGCGCCACGCAGCCGCCTGGCTCGAGCAGCGCCCTAGCGCCCGCCAGCAGGGCCCGCGTGGCCGTCAGGCCGTCCGCCCCGCTCACCAGCGCTTCGCGCGGCTCGAACAGCCGCACCGCCGGATCGAGCGCGGCATGCTCCGCCGCAGTCAGATACGGAGGATTCGAGACGATGGCGCGGTAACGCTCGCCCGCGAGCGGGGCGAGCAGGTCGCCCTCGCGCACCTCGACCGGCACCGGCGGCTGCACCAGCGCCACGTTTTCGCGCGCGAGCGCCGCCGCGTCCGCGGAGCGCTCGACGGCGATCACCCGCTCGAACCGCCCCTCGACCGCCAGCGACAACGCGATGCAGCCACATCCGGTTCCAATGTCGGCGACGACACCACGCATCCCGCATCCCGCATCCCGCATCCCGGTCTCTCGCAGGACCAGCTCGACGAGTCCCTCCGTCTCGGGTCGCGGAATCAGTGCGCGGGGGTCGAGGTTGAGCTCGAGCGAGCGGAAGTCCGCCCGTCCCACGGCGTACCCGAACGGCATCCCGTTCGCACGCCGCTCGACCGCTCGCCGGAAGCGGCGCGCGACGTCGGCCGGGGCCGCGCGGTCGCGCCTGAGCCAGACATCTCCGGGCTTCACCTGGGCGCCCGCCACGGCGGCCCAGAGGGTCCTCGCTTCGCGCCGGGGGTCCGGCAGCCCCGCGCCGGCGAGCCGCTCGACGGCTTCGCCCAGCGCATCCGCGATCGCATAGCGGCGCGCCATACGCTCAGACACTGAGCCGCTCCTTCTCACCCGCGAGGCGCAAGGCGTTGATCAGATCGTCGAGGTTGCCGTCCAGCAGCTCGGAGAGGTTGTGAACGGTGTAGTGGATGCGATGATCGGTGACACGGTTTTGCGGAAAGTTGTACGTGCGAATCTTGGCCGAGCGATCGCCCGTGCCCACCTGGGCCCGGCGCTCGCGGGCACGGGCCGCTTCCTGTACGGCGATCATCTTGTCGAGCAGGCGCGAGCGCAGGACTGCGAGCGCTTTGATCTTGTTTTGGAGCTGACTCTTCTGGTCCTGGCACTGGACCACGAGATTCGTGGGTAGGTGGGTGATGCGCACGGCGCTGTCGGTGGTGTTGACGCTCTGGCCGCCCGGTCCCTGCGAGCGGAAGACGTCGATCCGGAGGTCCTTCTCTTCGATCTTCACGTCGACCTCCTCCGCTTCGGGGAGCACCGCCACGGTCGCGGCGGAGGTGTGGATGCGGCCCTGCGCCTCGGTGACGGGAACGCGCTGCACCCGGTGGACGCCCGATTCGTACCGTAGCGTCCCGTAGACGCCGGGGCCCCGGGCGGCGAAGACGGCCTCCTTCAGGCCCCCCAAATTTCCCTCCGACAGCGAGACGACCTCCACCTTCCAGCCCCGCCGCTCACAGAACCGCGTGTACATGCGAAACAGCTCGGCGGCGAACAGGGCCGCCTCATCGCCTCCCGTGCCGGCACGGATCTCCACGATCGCATCGCGGTCATCGAGGGGGTCCGCGGGGGTGAGCAGGTCGGCCAGCCGTCGCTCGAGCCGCTCGATCTCGGGGTGCAGCCGCTCGACGTCCGCGCGCGCCAGCTGCGACAGCTCGGGATCCCGGTCCTGGAGCACCTCGCGCGCCTGGGCGAGCTCCCCCTCGAGCCGGTCCAGCCGCTCGTGCACCTGGCGGACCTGGTCGAGCCGTGCGTGCTCGCGACCCAGCTGCCTCAGCTTGGCCGGATTCCGCGCGGTCTCGGGGTCGGCCAGCTCTCGGGCGACCTCCTCCGCCCGCGCGAGCGCCTGGCGGAGTCGGGCCTCCACGCGTTAGCCTGCGGCCTTCTCGGTCCCGTATTTCTGGCGGAAACGCTCCACCCGCCCGGCGGTATCCATGAGCTTTTGCTTGCCGGTGTAGTACGGGTGGCACTTGGCGCAGACCTCGACATGAATCACGGGCATGGTGGAGCGCGTGACGAAGTTGTTGCCGCACGCGCACTGCACGGTGGCCCGCTGATAGGCAGGGTGAATCCCGGGTTTCACTGCACTCGATCCTTGACTAGAAGTCGAACGGCACGAAGTGTGGAAATATAACTGGCGCCGCAAGTTGGCGGCAAGCAGCGGGCCTCCGCCGAATTGACACCAGCGCCCCTTGGACGTAAGCTTGCGCGACCAATCGACCCCACCACACCCTAGGGGAAGCCTATCGTGTCGGTCACGGCGATCCTCCAAAAGGTCCCGCTGTTCAGCCAGTTAGCACCTGTCGAGCTCGAGCGGGTGGCCGAAATCACCCGCGAGCGGAGTTATCCGCGCAACTCCGTGATCCTGTTCGAAGACGACCCGGGCGACGCCCTCTACGTGGTCGCCACCGGGCAGGTGAAGGTCGTGCTCATCGGCGAGGACGGGCGCGAGGTGATCCTCTCCGTGCTCGGCGAAGGGGATTTCTTCGGTGAGATGTCGCTCATCGACGAGGAGCCCCGCTCGGCGCACGTGATCGCGATGGAAGACTCGAACCTGCTCGTGATCCGGCGGGAGGACTTCCAGGCGATCCTGCAGCAGTCGCCGGGCATCGCCATGGGGCTGTTGCGGGAGCTGTCCCGTCGCCTGCGGCGTGTGGACGAGAAGGTCGGCAGCCTGGTGCTGCTCGACGTGAACGGCCGCGTGGCGCAGCTGCTCCTCGACCTCGCCGACGAGGCTGGGTCGGACAAGATCACGCGCCGTCTCACGCACCACACCATCGCCCAGATGATCGGGTCGTCGCGCGAGACGGTGAGCCGCACGATGCGCGAGCTGGTGGACAAGGGCTACATCGAAATCAGCCGCCGCGAGATCCTGATCCGCGACCGCGCCGCGCTGGAAGCGTCCGCCGGACGGTCGTGAGGTGGGTCACTCGGATCGAGTGAGGCGGCGGCTTGTCCTACCTCTCGACGTTTCCATAACTTAGCCCAAGGGTACGGCGTTGCCGGGACGTATGGCCTACACGGTGACCTTTTGGGGGACGCGGGGCTCCATCCCCACCCCCGGAGCCCACACCGCGCGCTACGGCGGCAATACGCCGTGCGTCGCCGTGGAGGGCACCGGCGGGGGCAAGGGAGGGGGCCAGCTGGTCATCCTGGACGCTGGCACCGGCATCCGCGCGCTGGGACGCGAGCTGGTGGAGCGCCAAAACGGCGCCGTGCAGGCGGAGATCCTGCTGTCGCACGCGCACTGGGACCATATTCAAGGGTTGCCCCACTTCAAGCCGTTCTTCGCCCCCGGCAACGCGGTGCGCATCTGGGGCTCGCGCCAGGGGACGACGTCGCTCGAAGCGATCCTGCGCCAGCAGATGGACCCGGCCGTGTTTCCCGTCCCGCTGGACGCGCTCTCCGCGAAGCTCACGGTGCAGCAAGTGGAGCCGGGCGAGTTCACGGTGGGAACGTTCCGGGTGCAGGCGATGCGCCTGCGCCACCCCGGCACCACTCTCGGCTACCGGCTCACGCCCGCGGCGGGAGGCCCGAGCATGGCATATGTGACCGACAACGAGCTCGGGCCGGGCGGGCGCTACGAGACCCCCGCGTCGTGGCGCAAGGATTTCGTGGCGTTCCTCGGGGGGGTGGAGCTGCTCATCCACGACGCGATGTACACGCCCGAGGAGCTGGAAGAGCACCGGGGATGGGGCCACTCGACGTTCGAGGAGGCGGTGGCGCTGGCGGGCGACGCGGGCGTGAAGCGCCTGGTGCTGTTCCACCACGAGCCCGAGCACGGCGACGAGGCAATCGACGCCCTGGTCGCGGCGGCCCGCCGCCAGGCGCGGGCGAAGGGCCTGCCCGCCGAGGTCGTGGCGGCGCAGGAAGGGATGACATTGACCCTCTGATCGAGGAACGGAGTCTATGCGTTCGCGTTTCGTCCCCGCACTGTGGTCGCTCGCGCTGCTCGGCTCCATCGGACCCGAGCTCGGCGCGCAGGGCCGCGGCCAGGATACCCGACCGGGCATCGCCGTGCTGCCGTTCGACAACAGCGGCTCGTACGGGCAGGACAAGGAGAACTTCGACGCGCTGCAGAAGGGCATCGCCGGCATGCTGATCTCGGAGCTCGCCGCCAATCCGGCAGCCCGCGTGGTCGAGCGTGAGGAGATCGAGAAGCTGCTCGCCGAGCAAAGCCTCGGCGCGTCGGGGAAGGTGACGCCGGAAACCGCCGCGAAAATCGGGAAGCTCGTCGGCGCGCGCTACGTCATCGCCGGCACGTTCATCGACTTCTACGGCGACTTCCGGCTGGATGCGCGGCTGGTCAATGTGGAGACGAGCGAGATCGTCAAGGTCGAGTCGGACCGCATGCAGCGGGACCACTTGTTCGACATCATTCGCACGGTGGCCGCTCGGCTGATGAAGGACGCCAACCTGCCGCCGCTCCCTCGACAAGCCTCGGACCAGCGGATGAACCGGCAGATCCCGACGGAGGCCCTGACGTTTTACTCGAAGGCGCTCTTGTTCCAGGATCGCGGGCAGAAAGACAAGGCCGCGGAGATGTACCAGCGGGCCCTGGCTGTCTTCCCGGAGTACACCGAGGCGCAGCAGGGCCTCCAGCGCGTGAAGACCTCGTGACGTGACGTCCGGAAGGCACCCGGTGCCGAGCCCCGTGCCGTGAGATACCTCCTGCTGCACACGCCCGCCTGGACGCCCGCAGGCGTTCGACCAGCGCTCGAGAGTGCCCAGATCGAAGCGCGCGAAGCGCGCATCCCACGGGAGCTGGTCGCGGACGAGCGCCCGACGGTCTTCGTGCTGGACGCTGAGAGCCGCTCGATCTTTCCCGTCGACGTGCTGCGGGCGTTCGTGGACGCCGGGGGCGCGATCGTGGCGCTCGGTCGTGACGGCGAGCCCGACCTGCCCGTGGAGATGCCGTCCGAGCTGCTCTCGGGCTTCGTGAAGGAGCCGATCGGGCCGCGGCAGCTGCTGGTCGCGGTGCGGGCGGGGTATCGCGAAGCCGCCGCCCGCATGGAGACCGCGCGCGCCCGATCCGAGGCCGCGAACCGCAGCCGCGAGATCGGCGAGCTGACGCGCATCGGGGTGGCCCTCGGAACCGAGCGGGATCTCAAGACGCTGCTCGAGCTCATCCTCACGCAGGCGCGCCGCATCACCACCTCGGACGCCGGCAGCCTGTACCTCGTCGAGACGGGGGACCAGGGCCAGAAGCGGTTGCGCTTCCGGATCGCGCAAACGTACTCCAAGCCTGATGCGCCGTTCGTCGAGTTCACGATCCCGGTGGACCGCTCGAGTCTCGCGGGCTACACCGCGGTGACGGGCGAGCCGCTCGTGATCGACGACGCCTACTTCCTGCCGCCGGACGTGGAATACAGCATCAACCGCTCGTTCGATGAGCGGCACGGCTACCGGACGAAGTCGATGCTCGTGATCCCCATGAAGGATCACAAGGAAGAAGTGATCGGCGTCCTCCAGCTCATCAACCGCAAGCGCCACCCCGAAGCCTTGCTCGCCGCGCCGGCGGACGTGGAGCACCAGGTGGTGCCGTACTCGAGGCGCACCGTGGAGCTCGTAACCGCGCTCGCGGGACAGGCGGCGGTCGCGATCGAGAACAGCCGGCTGTACGAGGAGATCGAGCGGCTGTTCGAGGGCTTCGTGAAAGCGGCGGTGCACGCGATCGAGCAGCGGGACCCGACCACGTTCGGCCACTCGGGACGGGTCGCGAACATGACCGTGGGACTCGCTTCCGTCGTCGACCGCGCAGAGGACGGTGCGTACCGCGGCGTGACGTTCACCCGGGAACAGATCAAGGAGATCCGCTACGCCGGGCTGCTCCACGACTTCGGCAAGGTCGGCGTGCGGGAGCAGGTCCTGGTCAAGGCCAAGAAGCTCTATCCGCTGCAGCTCGATCTCATCAAGCAACGCCACCACTACGTGAAGCGCACCGCTGAGCGGGAATTCTGGAAGAAGCGTGCCGAGTTCCTGGAGGCGCACGAACGGAAGGACTACCAGCCGTTCCTCCGAGCGCTCGAAGAGGAGCACGCCCGCGAGATCGAGGTGCTGGACGGCTTCCTCGGCGCCGTGCTCAGCGCGAACGAGCCGACGGTGCTGCCGGCCGGACGCTTCGAAGCGTTGCTCCACGTGTCGCGTCGGACATACGAAGATCCCACCGGCCGCCCGCACGCGTACCTCACCGAGGAGGAGATGCGCTATCTCACCATCCCCAAGGGCTCACTCGACGAGGCGGAGCGCCTGGAGATCGAGAGCCACGTCACCCACACGTACCGATTCCTGCAGCAGATCCCCTGGACGCGTGAGCTCCAGCACATTCCCATGATCGCCTACGGACACCACGAGAAGCTCGACGGCAAGGGGTACCCCCGACGGGTCAGCGGTGACGCGATCCCGATTCAGACGCGCATGATGACGATCAGCGACATCTACGACGCGCTGAGCGCGGCCGACCGCCCGTACAAGGCGGCGGTTGCCCCGGCGCGGGCCCTCGACATCATGGCGGACGAGGTGCGTGCCGGGCAGCTCGACCAGGAGCTGTTCCGGCTGTTCGTCGAGGGGAAAGTGTTCGAGGGGACGGCCTAGCCGAGCAGCAGCCTGCCGGCGACCAGCAGCAGGAGGCCGCCGAACGCCCGCTTCAATGCCACGTCGGAGACGCCGCCCGCCAGGTGCGCCCCGACGAATGCCCCCACCAAAAGCCCGGCGGCAAGGATGATGGCATACGGGATGTTGACCTGTCCGCGGCGGTAGTACTCGATTGCCCCCAGCACACCGACCGGGAGCAGGAGCGCCGCCAGCGACGTGCCGCTCGCCGTGTGCGGCGGCAACTTCACGAGCAGCACCAAGGCGGGCACGATCACGATCGCTCCCCCGACACCAAACAGCCCCGACACCACACCGCCCACGAGGCCGATGAGAGCCACGAGCACCCACGTCATCGCTTGTCTCCGCGTTCAGGTTCGCCCACGCCCCAGCCACCGCCGCCCGGCGTCTCTACGCGCAACACGTCGCCAGGTTCGAGCGACACGCTCACTTTAGGGGCGAGCGGCGCGCCCTTCAAGCAGGTGGACCCGCGCGCCCCGTCACGCCCACCCGCGGCGCCGCGGGGGGCGTGGCGCCGCCGCTCGGCGAGGATGCTCGCCTGCATCGGGGCGAGCGCCTCGAACTCGCGGATCACGCCGTCCCCACCGGACCACCGCCCTACCCCACCACTGCTCCGCCGCAAGCCATAAGACTTAAGCCGCAAGGGATACTCCATCTCGAGCACCTCGATGGGGGTGTTACGCGTGTTCGACATGCCGACGTGCACGCCGGACGGCCCGGGGGCGCCGTGGCTCGCCCCTTGACCACCCCCGATGGTCTCGTAATAGGTCCAGCCACCCCCCGCCCCACCGAACGTGACGTTGTTCATGGTGCCCTGGCCCTGCGCCGGCACCGAGATGCCGCCGGCTGCGAGCGCCAGAAACACCGTGTCCGCGATGCGTTGTGATGTCTCGACGTTGCCGGCTGCCACCGCGCTCGGGAAGCGCGCGTTCACGAGACACCCAGGGGGCGCCGTCACGCGCACCGCGCGCTGCACGCCGCCGTTGGTGGGAACGTCCTCGGGCAGGAGCGTCCGCACGACGAACAGCACCGCCGAGCGCGCCACCGCCAGCGGACAGTTCACATTGCCGCGCGCCGCCGGAGCGGTGCCCGTGAAGTCGACGTCAAAGATGCCGTCGCGGATGTCGACCCGTACGCTGATCGCCAAGTCCTCGTCATCCACGCCGTCCCCTTCGAGCCAATCCGTCGCGGTGAGGGCGCTCGCCGTCAGCCGCCCGAGGGCATCCCGCGCGCGGCGCTCGGCGTAGTCGAGGAGGTCCGCGGCCGCCCCGCGGACGGCCGACCAACCGTATCGCGCCGCGAGCGCGCGCAGACCCTCCGCCCCTCGCGCCACCGCCGCCCGCTGGGCGGCGAGATCCGCGCGCCGCGTCTCGGCCGTCCGCACGTTGGCGAGCAGGAACCGCTCCACCTCGGGCGTCAGACGCAGCGGCGGCACGATCACCCCCTCGGCGAAGATTTCGCGTGCCCCGGCAGGCATGCTCCCGGCCTGCACGCCGCCGACATCCGAGTGGTGCGCGCGCACCACACTGTAGCCGCCCACCGCGCCCTCGACCTCGATGGCCCCGATGAGTGTAATGTCGGGGAGGTGCGAGCCGCCGGTGTAGGGGTCGTTGAGGATGAACAAGTCGCCCGGGAGGGGGGCGGGGGCGAGCGCGCGCACCGCCGCGACCGACTCGTACATGGCGCCGAGATGCACCGGTATGTGGGCGGCTTGCGCGATCATTTCACCGGCGGCGTCGAACAGCGCCGCCGAGCAGTCGCGACGCTCGCGAATGTTCGGGGACACCGCCGAGTGAATGAGAACGAGGCCCATCTCCTCCGCGACGGACGCGAAGGCGTGTCCCATGACCTCGAGCCCGACGGCGTCGAGGGTCATGTCCGCTCCACCAGCACGGCGCCGCAGGGATGCACGGTCCCGCGCCACCCGGGCTCGACCAGGGCCGTCGCGTCCCGCCCCGCCAAGATCGCCGGGCCTGCGATGGTGACGCCCGCGGCGAGATCGTCGAGCGCCCAGACCGACGCGCTGACCCGGGCCCCCCGCAACGTAATCGGGCGACTGGCGCCGGGCCGCTGGACCACCCGCCGCGCGTCAGCGAACCGCGGCACCGGTCCCTCGCGCAGCGCGACCACGCGCAGGTTCACGAGCTCGATCGTCTGGTCGCTCCCCGCGTGGCCGAACCGCGCGCGGTGCTCGACGAGAAATGCGTCCCGCATCCGCTGCGGATCGTCTGCCGTCACCGGCACGGTCACTTCGTAGCCCTGCCCGGCGAACCGGCAATCGGCGTAGCGCAGCAGGGCGCCGTCGGGCACCTGGCTCCGCCCCTCCTCGAGCAGCGGGGCGTACGCCGCCCCGAGGTCGCGGGACGACAGGCCCTCGAGCGGGCGGTGAAACGACGCGAGCAGATCGACCCGTTCCGCGGCCGAGGCGAGGCCCAGCGCCGAGAGGGCTCCCGGGTGGGGCGGGATCACGATAGTGCGCATCCCCAGCGCCTCGGCCAGCTGGCACCCGAACAGCGGCCCGGCGCCGCCGAACGGGAGTAGGGCCATTCGCCGGGGATCGAGCCCGCGGGCCACGCTGACCCGCTTGAGCGCGCGTGCCATCACGGCCGCCGCCACGGCCACGATGCCGGCCGCGATCGCGGCCGGCTCGCTCCCCCCCCCGACCGCTCCGAGTGAGCGGAGCGCATGCGCCCCGGCATCGCGATCGAGCCGCACCGCGTCCGCAAGCGGATGCTGGGCGTCGAGCCATCGCAGCGCCAAGCACGCGTCGGTGACGGTGGGTCGGTCCCCGCCCCGGCCGTAACACGCCGGACCCGGGACCGCCCCAGCGCTCTCTGGGCCGACCTTGAGCGCGCCGCCTTCGTCGAGCCGTGCGATGCTCCCGCCGCCGGCGCTCACCGTCTCGATCAGGACTGCCGGCAGGGCGAGGGCAAGCCCCGCGATCGTGCCGCCGCCGTCTCCCAGCGGTGTCCCGCCGGTAACGAGGCTCGCGTCGGCGCTCGTGCCGCCCATGTCGAGGGTCAGGAGGTCCGCTAGGCCCACAGCCGCGCCGACCAAGCGAGCGCCGACCACACCCCCCGCAGGGCCGGACAGCGCGAGCGACGCCGCCCGCGTGACCGCGGCCCCCGGAGGGAGGGTCCCGCCGCTCGAAGTCATCACGCGCAGCATCCCGATGCCGCGGGCTCGCACGTCGCGCTCGAGCCGTCCGAGATAGGCGGAGACCTTGGGGCGGAGATACGCTTCGACCGTGGTGGTACTGGCCCGCTCGAACTCCCGGAATACGGGAAGCACCTCGTGGCTCGCGGCGATGGGGATGTCGGGAAGCGCCTCGCGCAGCGCCGCGACGAGGCGGCGCTCGTGCTCTGCGTGGCGGAAGGCGAACAGCAACGCGACGGCCAGCGCTTCGGGAGGGGGTGCAAGCGCTCGCACTGCGGCGACCACCCGCACGACCTCCTCCTGGCCGAGCGGCTCGAGCACCCCCTCGGGGCCGGTCCGCTCGGCGACCGCCACGACGTCGGACCGCGCGACGAGCGGCGGCGGGTGGTCGCGGGCGAGGTCGTACAGCGCGGCCCGGTCCTGGCGCCGCAGCCATAGGAGGTCTTCGAAGCCCTTCGTCGTCACGAGCGCGATGCGGGCACCGCGCCGCTCGAGAAGGGCGTTCGTAGCGATCGTGGTACCGTGAATCAGGACGTCGATCGGGAGGGGGGACGCGTCCAGCGCCTTAAACAGCCCGACCGTCGGATCGTCCGGCGTCGTCACGACCTTCCGGACGTCGATCGTCCCGTCTTCCGCGAGGGCGACGAGATCGGTGAAGGTCCCGCCGACGTCGACGCCTACCCGCACCGCAGCACCTCCCCCCGCCCCACCCCAATGCGGAATGCGGAGTGTGGAATGCGGAATTGAAGAGCAGGGTTCGATCGTAGGAGCCGGCAGTCACGTTCGACGGTCGCGCGCTCCATTCCGCACTCCGCATTCCGCATTCCGCACTCCATTAATTCCGCATTCCGCATTCCGCACTCCGCATTGTTAGGCACTCCGCTTCCAATGCTGCAGCGCCAGCACGCCGGCAAACCCCAGGGTGGCGAGCACACACAGCGTCCCCACCCAATCACCCAGCCGCACATAGAGCGGAATCACGTCGCTGGTGCGCAGCCGGTCGGCCACGGTTGCCTCCACTTCGAGACCCGTGGCCGCGTAGGTCTGCCCCAGCGGATCGACGAACTCGGAAATGCCGTCGTTCGCCGCCCGTGCGATTCCGGTGCGGGTCTCGATGGCTCGCAGGACGAGGTGGCTCGCGTGCTGGTACGGGCCGGCGGTCCGGCCGTACCACGCGTCGTTCGTGATATTCACGAGGAAATGGGCGCCCGCGCGACGGTAGGCACGAGCGAGCTCTTCGAAGGCGGATTCGTAGCAGATGACGACGCCGAAGCGACCCATCTTGGTCTCGTACAGCGGGAGCGTGGGCCCCGGGGAAAACCCGCCCGACCACTGCCGCAGTCCCGGCACGCTCCGGAACAGCCGAACGGGAACGAACGGAACGCGCTCAACGACGGGCACGAGATAGTGCTTGCCGTAAACCGGATAGGGGCGCCACTGGCCCGTCGAGTCGTAGAAAAACGCGGCGTTGTAGTAGACATCGGCACTCACCGCGTGGATGCCACCCGTGAGAATCGGGATGCGGCCCTCACGCGCCAGCGCGGCGAACTTCGCGTCCCACCCAGGCATCTCTGCCAGCCACCCGGGAACAGCGGCCTCGGGCCACAGCACCAAATCGAGAGGTCCGCGAGCCTCAAGCGCCCTGGACATGGTCACGAGCTTCGCCACCACGCTGTCGGCGTGGCGAGGGTCCCATTTTTCCCGGAAGCCCTCGTTCGGCTGGATGAGTCCGACGGTGCCGAGCTCGCGGATCGGAAGCGTCCGCTCGCGCCACACACCGTACGCCCCGGCGCAGACGATACTCGCGAGCATCGCTGCTGCGGGTCGCCACCGGAGCGTCCCACTCCCTGCTCCCTGCTCCCGGCTCCCGAGTAGCGCTTCGACGAGCATCACGTTGCACCACGCCAGCCACAGGGTCACCCCCCGGGCGCCCGCGAGGTCGGCCCACTGCACCAGCACGGGCGCATCGGCGAGCGACGTGCCCAGCCCAAGCCAGGGAAAGCGGATGTCCCCCTGGTGGCCGACGAACCATTCGACCGTGGTCCAGGCCACGGGGAACACGACCCACAGCGGAACCCGCGGCAGTCGCACCCGCAGTGCGACGACGAACCGGAACATCAGGGCGTACCACAGACCGTAGATCGCGATGGTGGCGAGGTAGCCGAGTGCCGACAGCGGCGTGAAGTGCCACAGCGCGACCACCAGCCAGTACAGCACGGCGCCCTGGGTCACGAAGCCGTACCAGAACCCCCAGCGCAACGCGCCGCGCAGATCGCGCTCGCCTTCGAACCGGCGCAGCAGGACGACCGCCGGCGCGACGGCGAGAACGCTCAAGACTGGGAGTCGGAACGGAGGATAGCTGGCAGCGAGGAGAACGGCGCCCAACGCGACGAGGGTCCCTGCCTGCCGGGTCGGGCTCGTCACAGGAGCACGTCGCGCCCTTCGTCGGCCGAGCGATAGATGGCATCCAGCACGCGGTGCAATGCGAGCTGGTCGCGCGGCGGCGGGGCATTCACATCCCCCTTCATCACGGCGAGGAAATACGTCCACTCGGCGCGGTAGGACTGCGCGAACGGCGTCTCGCGACCGCTCGCCCCCGTGGGCGTCACGTCGGTGATCGAGCCGTGCATCTCCTTGAACACGCGCAACGGCTGGACCCTGGCCGAACCCTTGGTTCCGACCAGGTCGAACCAGAAGCGCTCGGCCTCACCCATGTGACGCCAGCTCACGTCGATCGAGAGCGACACGCCGTTCTCGCAGACCACCAGCGCCGTCGCCATGTCCTCCACGCTGTCCTTCCCCTGCCCCATCGTGTGCGCCGCGATGCGTTTGGCCGCCGGCCACCCCGCGAGCCAGAGCCCGAGGTCGAGGAGCTGTAGTCCGAGGTCGAGGAAGGCGCCGCCGCCGGCCTCCTGGCGCCGCAGCCGCCACGCCACCAGGTTGCGGCTCGGCTGGAAGGTGTACCAGCCGCAGCGGATCGCCTGCAGCACGCCGATGTCCCCGCCCGCGAGGAAGCCCCGCACCGCCTGCACGTCGGACCGAAAGCGGTGGTTCATTCCGACCATCACTCGCCGGCCGTATTTCTCGCTCGCCTGGAGCACCCGCTCCACCCCGGCGAGCGTGAGCGCGAGCGGCCGCTCGCACAACACGTGCGCGCCGGCCGCGAGGGCGGAGACGATATGGATCTCGTGCAGGTGATTCGGAGTGCAGATGGCGACCGCGGTGGGACGGGCGTACTTGAGCACTTCCTCGATGTCGTCGAAGGTTTCCTTGACCTCGAAGCGCCCCGCCAGCGCCTGGGCCTTACCGAGGTCCGAGTCGCAGATCGCGGCGACCTCCACGCCCGGTAGGCGCCGCAGGACCGGGAGGTGCGCCACCTGTGCAATGGCGCCCGCGCCGATCACCGCGACGCGGACCGGGTCGCTCACTTCCCCGTCCCCCGTCCCTTGTCTCTCGTCCCCGCCCAGCGGTACATCACCCCGCTGCGCAGCGAGGCGGTCGAGACGCCGCTCGAGAGCACGCCGCGGGCCTCGAGGGTGAACCGCCAGCGCTTGGCGCCGACCTCGGTACCGATCGTGCCGTTCAGGCCCGCCGTGACCGAGTTCAGCGCGTCCTGCACGAAGGTGCCATTGATGGCCGGTCCACTGCCGTGCCGGACGTGCGCGCCGAGGCCGATCCCCAGATAGGTCGTCACCGCACGACCCTGGAGGACGTACTGCAAGTCGAGGTCCCCGGTGACGTCGCTCCACGTGATGCGGCCCAGGCGGATCGTGTCGTCCGCCGACGGGTCGATCACGACGCTCCTGAGCCGTTGCTCGAAACGCGCCCGTGCCGCGGAGCTGAAATCGGCCTTGTAATAGGAGAGCCCGAGCAGCACGCGGAGGTGCGGCGCAATGAACCCGTAATCGAGCCGCAGGCCGCCGGTGAGCGTCCCGCGGATGTTATTTCCGCCCACCGGGCCGAGATCGACCTGAAGGGCACTCGGCTTCAGGTTGTCGTAGGAGAACTGCGAGAACAGACCCTGAGCGGACAGTCGGTCCGTCGGACTGACGGAGAGCAGCACCGCAAGCGGGAGCCACAGTCCGACCGTCCGACCGTCCGACCGTGCGGCGGCTCTAGTAGAGGCGCTCAACATTGGTCCCCGGAAAGTAGGTGGTGACAATCGTGCGGTAGTCCTGACCTGCGCGCGCCCGGCCCACCGCGCCCCACTGACAGAACCCGACACCGTGGCCCCATCCCGCGCCCGCCGCGACGAGCCGGGTGACCTGGCCGGCGTCCTTCGTCACGGAGAGCGCGAAGGACGTGCTGCCGAGCAGCTGATCGGGCTGCGGTCGCAACACCGCGCGCACGTCGGGGCCGGGCACCCGTACGTCACCGTGCTCGAACACGATGCGCAGCTCGCCGACCCGGCCCGAGGCCGTGGTGCGGGTCACTGCGATATCCGTGATGCGTTGCAGCCCGCCCCCGCCCGCGTTCATCATCGCGGGAAGCGTCCGCGACAATATAGCGCGCAGCTTGGCATCATCCCATTCCTCGCGCCAGCGAAACCGCGGGGAGAGGTCGCAGTAGTAGTGGCCGCTCCCGGACGCGTCCGAGATCGGCCGCAGGTACGGCTGGCTCTGGGCCGTCTTGAAGGCCTCGTCCGCGCCGGCGGTCGAGAACCCACAGGTCGAGTGGAAGTAGGAGTAGATCAGGTCGCCGCGATAGCGGAGCACCTCCCCGCGGGTGGCGCGCAGGGCGCCCCATACCTCGGCCGTCTCCCCCGCGATCCCGGTGTAGACCTGGTCCCGGACATCGGCCCAGGCGTCGAAGCCCTGCGGTTCCCAGCGGCCCCGATTCTTGAGCGCGAACGTCCGCGACACCACGGCTTGCGCGAGCATCGCCTGGCGTTCGTCGGCTCGACGGGGCCCCATTTCCCCGCCGATCACGCCCGCGAGGTAACTCTCCACCGGCACCCGGTTCATCAAGGTGAGTCCCGACGGATCGCGCAGCACGTTGAAGCGCCCGCGATACCGCCGGCCGTTCGCCATGGCGAAGCGGTTCTCCGTGACGTTCACCGCCGAGATGCCGCCACGCCGCTCGCCGCGGGAGCCGTCCGGCTTCACGAGCCTGACGCCCGGCGTGTCGATCACCACCGTCCATGCCGTACCCGGCGGGATCGACCCGATCGGCTCCCCGTTCGCGTCGTCGGTGACGAACAGCTCGCCATCGCCGCCCAGCGTGACGCTGGGGGCACCGGCGACGAGGCCCACGCGCAGCTCCGGCTCGGCCCCGGGCGTGAGGCGGGAGGGTTGCGGCCGGCCACAGGCCCCGGCGAGGGCGAGCGCGCTAGCGAGCCCGCGCTTCGCCCAGCGCCGCGTCGAGCTGTGTGATAGTGGAGTCGATGTCGGCATCGGTATGCGCGCTGGAGACGAATCCCGCCTCGAACGCCGAGGGCGCGAGGAATACGCCGCGCGCCAGCGCGGCCCGGTGCCAACGCGCGAAGAGGGCGGTGTCCGCGGCTTTCGCCTCGGCGAAGTTGCGGACCGGGCCGGGCGCGAAGTACATCCCCCACATCGAGCCCGCGTGCCCCGTCGTGACCGTGACCCCGTGCCGGCGCGCGGCGTCCCCTATACCCGCGACCAGCCG
>Ga0209056_10002281_pt1 | contig 20782 bp, 15 predicted proteins | sample GraSoiAngelo_114_FD_185876 | JGI IMG/M metagenome (GOLD analysis project Ga0209056, IMG submission 185876) | Grasslands soil microbial communities from the Angelo Coastal Reserve, California, USA - 14_0903_13_40cm (SPAdes) (version 2) | ecosystem: Environmental > Terrestrial > Soil > Grasslands...
GGGCCATGGTGCGGTTAGGGGACGTGCAGCTCCTGTTCGAGCCGGCGGACGAGAAGCAGGGTGTCTTGAAGGGGGGCGGCACCCAGGTGCTGCGGACACCCCACTCGTCGGCTCCCCCTGGTCCTCCCGCTCCCGCCGCTCCTCCCCCAGCCCCAGCTCCACCCGCCTTTCCCCCCCGCTCCGCGCCGCCTCACCCCCCGGCCGGCCCTGCTGGGCCGGTGCGCCCGGCCCCGGGCGTGCAGCCGCCCGGCACCGCCCGCCCCGGCACGAAGCCTGCTCCCCGACGGCCCGTCGGCCAGCAGCCGCCGCCACCCAAGAAGGGGAAGGGCTGTGGCTCGAGTGCGGCGGTCTTCGTGATCGGTGGCGGCGCCGCGGTCGTGCTCCTGTACCGGTTGCTGGCCTAGCGGAGTCCCGTGCATATCACCTGCGCAGGTCGGACAGACGTCGGCATCATCCGGTCGGGGAACGAGGACAACTTCATCATCGTCCCGGACCGGGGGATCTTTGTGGTGGCCGACGGGATGGGGGGGCACGCCGCGGGGGAGGTGGCGAGCGAAATGGCGGTGCGCTTCGTCGCCCGGGAGCTCGGATCCCTCAAAGGCCTCGCCGACGACCAGGTGGCCGACCGCATGCGAACGGCGATCCGGGCGGCGAACGGCGCCATCTTCCAGCGCACCCTCACCGAGCACGACAAGCGCGGCATGGGGACCACCGTGACCGCGCTGGTGCTGTACGGCAGCCGCTTCCTGGTCGGGCAGGTGGGGGACAGCCGCGCCTACCTGTACCGGGACGACAAGCTGGTGCAGCTGACGAAGGATCATTCGTATGTGCAGGAGCAGGTGGACGCGGGCTATCTCACCCCCGAACAGGCGCGCTCACACCCCTACTCCAACGTCATTACCCGCTGCGTGGGCGCGAACAGCGACGTGATGCCCGACGTGTACCTCGGCACCGTGAAGCCGAGCGATCTGTTCCTGCTCGCCTCCGACGGACTCACCGGGATGCTGGACGATCCCCAGCTGGCGGAGCTGCTGGGCGGTAAGCGGATGCCCGAGGAGCAGGTGGACGAGCTGATCGGCGAAGCCAACCGCCACGGCGGGCTCGACAACATCACCGCGATCGTGGTGCGGGTGGACGCGGTCGATGCGAGTGGGAGAGGGAGCGGGGGGGGCGATGGTGGGCAGGTGACGAACCCCGGGGGACGATCGCGCTAAGCCTGCTAGGCGGTCAGCAGCGGGCGCCCCTCCTCGAGTCGTGCCGCCATCTCCCCCCGCGGCGTCATCACCAGTTCCACGATTCCCTTCGCCGGCACCGTCGCCGCCCCGATCACGAACACCCGCAGCCGCCGCGCTGAGCGGTACAACTCCGCCGCGACGCGCGGCAGCCCCAGATGTGCGCCCGCGTCGGCCCCTCCGAGCTGGGTCACCGCGCCGTCGCGCTTCACGAGCGGCAGGTCGAGCGCCAGCATGTCCGGCTTGGCCGGGAAATCGAGGAACAGCTCGCCCGGCGCGAGGCCGACTTCGCGCGCCAGCCGATCCTCCACCCGCTCCAGCAGGTCCGGATCGTCGGAGGGCCAGGCGGGCGTGGCGGCCGGGAGGTCCGTCGCCGGGAGGTCGAGCGCGCGCTTCGCGAGGCGGCGCTCGCGCAGCGCCCACGCCAGCCCGGTCGGGTCGTCGCCCATCAGCTCGTGGATCAGCCCGTCGTCCGTGGCGAGCGCCACGGCGTCGGGGGAGAGGCGCCGGCCTGCGATGGCGCACCGCACCAGCCGCTTGAACATGCCCGTCGCGCTGCGGACCGCGTGGTGCCAGTAGACGTTCCGGTACATCTGGTACTTGGCGAACAGCAGCGACTCGAGCGCCGCGAGCCCCTTCTCGTGGAGCGCCAGCGTCGCTCGCCCGTCCGGTCCCGCGGCCACAGTGAGCGCCGCGAGCAGTCGGTCTACGTCGATCACGCCGTACGGCACCCCGCACATCCACGCATCGCGGGACAGGTAATCGAGCTTGTCCACGTCGAGCGAGCCGGCCACCAGACCCACGAGGGGCCCGCGCGCCTCACCGCGGATCAGGGGCAACAGCCGCTCGGCGGGGGTCCCGAGCTCGGTGAGCCGGTCGGCGAGCGCGCCGCTCGTCAGGTGGCGGGCGGCGAGCGCCTCGTGGCGCGGCAGGCCCGCCTCCTCGAGTGCGTGGGAGAAAGGGTAATGTCCGATGTCGTGCAGCAGCGCGGCCAGCTTTAGGCGCGCCCGCTCGGCGGGGTCCGGCCGCACGTCCCCCGCGTCCTCCAGGGTATCGAGCACGCGGCGGGCGAGGTGATATGCGCCCAGCGCGTGCTCGAAGCGGCTGTGCGTCGCGCCGGGGTACACCAAGAACGCATGCCCCAGCTGCCGCACGTAGCGCAGCCGTTGCACGGCGGGGGTGTCGACCACGGCGAGCGCTTCGGGGTCGAGCCGGATGTTGTTCCAGAGCGGGTCGCGGACGACCTCGAACCGCGTCAACGCGCCGGGCCCGCCTCTCGCACGGCGGCGTGCACGTGATCGCGGAACTGCTCGAAGTTCTGACGGAACATCTGCGCCAGTCGCGCCGCCTGCGCGTCGTACGCCGCCGGGTCGCTCCACGTGCCGCGGGGCAAGAGCAGCGCGTCCGGGACCCCAGGCACCGTGAGCGGCACCTCGAGCCCGAACACCGGCTCCGGCGCGGTGGGCGTGCGGTCCAGCGTGCCGGCGAGCGCGGCTCGCACCATGGCGCGCGTCAGGCCTAGGCGGATCCGCTCGCCCACCCCGTGCGGGCCGCCGCTCCAGCCCGTGTTGACGAGCCAGCACTGCACCCCGTGCTGCGCGATCTTCTCCCCCAAGAGCGAGGCGTACACGTTGGGAGCGAGGGGCAGAAACGGGGCGCCGAAGCAGGTGGAGAAGGTCGCCTTGGGCTCCGTGACGCCGCGCTCCGTCCCCGCCACCTTGGCCGTATAGCCCGAGAGGAAATGGTACATCGCCTGCGCCGGGGACAGCCGGGCCAGCGGGGGCAGGACGCCGTAGGCGTCGCACGTGAGGAACACGATGTGCGACGGATGCCCCCCCATGCCGCCGGGGACGTGGTTCGGCACGTAGTGAATCGGGTACGAGGCGCGTGTGTTCTCGGTGATCTCCGCTGAGTCGAGATCGACGGCGCGCGTCACGGGGTCCACCACCACGTTTTCGAGCACCGTCCCGAACATCCGGGTGGCGGCGAAGATCTCGGGCTCGCCCTCGCGCGAGAGCCGGATGACCTTGGCGTAGCATCCCCCCTCGAAGTTGAACACGCCCAGATCCGACCAGCCGTGCTCGTCGTCCCCGATCAGCGCGCGCTCCGCATCGGCCGACAGGGTGGTCTTGCCGGTGCCCGAGAGGCCGAAGAACAAGGCGGCGTCGCCGGTGCGGCCCAGGTTGGCGGAGCAGTGCATCGACAAGACGCCACGCTTCGGCAGCAAATAATTAAGGATGGTGAAGACCGATTTCTTCAACTCGCCGGCGTACCGCGTGCCGCCGATCAGGATCGTCCGCTGCGCGAAGTGGACCACGATGAACGTGCCGGACTGGGTGCCGTGCAGCGCCGGGTCGGCGTGCAGCTCCGGAGCGTGCAGCACCGTCCAGGCGGGAACGAAGGACGTGAGATCGGACGGGGTGGGACGGAGGAACATGTTGTACACGAACAGGGCGCACCACGCGTTCGGCGTGACGAAGCGGATGCCGAAGCGGTGATTCGGGTCCGCGCCCGCGAACAGGTCGCGGACGAACAGCTCCTGCGCGGCGAGGTGCGCGAGCGTGAGGGCCTTGAGGCGCTCGTAGTGCTCCGGCGCGAGCGGCTGGTTCACCCGCCCCCACGCGATGTCGTCGCCGGTGGAGCCCTCGCGCACGATGAACTTGTCGTTGGGACTGCGGCCCGTGTGCGGAGCGGTCACCGCACAGAACGCGCCGCCCTCGACGATGACGCCCTCGCCGCGTCGCGCCGCGTGCTCGTAGAGCTCGGGCGGCCCGAGGTTCCAGTGCACGGGGCGCTGCGGTACGAGCCCCGCCGCTTCCAGGGCGGAAGCGCGCTTCCCTTCGGCCGGGCGCGTGGCGCGGGCGGTCATGGGCTGGAGGGAGGCCCGGTCTGCGGTCGCCGGCCGTGCTCCTGCGCGTCCACCGCGGCGATCACCGCCATGTTGACGATGTCGTTCACGTCGGAGCCCCGTTGCAGCACGTGGACGGGCTGGGCCATCCCCACGAGGATCGGCCCGATCGCGTCGGCGCCGCCGATGCGGTCGAGCAACTTGTAGCTGATGTTCGCGGCGTCCAGGTTGGGGAAAATCAGCACGTTCGCCGTACCCTTGAGCTTGGAGAACGGGTACGTCTTCATCAAGATCCGTTCCACCACGGCCGTGTCCGCCTGCACCTCTCCGTCCGCCTGGAGGGTGGGCTCGCGCTCGTGCAGCAGGGCGACGGCCCGCTGCACCTTGGCGGCGGCCGGGTGGCGCACCGAGCCGAAGTTCGAGAACGAGAGCAGCGCGACCCGCGGCTCGATGCCCAGCCGCTGCACGAATTGCGCGGTCGCCGAGGCGATCTCCGCCAGCGTTTCGGCGTCGGGATCGATGTTCACGGTGCAATCGGCGAAGAAGAACGTCTGCTGCGGCAGCACCATCATGTAAATGCCGCTGACGTGGCGGCGACCCGGCTCCGCCCCGATGACCTCGAGCGCCGGACGCATCGCATCGGGATAGTACATATCCACCCCCGCCACCACGGCATCGGCCTGGCCGCCGCGCAGCATCAACAGCGCGTGGTACATCGGGTCGCGCACCCGGTCGCGAGCTTCGCGCAGCGTGATCCCCTTGCGGCGGCGCCGCTCCCACAGCTCCTGCGCGAAGCCGTCGAGATGGGTGCTGGCGCGCGGATTCGCGAGCGTGATCTCCTCGAGCGTCACGTCCGCGTCGTCGGCCTGGCGGCGGATCGCGTCCGGGTCGCCCAGCAGGATCGGCTCCGCGATGCCGTCGTCGGCGAGGATGCGCGCGGCCTTGAGGATGCGGGGGTCGTCCCCTTCGGGGAACACGATGCGCTGGGGGGACTGCTGCGCCCGTCCCGACAGGCCGCGCATCACCTCGCGCGCACGCCCGAGGCGCGCGTCCAGCTCGGCGCGGTACTCGTCCACGTCGATCACGCGACCCGCCACCCCGGAGCCCACGGCCGCCCACGCCACCGCCGGCGCCACCCACAAGAGCACCCGCGGATCGAACGGTTTGGGGATCAGGTAGTCGGGACCGAACCGCAGCCGCTCGACGCCGTAGGCGCGCATCACCGCCTCGGGGACCTCCTCCTTGGCGAGGGCGGCGAGCGCGCGGGTCGCGGCCATCTCCATCTCCTCGTTGATCTTTCGGGCCCGCACGTCGAGCGCGCCCCGAAAAATGAACGGGAAGCCCAGCACGTTGTTCACCTGGTTCGGGTAGTCGGACCGGCCGGTCGCGATGATGGCGTCGCTGCGCGCCCGCCGCGCCTCCTCCGGGCTGATCTCAGGATCGGGGTTCGCGAGCGCGAACACGATCGGCCGGGGCGCCATCGCCTTGAGCATCTCGCCGCTGACGATCCCGCCCACCGACAGGCCCACGAACACATCGGCGTCCTCGAGCGCCTCGGCCAGGGTCCGCGCCTTGCCCCGCACGGCGAAGCGACGCCGGTACTCGTCCAGGTCGTCGCGGTCGGCGTGCAGCACGCCGCGCTCGTCGCACAGCGTGATCTGGTCTCGCGGCACGCCCAGCCGCACGTAGTGCTTGGCCGAGGCGACCGCGGCGGCGCCGGCGCCGGCGAACACCACGCGCACCTTACGGATGTCCTTCTGCACGATCTCGAGGGCGTTCAGCAGCGCCGCCCCCGTGATGATCGCCGTGCCGTGCTGATCGTCGTGAAACACGGGAATGGACAGCTGCTCGCGCAGCGCCTGTTCCACGTAGAAGCAGTCGGGAGAGCGGATGTCTTCGAGGTTGATCCCGCCCACGGTGGGCTCGAGCAGCTGGCAGAAGCGCACCAGCTCGCGCGGATCGTCGGAGCCGACCTCGAGGTCGAACACGTCGATGTCGGCGAACGCCTTGAACAGGATCCCTTTGCCTTCCATCACCGGCTTGCCGGCGAGCGCCCCGATGTTGCCGAGTCCGAGCACCGCGGTGCCGTTGGTGACCACGGCCACGAGGTTTCCCTTGGCGGTGTAGCTGTAGGCGTCGTCGGGGTGGGCGGCGATTTCGCGGCACGGCTCCGCCACTCCCGGCGTGTAAGCGAGCGAGAGATCGCGCTGGTTCTTGAAAGGCTTGGTCGGCGAGACCTGAATCTTGCCCGGCCGGCCCTGCGAATGGTAATCGAGGGCCTCCTGGCGGCGGATCGACATCGAGGACACAAGTCCTTTTTTGTGAAGGAGTTATGCTATCCGCGCCGGGCGCCGCTGTCAAGCAGACGGCGGCCCTCCCGCTTCAGCGGATCCGGATCACGCTGAGCCGGGGCACGACCGCAGCCGGGAGCGCGGCGGCCCCGCTGCCGCTGAAGAACAGCGTGAACCCCGGCGCCCCCGGCGCCTGGAGCGCACGCCCGTATACGCCCGACCCCGACCGGAGCGTGCCGCTCAAGCTCACGGCGCTCCCCGCGCTGGCGGTCGGAACGAGCGGGTAGCGGTGGCGGAAGGTAGAGGAGTCCTGCTGGTACAGCGAGGCGAAGGTGCGCGTGCGGAAGTGCCACGACGTGGTGTCCTGGCTATTGCTGACGTAGCTCAGCTCCGACGGCGTCACGAATCCGGGCAGGTCGGAGACCCAGTTGGCGAGCGCCCACCGTGTCACCGTCGTGTCGAAGCTGTGTCCGGTCTGGGCGGCGATATTGGCGGACCCTGCCAGCGTAGTTTGCACGAGCTTCCCTGGCAGACCGGCTCCGAACTGATCCACCAGATACCGCGTGAACAGCCAGCTCGCCCCCCTCTCCGCCTGCGTGCCCTGGTCGAACTCGATCAGCAGCGGGGAAGCGCCGGTTGCCGTGAGATACTGATACGCGTCGAACACGTCGTTGCCGACCAGCTGGTCCCAGGTTGCCATGTCACCCGCCTGCAGGTAGCGCCGGGCGGTCAGCTCCTCGGCGTACTGCGAGAGGCCCTCGTCGAGCCAGCCCTCCTCGGACACCGTGCCGCCCTGAATCTGAATCAGGGTATGCTGCGCGTAGTTGATCATGTGCTGAAACTCATGCGCGAAGGTGCCGAGGGTCCCGGTCTTGACCTGTGCGGCAGTGTGCGCGCAGCTCACGGTGCCGTTCGGGTCAGCTACGATGGAGTAGAAGATCTCGCCGCCGTTCGTTTGGAACGCCGGTGCGTTCGGGTCCAGGTCAGCAGGGAAAAAGAAACCCGCGATGTAGGCCCCTCCCGAAGCGCTGCATGCCGCCTTCGTCGTGAGGGAATTCACGACGGGGGTCATGAGCGCGATCACCACGCCGTTCGCGTCGAGGTCCGACACGGCGCCGAAGTTCGCCGAATCGAGGGGGTACAGGAGCGTGTCGAACACCTGGCGGAGAGTGTCGAGGTCCGCCGACTTCAGGCCGCCTGCCGGGGCAAGGGTATCGACATAGATCGCCACGTGGGCGCCGACCGCCAGGACGCGGGCGCCGACTGTCTTGAAGTCGGCGGCTGCGCCACAGCTCGTGTCGTTGGCGCACACCGTGAACTGGCGCAGGCTGCCGAGCACCGGGGGTGCGGCGACCGGTGGCCGCAGGGCCGTCCCGGGGAGTCGGCGCGAGGCGGCGGCCGCTGCGCGCGCGGCGTGCTCCCTCCCGAGGCGGCGGAGCATGCCGTCGAACCGCGTGGCCGGCGATGGCGCTGCGGCGGGCTGGGCAAGCGACGGAGCCGCGGCCATCGGCGCGGCGCCCAGCGTCGCCGCGCGGAGCGCAAACGGCGACGACTCGCCGAACGTCGCCGCGGCGGACTGCGCCACCAGCAGATACTCGGCCGAGTCCACGGTGGACGCGTTGGCCGGGAACGTGACGCATCCGTCGTTGGAGGCCGGATCGATCGACGTATACTGACCGATCGCCAGGGTGAGCCGAGATGCCAGCGCGGCGCTACATGTGGGGGCGGCCGGCCCGGTGCTGTCGTGGCTGCAGGCGGCCGTGGCCACGAGCGCCCATACGATCATTCGTCCCGCCCTGCGATGCTTCATCCCGACCTCCGCGCTGGCATCCCGTGACGATCTCTAGGCTCCGATGTTGACCCGCAGCTGGACGCTGCGGGGCCTCCCGAACGATGCGCCGCTGAAGAACGCCCCCTTCAGCAGGTACCGGCGGTCGAATGCGTTCTCTACGTACACCTGAGGTCGCACCACGATCTGCCCGAGCGCGAACGCATAGCCCGCGCTGGCGTTCACGATCAAGCTAGGGTCTACCTTGATGGACTTGTTGAAGTCGAACAGACCGGTCCCGTAGGTCGAATCGGGGTCGGCACCGTTGGTCAGGCCGCTCCCGTAGGTCCCCGTGGCCGACGTGTAGAACCCACGCGCCGAATATACCAGGCTCGCCACACCCGACAGCCGTTGATCGTGGTCCAGGTCGAATGTCCCCGAGGGTGGCTGGGCGGGAAAGAAACCGCCCGTGATCGCTCCGTATCCGTAGGCGTGGTTGAGCGCGACGTTCACGTACCCCGACAGGGGACCACGCGGCCGGATCTCGGCGACGGCCTCGATCCCCGTGATCCGCACTTGTTCGATGTTCACCGACGTGACGATCGCCGATCCCGGGACCGTGTTGTCGTCGATGCCGGGGGAGCTGCGCTTGTGGTACGCCGAGAGCTTGGTGACGACTCCGAAGGGGAAGCGATGCACGTACCCGACCTCGTAGAAGTCGTCGCGCTCGGGTAAGGTCGGGGCCGCGGCGACGCCGCCCTGGGCATCGCTGGTGATGGCTCGCAGGTCCTCGACGTTGGTGGGGAGGAACAGCCGGCCGTAGTACACCCAAAACGTGTTCGCCGGGTCGGGAAAGATGCTGAGCTTCACCCGCGGGCTCACCTGATGTTGGTTGCCCGCAAATGGCGCGTTGTGGTTGTCGAACCGCACGCCCGTGCGGATCTCCCAGTGGTCCGACGGCGCGATCGCGGTCTGGGCGTACACACCCACGTCGCTCCCCTTCAGGTCGGAGCTCGACGCGGGCCCGGGGCTCCCTGAGTTCGTGACCGTGGAGAAGTCCTCGTGCCCGCCCGTATACGAGGCGAGCACGCCGGTCTTGAGCTCGAGCCCGTGGTGCGGCTGCAGCGTGTAGTCCAGCTTCAGCCCGGCCGTATGGAAGTTGCGGTCTTCGCTCAGGATGTAGTGCGCCGTGTCTGGGAAGAAGACGAACGTCGCGGAGTCGCTGAGTCCGGGTGTATAGGTGAGGCTGCCGTCGCGGAAGAATGCGCCGAGGAACAGCTCGGAGGCCTCGAACCGGTGGCGCCAGCCGAGGTTCACGAAGCCGTTGACATCCTGCTGATGATCGTCGATCACGCCCTCGGCTGAGTCGAACGGCACCGCGAAGCGAGTGCGGGAGCGGTTCAGGTCGAGGTTCACGACGTCGCGGTCGGAGGGGACATACTGGATCTTGCCGAACCCGAACAGATCGATGCCGTCGTTGTGAAAGTTCTCGACGGTATCGTGCAGCGAGTCGAACGCGACGGGTTCACGGCGCATGTCCGTCGCCTGCCGCGCTCCGGAGAAGAAGAACCCCCACTTGTCGGCGTTGGTACTAATGTTCAGCGCTTGCCCGTTCGCCGAGAAGGTGCCTCCATAACTGGATGCGTCCAGGTGGAGCCCTCCGGACGGAATGCGTGTGGTGACGTTGACGATGGCAGCGTTCTTGTTGCCGTACTCGGCGTCCCAGCCACCCGTCTGAAAGTCGATCTGGTTCACCACTTCGGGATCGAACAGCTCGTTCAGGCTGCCCGAGATCCCGGAGGGGACGGGAACACCGTCCACGTAGTACGTATACTCAGCGTGCTGGCCGCGTATGTGGACTTCGCCGGTGGGCGCCCGCGCCGCGCCCACTATCGATTGCTGCAGGATCTGCGACGTCGTGTTGGTGGGGGCCCCGTGATAGTCGTTCTGTTTGAAGATCTGGTTGCCCGAGCGCGTGTCGACCGCGAGCGGCACGGTCGAGCTGACCTCGACCGCCGACAGGTTGATCGGGAGCGGAACCAGGCGGAAGTCGGCCCGGGCGACGCCCTCGGTCTGCGCCACGGCGATGTCCCGCGCTTCGGGACGGTAGCCCAGGTAACGGACCTCCACGCTGTACGATCCCGCGGGAAGGTTGTGAATCACGTAGCGGCCGAAAGCATCGGTGGTTGCGGTGGCGATCGTGTTGCCCTCGCGGATCACCCGTACTTCGCCGCCCGGCAGCGGCGTGCCGCTCGCGCTGTCCGCGACCGAGCCCCCGATGTCGCCGTCGGCGGCGAAGGCGGGGCGGGCCGCGAGGGCCCTTGCGATGCACATCACCAGCGCCAGGCACAGGACTGTCCTGGGTTTCATGAGCTCTCCTTCGTCGTGAGTGCACACCATTGTTCCGGCGCGGCTCCGGTGAGGGAGCGCGACGGAGCGATTGCGCGACTAGGAGAGCGTCGGAGGAGCTCGAGGCTGAGGGTGGGGTCGGGCGAGGGCGTGCCCCGTGTCCGCCCGCTCGACGGGACACGGCGCCCGTCGGGGGGCGACATGGAGACCGAGCCGCATGGCCCCGCCCGTCAGGGCGGGGATCGTGAGGAAATGGCACAGCGCGCAATCCGGTGCGTGGATGCGCGCGCAGCTGTTCGTGGTATGAGACTCGAAATGCGGGGTGGCGTGCGTGCCCGCAGCGTCGAGCCGGGTGTCCGCCCATGCGGCGGCCCCCGGCAGCGCGAGCTGCAAGACGGCTCCGAGGAGCCACACCACACGCACCCCGCGGGGGCGCCGGGTGGCGGTGATCACGCCCGTGCGGGGACCAGTTTCCGCAGCACGATCGCGCCCACCAGCACGATGCCGTACATGCACACGATCAACGGGCCCGTTGGAAGGTCCCCGGCGAGCGAGAGCCAGAGGCCGAGGACCGATGCAAGGGCGCCCGAGCCCCACGAGATGTAGGCGAGGCGTTTCATGTCACGCGTGAACAGAAAGGCGATCACGGCAGGGACGACGAGAAAGCTGAACACCATCAGCACGCCGGCGACCGGTACCGCGAGCGTGATCACGACGCCGAACGACAAATAGAACAAGAAGTCCCACCACTTGATCCTCCATCCCAGGCGCTCGGCTTCCTCCGGGTGGAACGAGATCGTCAGGAAGCGGTGGCGGAGGGCATAGTGGAACAGGCCGAGCGCTGCGTACACCGCGGCCAGCTTGATGATCGTGGGCTGGAACGTGACCCACAGGATGCTCCCGGTCAGCGTCTTCTCGATCGCTTCCCCACCACCCGGCACCTTGTTGGCGACCAGTACCGCCGCCGCCGACGCGACCACGTAGACGATGCCGATGAACGCCTCCTGCGGCACGCGCCGGCCTTCCCGGGACGATGTGCGCGTGAGCGCGAACAGCAAGGCCCCGACCGCGGTGGCGAACAGCGCGAAGACGTAGGCCCAGGTCGAATCGGCTTCCACGTGAATCAGCAGCGCCGAAAGGCCGCCGAGCGCCGCCATCTGCGCCAGTGACAAGTCGACGAAGATGACCTCCCGCGCGATGACATGGAGCCCGAGGTAGGACAGCATCGCCACCAGCACCATGCAGGCGACGAACGGCGGGATCATCAACTGGAGACCGCTCATCTCACTGCCCTCGTCCCTTGGCTGCCGCGCTGCCCGGCTCGAAGGCGCGGGCGAGGTCGGAGATCCACAGGTTCATCAGGTCGAAGTACGTGTTGATCCCGCTCGCCCCACCGGTGTTGGAGGGTACGATGACGGCCTTGGCGCCCGTCTTCTGTGCGACCTCGAGGACTTGATTCCGGTCATAGTAGTTGGTGGAGAGCAGCACCTGGATGTGTTGCTCGCGCATCTCGTTGATCACTTCCAGGACATGGCCCGGTGTGGGGGGAATGCCGGGCTTCGGCTCGATGTAGTCAACGCACGGCAACCCGTAATCGCGGGAGAAGTAGTCCCACTCCTTGTGGTAGCACGCGACCGCCTTGCCCCGAAACGGCATCGCCTGCTGGAGCCATCCACCCAGCCGAGTGACCAGCGCCACGCCTTGGTACTGCTTCGTCTTCAGGAAATCGATCAGCTTCCCCTGTCGGTCGAGATCGGCCAGGGCCTGGCCACCGAGCAGCTTCACGAGATCTTCCCCGAACAGCGCGCGATAGATGCGGTCCTCGAAGTCCTTTTCTCGCGGCGCGAAGTAGTCGGCATTTTCCGGGGACACCCGCTTCAAGCCCGTCAGAATGTTGCGGGCGATTTGCACCGCATTGAGGGGAGCGGTCCAGATGTGCGGGTTGCCGTATACGTGGATGTCGCCCTGGGCACGCGAGAAGCTCGTGGGGACGTCGAGCAGATCGACGCCGGCGTACGCGGCCACGTAGCCCGGTCCGCCCTCCGTCACTTTGGGGTTGCTCGCTTTGTCGAGCAGCGCCGGCACCCACAACTCGAGATCCAGGCCCGTCGTGACGAACACGTCCGCTTGGGACAGCATCGGGATGAAGCTGGGCTTCGGTTGCACGTAGTGCGGATTCTCGTCGCCGGTCGCGATCGAGTTCACGACGCCCCGGTCTCCGACGATCTCTCGCGCGATGGCAGCGTAGGTTGTGAGCGAGGTGACGACCTTCACCTTGTCCGCGGTGCGGGGCGGGCGGACCGGCGCGGGCGTGTGGAGCCCGAGCAGCAGAGCGATGGCTGGCAGCATGTCAGTAGGTCTCGTGTTTGTGTGGTCCGATCGCCCAGACGGCCTGAAGGGCGAAATCGTTCGTGGACGGTTGCCCGGTAACCCGGGCCCACGTGTACTGGGCGCGGAGCTCCACCCATTCGCTCTCCCACAGCGTCAGCGACGGGATGACCTGGCGCGTGATGAGACCGGAGAGCGGATCCTCGACGTAATCGTAGCGGGCTCCCGCGATCAGGCGCTGACCGAGCTTATACGTGGTGCCGGCGTACCAGCCGAGCCGCGTGGTGCCGGAGCCGCCGTACTCCTTTCGCAGCGCGTACAGTTCGCCTCGCAGTGTCCACTCGCGGTACAACCCCTGAGCTGGTGGACGCCACGTGAGTCGGAAATCGATCCCGCCCACCTTGGTGCGGAGACTCGAATCGGGATCCGTGCCGTACAACGCCGTGCCGCCCAGTTGCGCGTACGTCGAGCGCGTCAACTGCCAAAAGTTGAGCAGATGAACGAGGTAGGTCGGTCGGCCGCTGCCGCCGAACAGCGTGGCATCGCTCTCGCTGCGCGTGACCTGTGCGGTGAGCTCGTGCGTCCCGAGTCCCCCGAACGCGCGGTACAACGAGATGCCGCTACCGGCGAGCCCGTCTTCGCCCAGCAGCGTGCGCAGCGCGAGCGGGTATTCGGTCTCTGGGAGGGCGTGCAGGTGCCAGCGATTCAGCTCGCCGAACTGCTGGCGGAACTTGCCGATGTCGAACCGGATGTGTCCCGGCAACCCGGTCCAGTAGGCATAGCCTTCCTCGATACTGACGTTGCCGTTCTCAAAGCTCACGAAGATCTTGGTGCTCGAGTAGGGGTCGAGCGGCGACTGAAAGCCCACTTCGAACTCCCGCGGGTCGAAGTTCTCGCGCGTGACGCCCTCTAGGCGCGCGCCAGCGCGTACATCGCCCGTGGCGCTGATTTCCGGGTTGAGCTGCGGCTGGCTGCGCTCGCGGCCGACGAATTTCGTGGGCCCGGCGGTGTCGGCCTTCATCTTCGTGGTGTCCGTGCCCGCCGCGACCGCGGCGGCGGCGCGCAGGGCGGCGAGCGACGTGTCGACCGCCGGCTCGGCCGCCGGGCGATGGATGAACTGGGCCCGCATGCTGTCGAGCCGGGCCTTGAGCGCCCGGACCTCGGCCGCGAGCGAGTCTACCCGGCGCTGCTCGGCCGGTTGCTGGGCGGACGTGCGTCCAGGCAGCGCGAGCAGGCAGGCGAGCGCGGCCGCGACGGCATGGTGATCTCGAATCATCCTGAGGGTCTCCCGTTCCAGTGTTCCGGGCGCGCGTACAGCGGCATGCTGGACGCGCGCGATCGGTCGGCGGGCAGGCCGGCCGTCAGACTACGAACGGGAGGTGGGAGGACCTCGGGGTGGGGCGGTGCGGTGGTCGGGGCGGCACGCCGGCGCCGCGCCCCGGTTGGGGAGCGGCCCGTCGGTCGGGGCCGGCGCGGCCAGCTGCGTCCGCGGCTGCTGCGCCTGGAGCTGCGAGCCGGCGTAATGACACAGCGTGCAGCGCAGCTCGTCGTGCAGCGCGATGCATGCGCTGGCATGCTGCGCCTCGATGTGAAGCGGCGCGCTGAGCCGCTCCGACGCGTGGGCCAGCGAGACCGCGCTGCCCGCCAGCCCCTGAAGCACCAGGAGCAGCGCCGCGAGCCTGCGCGTCCAGCGGGTCCGCGTCGTCGTCAGTGCAATCACGCCCTGCCTACGGTTCGGGTGGGTCGGCCGTTGCGACGGGCGACGCGCCGGTAGGCGCGCAGCCGTCGCAGCATGCGGCGATCGTGGTACACCGGATCGTCGCCCTTCGGCGTCTCGATAATCTTAATCACGGGCGCGAGGCGCGGGTCGCGCATGATCTGCCGAAACGGCTCGGGCCCGATGGTCCCCTCGCCGATCCACTGATGGCGATCCACCCCCGAGCCCGCCGCGCCCTTGGAGTCGTTGAGGTGCAAGCACTTGAGCAGCGCCAGCCCGACCACGCGGTCGAACCGCTCCCACACCCCCGCGAGCCCGGCGGCCACGTCATACCCTGCCGCGTGCAGATGTGCCGTGTCGAGGCAGAAGGCCACGCGCGCCCGCAGGGCCGCGGGCAGGGCGCGCCGCAGCGCCGCGAGCTCCTCGAAGCTCTTCCCCAGGGCAGTCCCAGCGCCCGCTGTCCCCTCGATGAGCACGCCCACCTCGCCCGGCACGGCGGCGAGGCAGCGGGCGTACCCGCGGGCGTTGCGTTCGAGTCCGGCGGCCTGGTCATCGATGTAGTTGCCGGGGTGCGACACGACCCAGGGAATCCCGAGCGCGCGGCAACGGACCAGCTCCCCCGTGAACGCCGCGACGCTCCTCTCCCGCAACGCCTCATCGGGCGACGCGAGGTTGATGAGATAGCTGTCGTGCGAGACCACGGCGCGGATCCCGCTGGCCGCGAGCGCGGCCCGGAACGCGGCGACGTCGTCGTCGCGCACCACGGGCTCGCGCCACTGATTGGGCGTCTTCGTGAACACCTGGATCGCGCTGGCCCCGATCGCGGCGCCGCGCTCCGGAGCCCGCGCCACCCCGCCCTGGGTCGACACATGCGCGCCGAGCAGGTCGCCCGCCGCGGCCTTCACGCCCAAGGCTCCTCCGTGAACGCGAGCCGCGAGATCAGCGGCACGAACCGCACGCCGCCGGCGTGCCGCTCCGTGAGGCTCCCTTCCGGCCCGCGCTGCAGGATGACCAGCTCCTGGCCGGAGAGGTCACCCACCGGAATGACGAGGCGTCCCCCAGGGGCGAGCTGCTCCGTGAGCGGCGTCGGCACGCCGGGCGCCGCGGCGGTCACGATGATGCGGTCGAACGGGGCGCGCTCGGGCCAACCGCCGGCCCCGTCCCCCAGCCGGGTCTCGATGTTGCGGAGCCCGAGCCGGCGGAACCGCTCTTCGGCTTCGACCAGCAGGTCGGGGAGGCGCTCGACCGTGTACACCCGGGCGCCTAAGTGCGCGAGCATCGCCGTCTGGTAGCCGGAGCCGGTGCCGATCTCGAGCACGCGGTGGCCGCGGCGCGGAGCGAGCGCTTCGGTCATGAGCGCTACGATGAGCGGTTGGGAGATTGTCTGACCGCTGCCGATCGGCAGCGGCGCGTCTTCGTAGGCGTCGCGAGCGAGGTATGGAGGCAGGAACCATTCGCGCGGCACCCACGCCATCGCCGCGAGGACGCGGCAGTCGCGGATTCCGCGATTGACCAGCTGGCGCACGACCATGCGGCGGCGGATGCGCCGCGTCTCAGGTGCCGGCCCGCCCATCCCCCGTCCTCCGCGGTTGCCGTCCCATAGGGTGAACTATAGCTTGACACCCTCCCCTGCGCGGCCGGGACCGTTGCCGGAACAGAGCCAACAGCGCATCCTCCTCGTCGGCGACGCCGGGGCCCGCCCGGACGGCCTCGAGCGGTTCCTCGTGCGTGGTGGCTTCCAGGTTACCGAAGCGGCCTACCCCCCTCCGGGCCCGGACCGGCCCGGGCACGAGCCTCCTGACCTCGTCGTGCTCTCGATCGGCGCCAAGGACCCCCGCCTGGCGGACCAGGTGCGCGACCTCGCGACCGCGACCCGGTTCGGGGGCGCGCCGGTGATCGTGCTCGTGGCGGACGGCGGGGCCGACGCGGTCGCGGACGCGCTCCAGGCCGGGGCCCAGGACGCGATGACGACCCCGCTGCATTTCGGCGAGCTGCGCGCCCGCATCGACGCGGACCTGCGGCTGCGCCGCGATCTGCACGAGGCGCGCGACGCGCTGCGCACCCGGGACCTCCTCTTCGACATCTTCCAGGAAGTATCGGCCGCGCTGCGGGCCGACGAGATCTTCCAGACCCTGGTCCGCCGGGTGGGACAAGCGTTCGGCCTCACGCACTGCTCGTTCGTGTTGACGGCCCCGGGCGAGGACAAGGGGCGCGTCGTGGCCGTGTACGAGAACCCGGCGATTCGCGACCTCCGCGTCGAGCTCGAGCGCTATCCCGAGATACAGGAGGCGATCCGCACCGAGCGGCCCGTGATCGTCCACGACGTGCACGATCACCCGCTGTTCGAGACGATCCGCAAGCGCTGGCAGCAGCAGGAGATCGAGATCAACGTGCAGTCCGCGGTCGCGCTGCCCGTGTTCCTCCAGGGCCGCGCCGCGGGCGTGTTCTTCCTGCGCACGGTGCAGGGCGATCCCCGGCTCCGCACCCAGGACGTGGCGTTCGCCAACACGATCGCCCAGGCCGCCGCGCGCGTGCTCGAGAACGAGGAGCGGCGCGCGGCGATCTACCGGCGCCAGCTCTCGGCGGGCGTGACCGACGTGCTCACGGGATGCGCGAGCCTCGACGGGCTCGATCGCCGGCTGCGCGACGAGTTCGAGCGGGCGCGCCGCTATTCGCTGCGCTTCGCCCTCGTGGTGATCGACGTGGACCGGTTGCGCGATATCAACGAGCGGTTGGGCCAGCAGGCCGGCGACCGCGTGCTGGGTGAGCTCGGCGCCATGATGCAGCGCGAGATTCGCGCGCCCGACTTCGTGGCGCGCTACGGCGGCGACGAGTTCGCGCTCATCCTGCCGGAGACCAGCGCGCAGGGCGGGCGCCAGTTCGTGGAGCGGCTGCGCCAGCTGCTGCTGCGGCACACCTTCCCGGATCTCGGACCCGGCAAGGTGCCGGGCCTGTCCGCGGGCGTCGTGGCCTACCCGCATTCCGAGGTGCTGCGCCCCGAGGACCTGTTCACCCAGGTCGAGGCCGCCCTTGACCGGGGGAAGAAGAGCGCGCCGGATCGCATCGGAGTCGCGGACACGGCCTAATCCAACGTCTTGTGGAAGCGCCGCACCGACGCGGCGATCATCACGACCGCGAACCCGGTCAGCACGGCCACCTCCCGCCAGAGCGCCTCCAACCCCACGCCCTTGAGCAGAATCCCCCGCAGCACTTTGAGAAAGTGCGTGAGCGGCAGCAGCAGGCCCAGCCACTGGAACAGCGGTGGCATCGCCTGGCGCGGGAACATGAAGCCCGAAAGCAGGATGTTCGGCAGTACGAAGAAGAACGCCACCTGCATGGCCTGCTGCTGCGTCCGCACCAGCGTCGAAATGAACAACCCGAACGACAGGCTCGCGATCACGAACAGGAGCGCGATCGCGTAGAGCAGCAGGACGTTGCCGCTGAGAGGCACCTCGAACACCACCCGGCCCAGCACCAGCACGGCGGTCATCTGGACGAGCCCCACGCCCACATAGGGAGTGATCTTGCCGAGCATCAGCTCGGTCTTGGTCACGGGGGTGACGATGAGCTGCTCGAGCGTGCCGCGTTCGCGCTCGCGCACGATGGCCATCGCGGTGATGAGCACCATCGTGATCGTGAGGATCACACCCACCAGGCCCGGCACGATGTAATTCGGGCTGCGGAGCCCGGGATTGTAGCGCGGCCGCACGCGTGCCTCGAGCGGCACCTCTTCCCGTCCGGCAGCGCGCGACAGGATCGCGAGGTTGCGGCTCTGGGTGACGCCCGCGGCGGCGGCGATGGCGGCCTGCGAGGAGAGCGGGTCCGCCGCGTCCACGACGACCTGCACGCGGGCCGTGGTGCCGCGCACGAGCCGTCGGGGAAAATCGTACGGCACCACGATGCCGGCCTGCGCGTCGCCGCGATCGATGGCGCGGTCGAGCGCGGGCCGGTCGTCGACGTAGCCGATGATCCGGAAGTTCCCCGTGTTCTCGAACGCCGCGATCAGGTCCCGGCTCGGGGGCGTGCGGGACTGATCGAGCACCACGGTCGGCAGATGCCGTACGTCCGTCTGGATGGCGAATCCGAACAGCAGCAACTGGGCGACGGGAAGCCCGACCATGATCGCCAGGGTGAGCCGGTCGCGCCGCATCTGGATGAATTCCTTGCGGACCATCGGCGGGAAGCGAGGCATCATCGCTCGTCACGCTCCTGCAGAATGACGAACGCGTCCTCCAGGGTGCGGCCGCCGACCTGGGCCGCCACCTCGGCGGGCGTGCCCAGCGCGATGAGACGGCCGCCGCTCAGCATCGCCAGCCGCTGGCAGCGCTCCGCTTCATCCATGTAGTGTGTGGTCACCAGCACCGTCGTCCCGTGCGCCGCGAGATCGTGGATCGCGCCCCAAAACCGGCGCCGGGCCGCGGGATCAACGCCCGCGGTCGGCTCGTCGAGGAACAGCACCGCGGGGCCGTGCAGCAGGGCGCAGCCCAGCGCGAGCCGCTGCTTCCAACCACCGGAGAGCTCGCCGGCGAGCTGGCGCAACCGGGCGCCGATCTCGAGGAAAGCGACGACCTCGGCCACGCGGGCACGGCGGGCGTCGCCGGTGAGCCCGTAAATCGCGGCGTAGAAAGTCAGGTTTTCGCCGGCGGTGAGATCCTCGTACAGCCCGAACTGCTGCGACATGTAGCCGATGCGCTGACGGACCTGCTCGGGCGCGGCTGCGACGTCGATGCCCGCCACGGTGGCGGAGCCAGCCGAGGGCTCGAGGATGCCGCACAGCATCCGGATGGTGGTGGTCTTTCCCGAGCCGTTCGGCCCCAGCAGCCCGAACACTTCGCCCCGCTCGATGCGCAGCGTCAGCTCGCGCACCGCCGTGACCGGGCCGAAGCGGCGCGTGAGACCCCGCGTCTCGACCCCGGGAGGACTCACGGCCGCAGCGGGACGTCCAGGGTGACCGGCATGCCGGCTTTGAGTCGTCCGCCCACGTCCCCGCTGTCGAGCTCCACTTTGATGCCGAACACCAAGTCGGCGCGCTCGCGCTCGGTGAGAGCCGCCCGCGGCGTGAACTCCGCGCGCGAGGCGACCTCCACGATCCGTCCCGAAAAACTCCGGTCGTACCCGTCGAGCCGCACGGTCACGGCGTCGCCCCGCCGCACCCGAGCGATGGCGAGGTCGCCCACGTACGCGCGGATCCACGGCCGGTGCACCAGGCCGAGCGAGACGACCGGGGCGCCGCTCGTGAGCGCCTCCCCGGGGTTGACGTACCGAGTGAGCACGACCCCGTCGTCCGGCGCCACGACGGTGAGCTGGTCACGGATGGACAGCGCGGCCGCGAGCGCCGCCGCCGCCGCCGCCGCTTCGCTCGGGGCAGCACGTACGGCCGCGAGCCGCGCCGTGGCGGCGGCGGCCGCCGCCTGCAGGCCGTCGTACTGCTGCTGCGAGACGATGTTCTGAGCGACGAGCGGCGTAGCTCGCGCGAGGTCGTTCGCCGCCCGGGCGCTGTCCGCTTGCGCCGCCGCTACCTCGTTCACGCGTTGCGCAGCCGCGTGCGCTTGGGCGCGGCGCTGACTGATCAGGGGATCGAGGCCGGGCTGGTCCAGCACGGCGATGGTGTCGCCGCGATGCACGGTGTCGCCCTCATCCTTGAGCAGACGCGTCAGTCGTCCCCACGTGAGAGGTGCCAACTGCAGATCCCGGATCTCGACGGTGCCGGACACCTTGAGCACGTTATTGTCGCTGTGACACGCCGCCGTTGCGAGCAGCGTCAAGCAAAAAGCGTCGCGGAGAGTCGTCACGGAGAAACGTCGCGGAAAACCGTAGCGCTGTAGACGTCTTTCCGTGACGATTCTCCGCGACGTCTTTCCGTGACGCCTCTCGGGCTAGCGATGAGATTTCAGCCAGTTTACGGGATCCAGCGCAATCCCTCCCCTGCCGCGAATCTCGAAATGGAGATGCGGCCCCTGATCGCTCGACCCCCCGCCGACGTGCCCGAGGGTCTGGCCGCGGATCACGCGCTCACCCTTCGTCACGGTCGCGTCGCTCAGGTACCCGTAGAAGCTGTAGTAGCCGCCTCCATGGTCGATCAGCACCGACGTGAGGTAGGTCCCGAGCGGGCCGGCGAGGCTCACGGTGCCGGCGGCCACGGCCCGCACCGGCGTCCCCGTGGGGGCCGCGATGCCGATGCCGTGCCACGGAATGCGCGTCTTGTTCGGGCCCATGCCGGTGCCGAACCGATACAGCAACCGTCCGTCG
>Ga0209056_10002282_pt1 | contig 20781 bp, 21 predicted proteins | sample GraSoiAngelo_114_FD_185876 | JGI IMG/M metagenome (GOLD analysis project Ga0209056, IMG submission 185876) | Grasslands soil microbial communities from the Angelo Coastal Reserve, California, USA - 14_0903_13_40cm (SPAdes) (version 2) | ecosystem: Environmental > Terrestrial > Soil > Grasslands...
TGCACCAGGCCGCGTCCTCGTTTTTCATGGGGGCGTTTTTGGGTGCTCGAGCCGGATGAATGGGAAACCTTCAAGTCCGGTTCTTAGAGGGCTGGGCGCCAGCAATGGCGCCCGGCCACTCGACCCTTGGGTCCTACTTCAGGATCGTCGGCAACCTTACCTTGGGATTACTTCAGAGTTGCTCGTCAAACGGATACTATCCAAGATTCGAACGATTCGGCGTTACTGTATCTTCGTCCCCTATTCAATATTCGTATCCGCACATCGCTATGAACCCAAAACCGAAAAGAGCCTGTTTGGTAAGCAAGAATAGACCTCTCGGCACCGAGGAATGAATGAACACGAACGACCCTGCTCATCCAAAAAACAGACTCTGGATGAAATCCCCGGTTCTCCGGGCGCATCTGCAGCCTATTGCAGCGCCCACGACCTTGCATTGTTTGCCATGTTTCACCTGAAGGACCATCTTCGGATGCAGCGCCAGATCTTGCCGGACGCCGCGTTAGACGAGATCCATCGCCCAGTGACTCACCTTGACGGACAGCAGTATGCAATCGGATGGTGGACCGACAACCGTGCTGGTGAGCCCGTCGTGTTTGGCCAGGGCGGCACAACTGACTCGTTCACACTCGTTGAGTTGTTTCCCGCCGAAGACATGGCTGTGGTTATGTTGGCGAATTCGTGGGACGACGATCTGAACATGCCGAATGCCATCGAGGCAGCAATCCTGGCAAAGGTATTGCCGAGTTTTCATCGACAGCCGCAGGCCACAACAGCGCCTAAAGTCCCCCAGACCGATGCTGCTCAACTGGCAGGAACATGGACGGGGCGCATTGCCACTAACACTGGCGACGTTCCGGTCACGATCGCAATTTCACGATCCGGAGAGGTGCACGGACACTTAGGACATGAGCTAGATGCACCGCTACGCGATGTCTCGAGCAGAGGTGACCACATCTATGGCATTCTCTCGGGTAATCTTCGGGAGGACGATGCCGCCGTTCCGCCATACGATATTGAATTGGACATGTTCCTCCGCGGCGCAAAGTTGGCCGGGGCCGCCACTACTCGCCCGGGGGCCAAGAGCAATACTCAGCTGCCTCACTGGATCGACATGGAACGAATCCAGTAATTCGTTATTGTCTCTCCTGGCGCTACCTTTGACGGGTTTATCAATGCGCTGGTCGATACAGTATTGGTGGACTCGAACGAGACGGAGTACGAGCACGGGTCAATCGGAGAATTGCTCATTGAGACGACCCGACGATACTCCCGAATGCGAGAAAATGTTGAACTGAAGGTTGCCTGTGGATGCTCCCGATAAAACGCGCCTGTGTCCGCCAATGGAGCAGGTCCCGGTGGGTTGGCAATCCTTCCCTAATCCGATAATGTCAGAGTCGCCCGTAACCGTTCACTCGGCTCATTAATCTGGAGGCGATCAGTGCCGATCAGCGATATTCTTTCTGTCGGTGGGAGGCGAAATGGGTCCAGAGGATCGGAAATCAGGATTTCCGCACGCGCGAGGTTCGCGGCATCCGCTTCTGCTTACCCACGACGTGTTCTTCGGAGAATTGCAATCCAGCCGGTCGCTTGACGGTATTACACTGTCGCACCGCATCGCTGATTCTCCGCCGCAAGAAGTAGAGATCCACACGCATGTGGAAGCACACTTCGTGCTCGTTACGAGTGGACGCTATGTCTCTTCTGCGAGGGCTACTCCCAATCGCGGGACGACCCTCGTTTACAATCCTCCAGGCACCACCCACCGCGATCACTTCGATCAAGGAAAAGGCAGTTTCTTCACTATTTCTGTCTCAATCGAGCGGCTGGCTGAGTCCACTGCCTCAGAGCTGCCAACTGTGGCCGTACACCTGAGCAATGAGAGTGCTTGCGGGTTTGCCAGGACGCTACTGATGGAGTGTGCCCGATGGAACGCAAGCTCTTTACTCAAGGCGGAGGCGCTCTACTCGGAGCTTCTTGCCGCAGCCTCGCATCGCTCCACTCCCGCTCATCGATCACGTCCGACCTGGCTGCGTGCCGCCCACGAGCTCATTCAAGATTGCTATGCGGAAGATCTCAGAATTCGCCAGATCGCAAACTCAGTCGGAGTTCACCCAACACATCTTGCTCGTGTGTTCCGTTCTTTTCTCGGCTGTACGCCGGGAGATCTGCTGCGTGCCCGGCGATTAGAAAAAGCGGCAGAATTGCTTTTGTCGACCGACATCTCGATAGCGGAAATTGCGTTGGAAAGCGGTTATTCAGATCAGGCACAATTTACAAAGGCTTTCCGTCAACTGTATGGGACGCCGCCGGGCAGCTATCGGCGCCTGAGTGTCCGCCATACTGCGGCGAGACGCGATGTTGCATTTTGACAAGACACCGGCGCCGCTCCAGGAGATTATTGGAACACATGGTACTTCCAGCGCAGTTCCGTTCGGCAAGAACCATACTGATGCTTTCGCTCGCGTTCGCCATACCCACTTCTCTGGTTATGGGCCAGACCGAAAGTCTCGATGGCTTGTTAGCCGTCGCTCCTTCCTCGGTAAACATATCTGCTGAGCGCCTGGGCCAAATGGAGCAGGCGATCAAAGCTGGAGAATTCAAGGCCATCACCAGCGTTCTCATCGCGCGGCACGGAAAGCTTGCCTACGAACACTATTTCGATAGCGATGGCGTTGACGGATTCCGGAACACGCGATCCGCCACAAAGACGATCACCGGCATGTTGATCGGAGCCGCGATTGACCGGCGCTTCATTCCGAATGTCGACGCACACGTGCTGGACTACCTGCAGGACAAGTTGCCGGACGAGAACCCTGACCCGCGCAAGGGCAAAGTCACCATCGAAGATTTTCTGACGATGAGCTCACTTCTCGAGTGCGATGACGAGAATTCCTTCTCCCGCGGAAACGAGGAACGCATGTATCTCGTGGAGGATTGGGCCAAGTTTACGCTTGATCTACCAATTCGCGGCTTTCCAGACTGGGCAACGAAGCCGAAAGATTCCCCTTACGGCCGGAGTTGGAGCTATTGCACCGCCGGTCCCACTACTTTGGGAGTTGTTCTGGAGCGGGCGGTTAAGCGGCCTGTGCCGGACTTTGCTCGCGAAGTGCTGTTCGCACCTCTTGGCATAACGTCCGTGAAGTGGCAGTTTCAGCCGCTCGGGACGGCGATGACGGGCGGAGGTCTTGAATTACGAAGCCGCGATCTCTTCAAGCTCGGGCAACTCTATTTGGACGGTGGTGTGTGGAGCGGGCACCCGATTCTCTCTGCCGAATGGGTGGAGAAGTCGCTTCGCCCACACGCCAATGCGCGAGAGGACACAGATTACGGCTACTTGTGGTGGCTCCAGACCTTCCATTTCCATGCCCACTCTCTGCGTTCTTATGGGATGTACGGCACTGGCGGGAACAAGATTCTTGTCTTCCCGGACGAATCTCTGGTAGTCGTGATTACGACGACCAACTACCGCGTCCAGGGTGCAAGCGCACTCACTGACAAGCTGGTCGTTGATTACGTCCTCGAAGCTGCCGTGTCCGCAAATGCACAGTAGCTCTCCCAGTTAACAATTTCCGCAGGTCGAAGAATTGGCGGGAGCGACGGGACTCGAACCCGCGGCCTCCTGCGTGACAGGCAGGCGTTCTAACCAGCTGAACTACGCCCCCGCATGTGACGAGCGACGATCCTTATTATTGTGCCTTCCCGTCCTCTCAAATTCCCTGACGTTCCCTCCGGTTCGCTCAAATACCCTAGAATGCCGTGACAGGGCAGCAATGTAGTGTAACTTATTGGATCTTAACGGTACTGACAGCCCGTTCTTGATCCTTCAAGGAACTCTTTGGCCAGCTTATTGGACCCTAATCGGACCCAGATTTCGATGCTGCTTTTCCGAGATATTCGCCGGAAACGTCATCCTCCGGTACCTCATGCGTGCGGCCTTCCTTCTCATCGGCGCCCCTGGCGTTTTCCTTTAGGCCTGAGCCGATCCTTATCTTCAACTACGTCACCAACAGGCGCGAGGCTACCCATTCCTGCGTACACGGGTGTAGCATGTCGCCGGTCCGAGTGCATTTTAATGGCGACCTTCTGTTATGCCCACCGTAGACAGAAACATCCTTCCATGGATCTTTCCGGGTGGCGGAAAGCGGGCATCACAGCTTTGAGGACCCGGCGGCGGCACCAACCGACAATCAACCTGCAGTGTTCCGGAAGGTTCGCGACCAAATTACGGAATGGCTTCGTGAGTTCGCCGGCGTTGCGAAGCCGTGAATACTTCGCACAAAAGTGCTGACTACCTCGAATCGGTTTTTCGGACTGCGGAAAACTCAGGCCAGAATTTGTTCGGGTCTTCGGGCATCACGGTGGCCCAACGAGCGGCTTCTTTTTGTAGCCGGGCGTTTCGGCTGTGCAATCGAGAATGACGGGACCGACTGGACTTGAGCCCGCGGCCTCCTGCGCGACATCAACTAATTCGGCCACTTCTGTTTCCATCAATGCCTCGGACCAGCGCGAAGACCTCGTGCAGCACATCGCCATCCTGCTCTTCAAGAGCTCGCCAAACCTAGTCCCTGCTAAGAAGGATGGGTACCTGGAAGTCTTAGGGCTGTATCTGAAGCGCCCACGAGTGAAGATCTATCGTTCCGAGGCGCTGTGAAGGGGCGCTTCAGATACAGCCCTAACCTGCTTAATTCATGAGAGCTGAGTTGTTCTGCTTGCGGGCGGTGTTTTTTGAGGTAGCGAGTGATTGCGAAGCGAGCAGAGCATCTGGGGGCGGAGGAATCGCGGGGAAGCTACGGGGATCTTGTTTTCGGGCAAGGCTCCGCCGGCACAGCGGAGAAAAAATGGATTCGACAACACGGACGAGTGTTAGCCGGGGTTAAAAGCCAGCGCGGCGTTATGGAACAGAGCTTGAAACGGCCAACCGGTGGCCAGATGAACGCGGAGGCAACGGGCAGTCTGGCGAATGCGGGCGCCGAGTTTGAACAAGCGGGCGCGCAAAGTTTCGATCTGCGCCGAGCGCCAAGGCTGCGGCAGATGCTGGCGAAACAGGTTGACTAGGTTGTAGGCGAAGCCGTGCAGCAGCAGGCGGAAGGCGTTAGCCAGAAAGCGATGACAGCTCAGGCGGTCGGCGCGAAAACCGTTTTTGAATTCCTCGATGCGGTTCTCGCACTCGCCGCGATCGTTGTAGAAAGCGAAGACTTCGGAGGCACGTCCGGCGCGGTTGGTAATCACGAAACGCAGGTTGGTGCCGGTGGTGGTGTGTTCGGCTTTGTAGCAGATGCGGCGCTGGCGCGGCCAGGAGCGGGCGCGATGGCGGAAGCTGGAGAAACTGCGCTGGGGTAGCTGGGTGCGGCGATAGCGCCGTTTCAGTTGCTTTTGCAGAGGTTGGGCACGGCGCTGGAACACGCAGTTAGCGGGGATACCGAGGGCATACTCGATCTCGAAGAACTCGCAGAACTGGTAAAGCAGGGGCAGGGCGAAACCAGCGTCGCCGCGCAGTTTGATTTTTACGCCGGGGAAGGCGGCTTCGAGTCGCGGCACCAGACGCACCAGCATGGGCACAATGCGGGCATGACTGGAGGCGTTTCCTCGCCGCAGGCGCGCCGCCAGCAGGCATCCCGTGTGGCGCTCGAAAATCAGCATGGGGTGATACATGTGCTGGCCGTAGGCGCCATTGAAAAAGCTGAGCTGCTGCTGGCCGTGCGTGGGATCGTCGGTGGAATCGATATCGAGCAGAATCTCGCCGCGCTTCAGGACTTGGTCGCTGCAGAGATGGATGAACTGCTCGACCAGAGCGTCATTGAGGTGCACCAAGTCGCGGGCGCAAGGCGCGTTCTCCCAGCGACTGAGGGTGGGCTGAGAGCCCAGCGGGTGGCCGAGTCTCTGATCGGCGACGATCTGCAGCATAGGATCGTGGCGCAGACGATCGGCATCGTTAGCGTCTTCGTAGCCGGCCACGATTTGGTAGATGCGTTGTCGCAACAGTTCAAGCGAGTCGTGACGGACGCGGTCGTCCTCCCGCGGATCGCTGAGCAGTGCAGCCAGATCGCGAGTCAGATGATGGCATTCGTCGAAGGCGCGCAGCGGTAGCAGACCGGCGTCGCTGGTGATCTGCCCGCCGGAAAAATCGGCGCGAATGGGTTGATGACGGTAGAAGGAGAAGTTCAGTTGTGGTAAAACACTTTGTATCAAGCGATGGATGCTCCGAAAGGGAATGCTGGGTGCCGAAACCCAGTGTTCATCATTCCTTTTAGAGCATCCTTTCTTTTTTGGCTAGAGACTGAGTGAATAATCCAGGCTAAGACTTATCAGGACTAATCCCTTCTAAGGGCGCAGTTTGAGTCAACCGGGTACCAAAATTGCCTAATGTACTCCGGAGAGAAGGTTTTAGTCGGGCTCGAACACGGTAAAGCGGCTGACTATGCGATGCGACTGAACCTTGCCGCACAGATAAATTTGGTCGACGGGGCGCTGCCGCGAACGAGCATTGGAGAAACAATTGTTTTTGTAACCAGCCATCTTGCGCACTTTTATGGAACCGGATCATCTTCGCCGCTGGCATTCCAAGATGGCACGCCAATTTAAATCCCAGTTGCCAGGGTTAGGTTTCCAGCAGCGCCCGTAACTTGTGAGCGTATCTGCGGCTCGACGTGACCACCGTTCCTTCTGCCAGTACGATGTCGTAAACCCCATCGAACATCGGACGAATCTCGCTAATGCAGGCACCATTCACGATGGCCGATTTCCGCACGCGGATGAAGTGGTGTGGCGCAAGCTTCTCTTCGAGATGTGCCAAAGTTTCCCGCAACAGGTGACTGTCGCTGGCGGTATGTATGCAGGCATAGTTTCCCGTGGCTTCGATCCACAAAACGTTGGACACGGGAACAAAGAAAATCCGCTTCTTGTCCTTCACCACAAAGCGTTCCAACGGGCGGAGACTACGGAGGGATTGGAGCAGTGGTTCGAGACCTCGATTTGCTGTCCCGCGCTGTTCGACGACCTGGAGTGCGTGAACCAGGGCCTTGGCAAATCGCTCCTTATCATACGGTTTCAAGAGATAGTCAACAGCGTGCACTTCGAATGCACGAATGGCGTGCGCATCGTGAGCTGTGACGAAGACATAAACGGGAGCGGGGCAGGTCGATGGCTCCACATTTTCGATGACTCCAAAACCATCCAGATCAGGCATCTGCACATCGAGAAAAACGATGTCGGGATGAAGTTCATTGATCTGCTCCACCGCACTTATTCCGTTCGCCGCCTCGCCTACAACTTCAATGTCGTTGTGTTTGGCCAGATAGCGACGGATACCGCGCCGGGCGATCGGTTCGTCATCGACGATGAGGACTCTGGTCTTCATGCGAACTCCGCAGTGGAATGGTGATGATGGCCTCACAGCCTCGACCGTCGCCCCTAGTAAGTTCCAGCGCCGACTCGTCTCCGTAGAGCTGTTTCAAGCGTGACTGGACATTGGTGAGTCCGACGCCGAACCGCAGGTGCGATCCCAATGCCGGACCCGGGCCATCATCGCGGACGCAGAGCCGAACTCTGCCATTGTTGCGTTGCGCAGCGATCTCTAGCCGGCCCGCGGCGGAATCGACGCTGATGCCGTGCTTGATAGCATTCTCAACCAGTGGCTGAAGCGCCAGGCTCGGCACATAGACTCCGAGAAGGTCAGGTGGCACGTCCATGTGAACTTTCAACCGATCATGAAAGCGTGTCTGTTCGATCTCCAGATACTTGCGGACGAACTCGAGCTCGCTCTCGAGGGTGATCTCGTTCTCCCGCCGTTCGAGGGCCATGCGCAGCAAGTCGCCGAGGCAGACCAGCAGATGGCTGGCAGCATCGACGTCTTCCTGCATCAGGACTCCAATGGTATGGAGACTGTTGAACAAAAAGTGCGGATGTAACTGGCTCTTAAGGTTCTCAAGTTCGGCATAGGAGAGCTGCGTCTCCAGTTGCGCTGCTCTGGTCTGCCGCTCCATAGCGGCCTGGTAAAAGTGAATCGACTGATACAGTCCCACAACTAACCAGTAGGTAAGCACGCCAGTAAAGGTCATCGACAGAATACTGACTGCGAACGTCGGGAGAAGGCGCAGCGCACCAGGGTCAGTTATCCGAAAAACTGACCGCAGAAGTCCACGGCTCAGAAAGTATTCGGTGACCGATCCCAGGGGAGCCATCAGGAAGGACGTGATTGTGTGGATCGCTATATGAGGAACAAACCTCGGCCCCGTCAACGGGAACCGTTTGGCCAGACCAATCACAAGCGGTGTGTACGCCGCCCATACGTACCAGTAGACAAATTCGGGCGCACCCACGATCATCCAGCTGACGTGCGTACCCTGTACCTTCACGACCATGATCCTGCGCACCGCAAACAACAGTCCTACAATCGTCCACGCACATAGGATCAAAATCCATCTCGTCCGTCCCATATCCGGTGTGGCCTTGAGCAATGGGTGTGCCGACCTCTCCGGGACGGATTATAGCGGAGACTTCGAAGGCGACATCACTGAGGACAGACCGCTTGTCTCACTGCGGACGCCGCATGTCACTTTTCCTGCTAATGCTGGTTCTTCGCGGCGTATGTTCCATACTCGCTAACCTAGTATCCACAGGAGCTTGCTATGAGCAAGACCGCAATTACCTCGCCTGAACTCGCGCCGCCGGTCGGCCCATTTTCCCAGGCGATCCAAATCGATGGTTTTTTCTTCTTCAGCGGACAGGTCGCCCAAGACCCGGCCACTGGCAAGGTGGTCGAGGGGGGCATTGTGCCCGAGACGGAGCGCGTCTTCCAAAACCTATCGGCCGTTCTGAAGGCGGCCAGCAGAGTTTTGATGATGTCGTGCGCGCCGGTGTGTTTCTCACGAACATGACTGACTTCGCCGCGATGAATGGCATCTACGCAAAATATTTCAGTCAGCCCTTTCCCGCCCGCACGACGATCGCGGCTGCCGCGCTACCACTTGGGGCCTGCGTCGAGATCGATCTCGTTGTCAAGGCCTGAGGCGGCGCATGGAGGTCGATCTCATGAAGTACGCATTTGAGATTTCGGATGTGCGCGGCGACTACTTGCGCGATTGCGACTTCCGCCGATTCGCGGGCACACCTCTTCGGCTCCTCCTTACGGGCTTCGTGGTGTTGGCTGCCTCAAACAAATGCCGAATGCCGTGTTCCAACAGTTCGACAGCCCTCTCCAAAGCGCCGAGTTGTCCAACCCGCACTATTGCGACGGACAAGTGCAACTCAAATGACGGGGGGCGCAACACTTCAACTGTGCCTATGAATTCTTTCCTGGCAATAAAGCGAGCCGGCAGCAGCCCGACTCCATATCCTGACTGAATGAGTGCTAGATGCAAATGTACGTTGTGGTGGATTTCGGCTGCAATCGTGGGGGTGACGCCGGCACGCTCCATCTGATCGATGAGGCTTGCCCGAAGCAAGCACCCGGGCGGATTGAGCACCCAAGGTGCTCTGCCCAAACTTTCCCAATCACCGCCCACGTTGCCGGCGGCGCCTTGAACGATCTCCATATGGTCGCGAGCGATGATATTTGTCAAAAGAGGTGGAGGCGCGGTTTTACCTTCGGGCAAAAACACGGCAGCAACGTCGAGTTCACCGGCAAGCAGCCGGTTGAACAATTCACCGGTAAGTCCGCTCAACAGCCGCAGTTGGACCTTGGAGTATTTTTCAGTCAGCGCCCGAATAGGTTCGATAAGCGTCCCCTCGGCCAGGGCATGCGCGAGCCCGATGCGCAAGAGGCCGTGAGGTTCGGCGTCGGGCGACGCAAGAGATCTCAGCACCTCCGTCCGCTGCAACATATCTCGCGCTCGCTCAAGCACCCTGGAGCCCAGCGAGTTCAGGCGCGGCGGCTTCGTTGAGCGGTCGAGTAACTCAGCACCCAATTCAGCCTCCAGCCTTTGCAGTTGCCGGGTTATAGCCGATGGTGTCCGGAATAGACGATCGGCGGCCCCGGCGATGGACCCGGCATGGGCGAACTCTACGAGGGCGCGTAAATCTTCAAGCATGGGGATCTCCTTAAGCGCTCTTCGACGAATAACTAAAACGTGCTCCAGCCGCATTATAGTCGTGAAAATAATGAAGTTGTGGAATTACCTGTAACACATCATAGTATTGCGGAATTGATGTTGTCGCGGAAAACGGAGAGTGACATGCGCATTGGTTCGGTTTCGAATTCCTTGCTGATGTTGATCGCTGGCGGCACCGCCTCACTGATGCTGACTGCAGCACCGGCGTGCGCTGCGCCGTGTGCGCAGACCGATCTCGTGGAGTTTGAGAAGATGACCTGGGTGGAAGTGAAGTGCGAGATCGCGGCGGGCAAGACGACTGCGCTCATCTACACCGGCGGTGTCGAGGAACGTGGCCCCCAGAACGCGAACGGTGGCCATAACCTCATAGCGCATGCGACGGTCGAAGCGATCGCGAGAAAACTCGGCAATGCAATCTTCCTGCCCGTGTTGCCCTACACTCCGAACGATGCAGAACCGATTCCCGGCACCATCGGAATCACGAACGAGCTGCTCGCTGCCATGGTTGAGCGCCTGACGGAGCAAGCGTTCCTCAACGGTTTCCACAGGGTGATTTTGATGGGCGATCACGCTGGTGGCCAGCCGGAGGTTTACGAGGGAGTCGCCAAAAAGCTCAACGCACGCTACGGAGCTCTCCGTGTGTTCTACTGTGACCAGGTCTATAGACCCGCCAATGATGCATTCGATCAGTACCTGGCGCAGCACGGCTATCCACCCGGGCTCCACGGTTACCTATTTGACACGTCGGAAATGATGTATCTCGACAAGGACAACACATGGGTGCGCAGAGACCTGGTCTCGTCTGCCGTGGGAGATCCCGTTGTCGATGGCAAGGTGCAGATCGGGCCGCAGAGTCCGTATAACGGAATCCAGGGCGACGCGCGTCGCTCAACGGTGGAGCTGGGGAAGCGCGCAGTCGACATGAAGGTCGATTACGCGGTGAGGCAGATTCGCAGCTTTCCGCCGACTGAATGATTCAATGCCCTTCCGATCGGCACACGGGAGCCGTTGAAGGCATGAGCAGTTTCGCTCGGAAATCGCGCTATATCACGAGAGGTGAAGAGAAAATGACTAAGACTATTGTCCGATGATCTGTGGGCCGGCACCGAACGTTCTTCTAATGAAGCTCTCGGTCAATCTGTTCCTGATTTCACTTGTCACGGGCCTCGCCGAAGCCGTGCATTTTGCCGACCGCCACGGCCTCGACCTTAATCAATTTGTGGCAGTTCTAAACGCCGGACAAATGGCAAGTGACGTCTCGCGCGTAAAGGCATCCAAGCTCGTCGGCCGCGATTTCGCGGTCCAGGCAACGATCTCGAACGTCCTGGAGAACAACCGCTTAATCGCCGAAGCGGCTCGCGAGGCAGGCGTCGCCTCGCCACTGCTCGATGTTTGCCACGCGCTCTATGGCGAGACGCGCGCGCTCGGTTTCGGTGACGCTGACATGGCTGCCGTTCTCAAGGCCATCGAGGCACGCAGCGACCTAATAGATGATTAGTTTCTTCCTGCTCGGCCTGCCAATCTTTGCAGTCATCGGAGTTGGGTGGGCAGCGACGCGGACGCGTCTCGTTTCCCAAGGCGCGCTTGATGCGCTAAACGCCTTCTCGGCAATGGATCCGGCCTGGGCAAACTCTACGAGCGCGTGTAAATCGTCGAGCACGGGATCCTCCTAAAGTAACTCCTAAAACCTCCTCCCAACCAATAGCAGAATCGTGCTAAAACAGCAACATCATTGTGAGAATAATGAACTTGTGGAATTGTCGGTACGCCGCTACAACCGGTAAGTAGAGTCAGCGGAGGTAGCGTGAAAAGAGCAGTGTGTAGAGTGATGGTGGGCGTCGCCGGCTTGGCGGTGCTCGGGATGACCGCATCGCTGGCCGACGCACAAACCGCCCATCAAGCGGCTTTTACACTCAACGATGTGATGCAGTCGCCGTTTGCGTCGGACATGCTGGCCGCGCCAACGGGCACAGCCGTCGCGTGGGTATTCAACGCGAAGGGCTGCAGTAATATCTGGGTGGCAGACCCCTCCCATGGCGCGAAGGCGCGTCGGATCACACCGTACACCGAGGACGACGGTTTCGCTATCGGCGAACTCGCCTGGTCGCCGGATACGAAGTCGATCGCCTTCACACGGGGCCAGAGTCTTGAGGACGAGACTCCGGCCAACGTTAATAACTCCCCGGAAGGCGTAATGCCCAGGGAAGTATGGGTGGTTGCCACGGCCGGCGGCGTGCCGCATAAGGTCGGCGCGGGAGACTTCCCTAGCTTCTCGCCCGATGGCAGCCGGTTGCTGTTTGTCGACAAGAAAAGAATTCTGACCGTGGCCGCGAGCGGCGATGGCGACGCGCAGCCATTGCTCATCGATCAGGGAACAGTGGACTCGCTGACCTGGGCGCCGGACGGCAAGCGCCTGGCGTTCGTGAGCCATCGAGGCAGCCACTCGCTGATCGGTGTCTACGATTTCGTTGACCAAACCATCGTCTGGTTGAGCCCGAGTCTAGACTACGACAGGTCGCCCGCGTTCTCACCGGACGGCGCGCAGATCGCCTTCGTTCATGTGCCGGCCCAGAAAACTCCCCCCGCATTCTTCTCCCAACGCAGCGGACGGCCGTGGTCGATCTGGACGGCGGACGTGAAAACCGGCCAGGGGCGACGAGTCTGGATTGCCGACGCTGGACCCGGAAGTGTATTCCATCCGACGCGCTCGGCGACGAACGACGTTCCCGACGTTGACTCGGCGACAAACCTGTTCTGGACCAACCATGATGATCTCGTGTTCCCCTGGGAGAAAAGCGGCTGGCTGCATCTATATGTCGTCCCCGTGCGGGGCGGGGCGGCCCGCGCACTCACAGTGGGAAAGTTCGAGGTCACACACGTCGTCTTCAGCCAGGACCGCAAGCGCCTAGCCTATTCGTCCAATCAGGATGACACTGACAGGTTGCATATCTGGACGGTCGATGCTGAGCATGGTTCTGCGGTGCGCACCGCCCAGAGCCACGCCATCGAAGACTATCCGCAGATTGGCGCCGACGGCGCTCTTCTCGCATTGCAAAGCGACGGCAACCAGCCGCTGCACCCGGTCGTGTTGAGTGCGGCTGGACAATGGCAGCGGCTCGCTCCGGAAGCCATCCCGTCCTCCTTCCCGAGTTCCAAGCTCGTCATGCCTCAAGCCGTGACCTTTATGGCGAAGGATGGACAGGAAACGCACGCGCAACTGTTCCTACCACACGAAACCACCTCCAAGCCGCATCCGGCGATTCTGTTCTTCCACGGCGGCCCTCAAAGACAGATGCTGCTGGGGTTCAATACCAACCGTACGTATAGCTGGATATACGCATTCAATCAGTACCTCGTCGCCGAGGGCTACATCGTGCTGTCAGTCAACTATCGCGGCGGTACCGGCTATGGCCTTGACTACAGAGAGGCCGACAACCTCGGCCCCGGCGGCAGCAGCGAGCTCAATGACCTGGTCGGCGCCATCACCTATCTGCGAGGCCGACAGGACGTCGACTCCCATAGATTAGGCATCTGGGGACCAAGCTATGGGGGACTCATGACGGCCCTCGGTCTCGCGCGCGCCTCAGATGCATTCGCGGCCGGTGTCGATTATGCAGGCATACATAACTGGTCGACGTTCCTGTCCTCGGTGGGCGACCCAATCGACGGAGGCGATGCGAACCGCCGGGCGGTGGAATCCTCCCCCATCGCGACCATCGATCACTGGCACTCACCTGTGCTGCTTGTGCAGGCAGACAACGACGGCGTTGTACCCTCCCAGCAAGCCGCCGAACTCATCGAAGGCTTGAGGTCGCACAACATCGACCATGACGTAATCATGATCCCGAATGAGATTCATGACCTCGCACGCTACTCATCGTGGATGATGTTGTTCAATACTGCGGATGTGTACTTCGATCGGCAACTAAACAAGCGGAGCGCGCCCTCTCCGTAAGCAGGTCCATCACTACGGTTTTGATCGACGTTTGGAGTTGCCGGGTTATCGCGGATGGCGTCCGGTATAGACGATCGGCTGCACCGGCTATGAACCCGGCGTAGGCAAACTCCACGAGGGCGCGTAAATCATCGAGCAAAGAAGCCTCCTAAAGCACATTTCACTCTTCGCAAGATACGTCAGCATAATGCAGAAAGGGAAGCATTATTGTGAAAAGAATGAACTTGTTGAATGTTGGTTGTCCAGCGATACTACATGGGATTCGTGCGTTTGTGGAGATTGATCAGCTACGGAAGTAGCTACAGGAGTTGCTATGAGCAAGACCGCAATTACCTCGCCTGAACTCGCGCCGCCGGTCGGCCCATTTTCCCAGGCAGTCAAAATCGATGGTTTCCTCTTCTTCAGCGGACAGGTCGCCCAAGACCCGGCCACTGGCAAGGTGGTCGAGGGGGGCATTGTGCCCGAGACGGAGCGTGTCTTTCGGAATCTCTCGGCGGTTCTCAAGGCGGCCGGCAAGAGTTTCGATGATGTCGTGCGCGCTGGTGTGTATCTTACGAACATGAGTGATTACGTGGCGTTGAATGGCATTTACGCCAAGCATTTCAGTCAGCCCTTTCCCGCCCGTACGGTGATCGGGGTGGCCGCCCTGCCGCTTGGGGCCTGCGTTGAGATCGATCTCGTCGTAAAGGCTTGAGGCTACGAGGCTGATCTCATGAAGTACACATTTCACATCGTCGATGTTTTCAGTTCGACACCGTTCGGCGGTAATCAACTGGCGGTTCTGCCTGACGCGGCGGCCATTTCGACCGAGGGCATGCAGAAGATTGCCCGCGAATTCAATTTCGGCGAAACAGCCTTCGTCCTGCCGAAGAACGATCCCAATACCTATCGCGTGCGCATCTTCTCACCTCGGACGGAGCTCGACTTCGCGGGGCATCCCTCGGTCGGCACAGCCTGTGCGGTCGTGATGAAACAGCATGTAGGGCCTGGTGATCCAATCCGGCTCATTCTGGAGGAGAATATCGGTCCCGTGACGGTTGACGTCGCTCGGCGAAACGGGGAGTTCCACGGCACGTTGACGTTATCGGGGAATATTGAGGCACCGACTGGCGCACCTTCTCCGACTGATCTCGCGGCCATCCTATCCATCGAGCCCGCCGAGGTGAGCCAAGTCTTTTTCGCAGGCGTCGGTGTTCCATTCTGTTTTGCGCAGCTGAAGTCGAATGAGGCTGTCGATAGGGCGGCGATGAATCGGGCTGCCTGGGCGGCAACGCTCTCGCGAGCGTGGTCTCCCCACATCTTCTTCTTCGCGGGAAATCTACAGGATGGCGGCAAGCTCTATGCTCGCATGTGGGCACCCGCGCTGGGCATCGAAGAAGATCCCGCGACGGGTGCCGCCTGTGCCGCCCTCGTCGGCGCCATGGCATCGAAGCATGATTTTGGCGGGCCGGCCTATCGTCTTTCGATCCAGCAAGGTGTCTCGATGGGGCGTCGAAGCGAAATTGAAGCGGAGGCTCGTAAGAGTGGGGACGTCGTGACCTCTGTCAGCGTTGGTGGTGCCACGGCCTACATCGCAAGCGGCGAAATCGAGGTGCCGCCGTCCGCGCTTCTGTCTTAAACGTCGAAGGCGCGCCCGATGCGTAGGAACCGGCGGCAATGAGTGACCAAGACGTGTGGGCTTAGCGACGTCACCGATCAAATCTTCGCGGGTATCGCCCGCTCATCGCGAGGGATAACAAATGCTGCGAACACTATTTTCAGCGAGGATTCTGGCAGGCGCGCTCGCTGGAACTGCGACGGCGCGAGCGCCGGATGCCGGCTGCACGCTGCCTTCGGAAGGATTCCCGTGCCTTCATGCGTGTCCATCGCGATACCGCCTGAGCTCCAGACAATAGCGTTCCATAATCCGTCATCATTTAAGGAGGAGAAGTGCCTTTAGTCCGCATCGATCTACTCGAGGGAAAATCAGAACAGTACCGTGCTCAAGTCGGCGATATCCTTTACCAGACCTTGGTGGATGTTCTCAATGTTCCGGAACATGACCGATTTCAGGTAATCACGGAACACACGAAGGCGAGCCTGCCATTCGATCGAGAGTATCTCGGCATACATCGGTCGGACGATTGCATCTTTTTTCAGATCACATTGAATAGCGGCCGTTCCACTGAGTTGAAGCAACGCTTCTACAAAGCACTAGCGGACCATCTCCACGAAGGAGTAAAGATTCGCAAGGAAGATGTCCTCATCAACTTTGTTGAAGTCCCGAAGGAAAATTGGTCCTTTGGTAACGGCGAGGCCCAGTACGTCACGCCTCCAAAATAGATCGAAGATGACACCAGTTGCGGGAAGTGGTGGGGAAAGAGATCGATTCTTGAGGCAACTGGTCGGCTTCAGTCTCATCGCGGGCATCTTGGAGGCTTCACAATGCAAATGCTGATAGTGGGCATCGGCGCGTTGGGTGGAACAATCGCCGCGCGCGCCCTCCGCGCTGGATTGCCCGTCCGGCTTGCGGCTCGCAATACCGAATCCGCGGAGATGCTGCGCAGATCGGGCCTGCGAGTCTCCGGCATCGGAGGAGAGGTGAGGGCAGACGTTATCGACATTGCCGCAGTTGAGGACTACGGAAAGGGAGACCAATTTGACTTGATCCTGCTTGCCACCAAAGCGCAGGACGCTCTGGAAGTCGCGCCCTACGTGGTGGGCCTACTTGCTCCCGAAGGGGCTATTTTGCCTATACAGAATGGCGGCGTTGCACGGGTGCTTGCGGATCGCCTAGGCGAGCGGCCGATCCTTGGTGGATTCTCAAATCTTGGTGCCACGATGGTAGAACCCGGCGTCTACGAGCAGAAGAATGCAGGGCATCTACTGATAGGCGAACTTGCTGGTGGTGTCAGTGAGCGCGTCGAGCGGGTTGCGCGCGCCTTAGGTCGAGCGATTGAAGTTAGGGTAACTTCAAACTTGACTGGTGCCATCTGGTCGAAACTCCTCATCAATTGCTCGGTTACAACCCTCGGCGCGCTCTGTTCGCAAACCATGCGTCAGTATATGGAAACGGAGGCAGGCAAGAAGGTCTTCCGCCGGACCTACGAGGAAGCGTTGTCCGTGGCACTTGCGATTGGCACTCGGCTGGAGCGTCTGGCCGTGGACCCGATTCCGCCTGGATGGCCGAGCAATTTTGCCGCAGAGGAACACTATGAGTCGTGGGTCGAGGCAATAATTGCCTTCTATGGGGATGTCAAACCCTCGATGCTCCAGGACCTTGAGCGCGGCCGGAAGACTGAGGTCGACTTCATCAACGGCTATGTGGTGACGTTAGGCCACGCGTCCGGAGTGCCGGTACATATGAACGCCACAATTACAGACCTTGTACACCAGATCGAACGTGGAGTTCTCCAGCCGACACGAGAACGGATGAACGACCTAGCTGATTAAACCTGTGAACGGACCCGTGGCAACAGTATTTGACGGCCAACTCTGACCGCTTGTCCCCCTTTGGACGCCGCATGTCACTTTTCCTGCGAACACTGGTTGTTCGCGGCATATTGTCCGGTGAGCAGGAGTAGTGACATAGAGGAGTTCCACATGAAGAAGATTTTGATTCAGTACGGAATTTGCGCGCTTGCGGTCGCTCTGATGGGGCCGTTGGCGCAGGCGCAGCCGGCAGGAATACAGGCCGCCTTCGGAAAAGATGCCGGAACGCTTTCCGACAAATTCACCGCACTCGCGCGCGTTATGTCGGGCAAGTACGGCTGGAAGCCCGGGCAGGGCGTTCGCTCCGTTGGCGACGTGTTCAACCTGATCGTTACGGAGAACCGCATGCTCGTCGGCGTGCTTTCGGGCACACCGAATACGGGGGCAAAGCCCGCGGCCATCACCGATCCGGAGAAATTGCAGGAAGCTCTGAAGGCTTCCTACGTCGATCTGCAAAAAGCGATTACGGGACTTTCCGACAACGACCTGCAGGCGCCGGTGAAACTGTTCGGAAGAGACATGACGAAGCAGGGCGCGCTGATGCTGATTATCGAAGATCAACACGAGCACCTGGGGCAGTCGATCGCATACGCGCGCAGCAACGGCGTGGTTCCGCCCTGGTCTAAGTAGGACAACAATGAAAAACGAGGTGAAGAGAAAATGATCAAAGCCGCTATCTTTTCCATGTGTCTCGCAATTTCCGCACTTTCGCTTAATGCACGTGCCCAGGATGTGCGCGGGTATAGCTACGGTCCGGTCACTGGGGTGGACTACGTACACGTTGAGTACGGGCACTTTGATGAATACATGGCATGGGTGACTTCGACATGGGTGCCGACCATGGAAGCCGCGAAGAAAGCCGGGCTGATCATCGGGTACAAGGTCTTCCAGGCCTCTCCAAAATCACCGGATCAGCCCAATGTGTATCTCGAGATTACTTATAAAAACATGGCGGCTTATGCCGGGGACATCGGCGATCAAGCGGACGCGTTTGAAGCAGTGACCGAAAAAGTAATCTGTAACAGCGCGTGTCAGAACCAGGCCAGAGTGCACCGGAATGAGATCAGAAAAGTTCTGGGCACTGAAGTGACTCGTGAAATTATTTTTAAGTGAAATTGTTATACATGGCGAGGTTTTGCCACCGCAGGTTGTCCGTTGAGCAAATACTTTGCTCGCACCGACTCGTGAAATGTAAGACCGGAACGCCATCGACATCTGCCTGCAAGGAGTGACTTCTCCATATATGACAACTCAGGTTGTAACCAACTGGAAGAAGGAATGGTTCGAAATTGAAGACGCAACCTACCTGAACACGGCAGCACATACGGTGATGCCGCGCGTATCTATCCGCGCGGTCGAGCATGCGCTCGAAGCGAAGAAGTTTCCACATCGGGTGGACGAATCCGTGTGGTTTGAGGCACCAGTGCGAATCCGAAAGTCTCTTTCGAAAATGATTGGAGCTAAACCCGAGGAAATCGCGGTCACCACGGGAGCCAGCGCCGGCGCTGCGGTCGTGGCGTACGGCCTCGAGTGGAAGCGAGGAGACGAGATCATCACCGTGCAGCGAGAGTTCCCGCTACAGTATGCCACCTGGAAGCCCATGGAAGAACGGGAGGGCGTGAGGCTCAGAGTCATTGCGCCGCGCGACCGGTTTATCACTGCGGATGACCTCATTGATGCGCTAGCGCCTAAAACCAGAATCGTCTCCGTGAGCCTGGTGCGCTATGACGACGGATCCCTGCTGGACGCTGCCCGATTGGCTGCCGCGTGTCATGCGCAGGGGGCGTTGCTTCTGCTGGATGTCAGTCAAGCCTGCGGCGCCGTGCCAATGAACATTAACGATCTCGGCGCCGATTTTATGGTGTGTGCTGCCTACAAATGGCTGCTGAGCTGTTACGGTACGGGGTTTTTCTGGGTCAAGAGCGAGCACCTCGACAGGCTTCGGCCTATGCCTTTCTACTGGACAGGCCAGAACACGGACAATTTTTCGGAGTTGAATTTTGTCGACCCCAAACCGTGCCGCGACGCCAAACGCTGGGACGCCGCAGAATGGGCCACTTACTACAACTTCAATCTTTCCGCGATGGCTGAATCGGTAGATTTCGTGTTGCGCGCCGGCCCGGAAGTAGTCACCGAGCACAACCGGCACTTGATTGAATTTATGTTTTCTCGCCTCCCTGAAGACCGGTGCGTTCCCGCAAGTCCGCTGGATCCGGATAGGCGGGGGCCGTTTGGATGTTTTACGGCGCGCCAGCCGGAGAAGACCGTCGAGCTTTACCAGAAGCTGCGGCGGGAAAACATGATAGTGAGCCTGCGGGACGGCAAGATTCGGGTCTCACCTTATCTATTCAACTCGGAGCAGGACATAGATCGCCTTGTCAGTGTGGTGTGCGACTGGCGCAACTGATGCAGGAGAAACGTTATGACAAGTATCTATGAGCGGCTACAGGCTCTGCAAATCAATTTGCCTGAAGTTCCCCCGCCGGTGGTCGATGGCTACGTCCCGTCGTTTGTGCCCTTTGTGCGGACCGGCAATCTTATTTATTTGTCGGGACGACTGGCGAAGAAGGACGGCAAGCCGTTCTCCGGCAAAGTGGGGCAAGAAATCACATCGGCGGAGGGCAGGCAGGCAGCGCGTGATGTCGCCATCGAACTCCTCGCGACGTTGCACGGTGCCCTGCACGACCTGAATAGGGTGAAACGTATCGTCAGGCTGCTGGTACTGGTGAACAGCGCTCCCGGCTTTACCGAACCGCACGAGGTCGCCAATGGCGCCTCCGAACTTTTTCTGGAAGTCTTTGGCGAGCGCGGCGCGCATGCCCGCAGCGCGTTTGGCGCGGCGCAGATCCCATTCGGCTCCTGTGTGGAGATCGAGATAATTGTCGAGGTTTCTGATTCCGACAGCGAATGCCAGGTATGAAGAGCACACAGGTCGGACTTTGTGCATAGACGCATGATAGAAAATAATGTGAACGACGCAGCCGCCAGTGATTATTGCACTTTCCCACTTTGCGTTCATGGAACCGGTCGGCCTTAACGATCCAACCCCTAGGTCAAGATCTGAAAGGAAAATGGGCACGGTATTCCTTGCACTCCTTATGTGTGGCTTGGTTTCTCAAGCGTCGGCGCAGGACGCGGAACCCAAATTCAACTCCAACGGCGATGACCTTACGAAGATTCGTGGCGTATTGGAGGAGTTCCGTCAGGATATTATTCGCAAGGACGGCTACGCCCTAACGAAGCTCGTGCTGAACCCTGATGTGCTCTTTCATCACACCAACACCCAGGAAGAGATTGATAGCG
>Ga0209056_10002283_pt1 | contig 20779 bp, 15 predicted proteins | sample GraSoiAngelo_114_FD_185876 | JGI IMG/M metagenome (GOLD analysis project Ga0209056, IMG submission 185876) | Grasslands soil microbial communities from the Angelo Coastal Reserve, California, USA - 14_0903_13_40cm (SPAdes) (version 2) | ecosystem: Environmental > Terrestrial > Soil > Grasslands...
TGAAGGATCGCAACCAGAAGGATCTCGAACTGTTTGAGCCATTCAAGCACGATCTCAAGAAGAAGATCTGCCTGGGCGCCGTCAGCCATCGCGTGCTTCAGGCAGATCGGCCGGAAGACGTGGCCGCTGAGATCCGCAAGGCGCTGAAGTACATCCCGCCTGAGCGCCTGATCGTGTCGAGCGATTGTGGCTTTGGCCGTCAGGGCTGCAACCGCGAGATCGCATTCTACAAGGCGAGTGCGATCGCACAGGGCTGCAATATCATGCGGCGCGAGCTCGGCCTGCCTGTGACCTACGTGCCGGCCGCCGATCCAGGGTTGCAGATCGATGCGGTGCCCGGGCGGGACGTCGTGCCCACCGCACGGGGTGCAGCGTCACACTAGATTGTGCCTGAGCGCTTCTATGTTCGTACAAATGTACCTGCGTGCCGACCGAGCGCAACTGGCAAAATAACTTCCAAGTACGCCCGGAAGAATCGCTCATAACCAATCTGTTAGAGAACCGGTCGAAGGTGAAGTAAGTCTCGGGAGCGATCTCTACGGCAGTGAATTACAGGCCGTAGAGCGCTAGTGCTCGTTCGACACGCCCAAGATCAAAGTTGTGAGAACGAAGAATTTCGAGGTAACCCAGCTTATCTCCCATGCACAGCTTATGGTCAGCCTGGAGCTTGTAGCCGTGGCAGACCCCACAGATACACTGAAGGTTTTCGCGGCGGTCTGGATTGCCGGTTCTTAATCGCCGGATGAGCCGCGCCGGCACAATGTGGTCCACATGCCGCCTGGTTCCTGCTTGTTTGAAATCCACGCCACACGACCCCACCTCACACTTCCCACGCAGGGCTGGCGTCCGCCGATTCCTCCATCCTTTTCGCGATGGGCGGGGTCCCGGCCACTTTCGTTCGACGCGGCTCCAGCGCACTGGCCTTTCTTGGGTACTAAAGCGCGACCCGCAGTAAAGGCATCGCCGGTGGCGATAGGAGCTGCGGCCGCGGTAAACGGTCTTTAGCACTTCTGTTCGTCTGTCGCCGCAGTATGGACAACGCATAGAGCATCCCTCCTTCCGCCGGCTTGTTGTTCCCGCATCCCAACAGGGAGAACTCCCCGGTCGAATCACTGTTTCTTGCTGGGGAAAAATGGCCAGCTACTTAAGCTGGAATCGCGATCGAAGAGGGACTAAGAGGAAGACGAAGGGCAACCCCAGTTGTGGGCGGAATCGAACTTGCAGCAAACCTTGACTGCTACCTCATAACTGAAACGCAAACGGGGAGCATATATGGACCCATCCCGGAGGCGCCCCCAGCTCGGATTTTGAAGCGTGCAGTCCGAGCCGTAAGCGTCCGTCCAGCAGAGATTTTGGAAACTGGAAAAATCTTAACAAAGTGGCGGATTAGAAGTTCTCGGGATATCCGAAGGGGTATCTCCTGCGACGGCGAGCCCTTTCAATGGAATAGTCAAACCTTTCCGGCGGACCTGGATATGGCACGATAGTAAGATCTCTCTGCGCTTGGATGCGAACTGGGCGCACAGGGATCTCTACCAAGGCACCCACGGCTCAACTTGGCGATCTTCGGGCAAGTTCCCCGGATTGTATCCAATATGCAAAGCCATTCGGCGCAACACCGATTCGTGGATTGCAGCTCGTGGAGGATGACAGGTCGAATCCCAGTAGCGGTGCGGGAAAGGCTCCAGCAACCACCATCCGCTTTCCCTAAGTGAATTATGTATCGTGCCAGGGGCGTCGGGTTTGACCCAGTTTCCACCGCGTCTGCCCAAGACTTCTTGGATCCTTTCGTCCTTCACGGCAAGGCCGGCAAGACCGGCTTCCCGAAGCATCCATTCGAGAGAGATCTTTGCAAGACCACTTTCACTCTCGGCGTATCCGCCTCCCACATCGGAGTGCACGCCCGCAAACCACACCTGTTTGATATTTTGGCTAGGAAGCGGTTCACCCCACAAATTCTGACGGAAAAAACACCGCCGCTCATCGACCGAAATGGCATGTCGTCCGATGCTGAGGTCCGGATCCCTGCGGGTGTACGGGATGTGTGTCGGGTCCCAAACCCAACCGACCGAACTCACCGTATCCCACACTCCAATGAAGTAGGGCTTACACTCGCGTGAGAACGTCGATTTGAAGCCATCCGCTTCGTCAAATGTTTCCGGGTCCTGCTTGCGCTTCAACATTTCGGTAGCATACGGAATCAGGTCGTAATCTCGCGCCGGGACCAACCCGAACATATGGAGCAGACCGGCCAGGGCGCGGACCGTGTATGCCCCGCGGCTGAAGCCGAACAAAAAGACACGATCCTTGCGCTCGAAAGTATCCATCAGGAATGCATAGGCATCGCCGACGTCGCGTGTAAAGCCGTACCCGAACGCCAGCCCGATGGTTTTCGTCCAAAGCCGTGCGACACGGTTGAGTGCGTTGGGCGACCCCATGGTGCCCAGCCCAGCATGGTAGTAGGCCACCTGGCGCGTCGTGTCATCGAGATCGAGAACGGCTTACAATTTCACTACATTCGTATTCCTGTTGCTGTACTTGTTGCCGGTTCCGTCGCAGCAGATGACGATGTTTTTTGGCATTGCGATCCCACCAGATCAAATCTGAGTCAAGTCTTGCTCAACGCGATTAGTCCTCTGATGCTCTCGGACGGCAATTGACGAAAGCAACTGACCGATAACTTCAACCGGGAGAGTCCCGGAAGAACACACGGTTCATGGAAAGGCCCCTGCGTGCATTGGTACGAATGAACAACCGAGACTGCCAATTGCTCCTCCAAACGGCCCGCAGGATGACCTTCGGCAAACGTTCAGCACCCAAATGATCTGGCCAGAGCGCAGGACGATCTCATGTTCATGCAGCATCGCGAAGTGGATAAACAAGCTTGACTTACGGTATTAGTCAGAGTATGTAAGGCGCAGTAAACACCCTCATCACAGAAGTGTCAAGGAGACTTTATGTCTCGTTGCCGCAATTGGCTCAACCGGGTTCTCTGGGTAGTGACCCTCATTCTAGTTTCAACTGCCCTGGGCTTCGCGCAACAAGCGGTCGTAACACACAACGCAATTCTCCGTGGTGACCCGTCGTCGCAGCATAAACCTATCCGTCGGCTCGCGCCGCCCGACACAGTAGATCTACTCCAACCCGAACCGACAAACGGATATCTTGATATTCGTACTGGAGACGGAGAAGAGGGCTGGGTCTTAGCAAAGTATCTGCGAGTGCTTTCGTCCTCCGAACCGGCTCCGGAATCACCTGCAACTGCCTCCGGACCGCCCCCCGCGCCGGGAACGGCCGCCGCCGAGATCTCCCCTGAATGGGAGAAGCCAGTCCCACCGCCGACCACTTTCAGCAGCGGTGGTCAAACCTGCGGTCCGTCAGGGGACGGCGGCGATACTGCAACGAACCTCTTGAAGAATAGGACAGACGTACCGTCCAGTTACCACGCCGTGGTATTCGATGCAGCGGCTACTGTAGCGTATCCGAATTCGGCACCGCCACACAGACAGGACTGGACAGCCGTGCAGCTCGCTGCGATCAAACCATTCGAGGGTGTGCCCATCACTGTTGAGGGCTATATTGTCGCCATTAAACCGCAGACGAACGGGAGCGGAGAATCAACCAATTGCCACTGGACGCAGCCTACGCAAGTCGACTGGCACATCGCTTTAACAAAGAACCCGGGAGAAGGCGAGAAAGATGCCGTTGTGGTTGAGACTACGCCGCGCGTGCGCCAATCTCATCCCAAGTGGACGACAACGGCTTTGGGGCCCTAGAAAAATACGGATGCTCCGGTGCGGATCAGCGGTTGGCTTATGCTCGACCCGGAACATCGAAACCACTTGGGCAGGTATCGCAGCACGCTGTGGGAGATCCACCCCATCACGAAGATTGAAGTTTTTACAAACGGCAAGTGGGTAGACCTGGACCAGAAGCCGTAACGTGACGAGAGGAATGTGACACGCGACGAAAACGAACAAGAGTCGCCTGCATCGCGGTCTGTTCGCTTCCGACGAGAGCGAAGTATGCGTAGTGACATTTCCCATCAGTGCCAAGGTGATTTTATGATTCTTAAGCGTTTTCTCTGGCTTTGCCTTACGGACATCGCGGGAGGCCTGCGCTCGGCACACTTCTCCGGCTCCATGAACTGTTTTTCGTCCAGGGGTCCGCACTTCCAGAGAATTCCATGATTCAGCCCACCTCGCTGACACGAGCAACGGCAGTTTGCTGCCCTCAATCTGCGCAGCCAGGATGAATCCCGACATGCGTCAGCGCCCCTGGAGGCGCACCACGAGGACTTGGCCGCCAGCCAAAGTCTCTCGCAAGATCGTTCTTCCCTCCTTCTCCTGTGTCTCCAGGATGCGGTCGTCATCCAAATTTTTTGCTTGGCCGACTGGCCAAGGCAGGCGCAGAGAGATTGTAGCCTGCGCGGGCGTCTGCCCATGGTTGAATGCAAAAAGGAGTTGTGAGTCGCTGCTTACGAGGCGCCTCAACTCCACTTCCGACGCGCCGGGGCCGGAAACCTCTAGTTCGGACGAAACGCCCGCGGCCTTTGCAAACGAAAGCAGAAGCGATTTCGTTGGGACCGCGTGCTCGCGCTCGTAGGAGAGCCCGAGAAACGATCCGACCAAGACGGCTTTACCCTTGCCGTAGGATCTCTCGACGATGGCTGGCTGGCCATCCGCGAACCGGCCAAGCACGCGAGCGCCGCCTGCCGGTTCGAGTTCTTCGGCAAAGGCTGCCCCGGGCACGGCATCGCCCGGCTTCCAGCCAGGCAACTCTGGGGAGGCTTCGACGGAGATCAAAGGCTTGTCTGCGGGCCGAATCACTTTTTCCCGAGCGCCAAAGACTTCGCTAAGCCCGAAGCCCGGCATGACCTTGTTGGCAAAGCCGCGAGCATCGTTCCAGGCAAGACGCGCCTCGGCAACGACGGTACCGCCGTCACGGATGTACGCCTGGACGCCCTTTGCCACTTCGCTGGAGAGCATGACCGGAAACGGGAGGAAAACAATTTTGTACTGGCCGAGCTTGCCGCCGGTCACGTCCATCGGATGTATGAAGTCCACGGGAATCTGCTGTTCGAGAAAAGCCCGGTAAAGGCCCATCATCGAATCACGGGAAGCGTTGCCAAGCTTGGATAAGGACGGCTCCGAGCCGCCCACCATGTAAGACAGCCGGTTATAGAGGATGGCGACCTGGGCTGGTGCGGGTGTCGAACGGAGAAAATCTTGCGCGTGGTGCTGAATGACAGTGGCCGCATGGCCTGCAGCGTGCGCTCTTGGCGTGACGGTGCCGTCCAATTCGATGAGCCCGTAGCCGTCCGATTCAAATCCGGAGCTCATGGGATACCACGCATAAACGGCGATTTCTCGCGCGCCGTGAGCCACGACTTCCCAGATCCACAGTTGTTCATCCTCCGACGTCACGGGATCCGCGATACGCATTCCGGTGACGCCTTGGCCTGCCTGGAGTTCGCCGACCCAGAAGCCTTTGCCGAAGCTGTGGCCGGCAGATCGAGCGAAGTCCAGCCCCGCAGCCAGCATGGGATACGTCCACGGATGGACTGATTCCGAATGCTTGGGGTAGAGCGAGATGCCGAAGAAGTCGGCGCTGGCGGCCATTTTCCAGTCATCCGGTTCTCCGTAGCCGTCTGTCGGTGAAGTGAAGAGTGCGGGTGAGGCGGCGTGGCTCGTGATGGCGTGCGCGTGATCAAGAGTCCGCACGGCGTCCACGCGCGTCTTCAAATCGGCGGCAAGCTTGTCATCAATGAAGGACCGCCAATCGAGGTAATCGGTATAGGAAAGAATCGTGGAGGCGCGCGGTGGCTGAATCTGCTGCCAGTCTGTGAAAGCGCGATACCAAGCCGCGTTCAATGCCGGAAGCGAGCCATATTTGGTGCGCAGAAACTCGCGGAATCGCGCCTGCGTGTGCGTGCAATAGCAGAATTCGGGGTTGGCGAGGTAGGGGAACTCCGCCCAGTTGATGACGTGCGGTTCGCTCCAGACGTCCCAACCGTAAAGCGCGGGGAAGCGGTTGGCGTCGCGGGAAAGCTCTTGAATAAATTGAACGATTCCCGCACGCACGCCTGCGTGGTCAATGCAAAACCCCGGAGCTCCTTGCGAGGTGACGACGGCACCGGAGCGATCAACGAAGCGACCATCGGGAAAATGCTCTCCCACCCAGTCGGGCGCGGAATCGGTGTAAATCTGGATGATGACGCGTAGACCCCGCTCCTGGGCGAGACGCATCAATAAGTCGAGATTTTGGAAGTTGAATTTCCCCGGCTGCGGCTCGGCCGTGGTCCAATCCACCCAAGTCTTGACCGTATTGAAGCCCACGGCCTTAATCGCATCGAGGTCTTTGCCCCAGCGTTCGGCGCTGCTCGAATCGATTTGCTCGAGCATGGGGGCGCGCGCCAGTCCTCCGCTGTACCAGACGGCGACAGGAAAGAACGGTGCCGACTCATTGGGAGTGGGTACACGCGCTCGGAGAACGCAAACGCCGAGCGCCAGGCAGAGAAATGCGCCGAAAGTGCGGACGGTCCTCATAAATATTCTCCTGAAAAACGAAGCTCTCGCGGCGCCGACGAGGAACGCGGCGCACGAAGACGGCGGTTGGTGGACCGCCCTTATTGGTTGCGAAAAATCGAACGCACTCGCTGCGTTCGTCACCACATGAACTTCAACCCGAACTGAATCTCTCGCTGTGCTCTGACGGATATCGCCCTGCCGAACCCGGGATCCCCAAAGCTGGTGTCGAGTCCGGAGAATTGGGTGTGGTTCCAGACGTTAAAGAACTGCGCAGTGAATTGGAGACCGCCGCTTTGGTCAAACAAAGCCCCACCCAGCCAGGGTGTGCGGAACTTCTTGGACACAGCGAAATCCCAATTGTTGACGCCGGGCAGGCGGATGACATTCTTGGCGGCATCGCCGAACGTGCCCGGTGGAGGCAATACGAAAGCGCTAGTGTTGAAGTAGCGGGCCACCGTCCGGCTGCCGCTGCTCAGGTTGGGCGAAGCGACCAAGTTGGGACGTTCACAGCCGTTGGAGAGAAATTCCCTGCCGAGACCCGCATTGTCGGGCAGCAGGCAGGCGCTGGCCGGCAGGCCGCTTGAGAAAGAGTTAACGCCGCTGAGCTGCCAGCCACCGAGTGTTTGTCCCTTGAACCCTGTTTGGCCTCGGAAAAGCGGGATGTCCCAGATGTAGTTGATCACCAGGGCCTGGGGCTGGTCGATGTTGGACCAGCTTTTGTCGCGCTCGGGATGGAAGGCATCTTGGACGGGGTTGGCGTTAGCGCCGTTCTGCTCGTTCGAAGAATCGCTGATGGAATGCGCGAAAGTATAGGCCCCCTGCACTTGCAGCCCGTGCCGCAGGCGATGGTTCACGAAGAGCTGCAGGGAGTTGTAGCGAGCAAAACCCGCGCGCTCATTCAGCATGATGATGTCATAGCCCACGAATGGCCGAAAGAGCGTGGACGGCTCTTGGCCGCAGGGAGTTGACGGCTCGCTGCACACCGCTAGTTGCGCGGAAGGAGGAACCTGATTGATGTCCCGGTTTCTGCCTAAGTCGGTTTCGTGGCTCCCGACATAATTCAGCTCTAAAGTTGTGTCGGAGGGGAGGGCATATTGGAATCCAAAGCTGTACTGGTAGCTGGCGGGATTCCGGCGGTTGCGGTCGAGAGCGACTAGGCTGACGGCCCCTTGGGGCGAACCCGGCGGCGGAGGGCCGATGGCCGAGAAACGCGTGTTAACGAGTGTCACGGACGCGTTCTGCGGCGGGTTACCGCCGATATTCACCAGGTGGTCCACCGAGTCCTGCGCATGGTAGATACCAAATCCTGCGCGAAGGACAAGCTTGCCATGGTGGAACGGGTCATAAGCGAAGCCAATTCGCGGCTCCCAGTCCTTGTAATGATTGTCCACTAGGCCGCGGTTGACTCCCGGCGATTGCGGTGTGACCAGGCCGTTCAGCGGGTTGCCGGTTCCCTGAATCACTTCTCCGAATGTAGAGCTGCTCGGGTTAGTGTCCAGTGTCGGGGCCTGCGAAGGATTCCACAGGTTTGGGTAGAAATTCGAGATGTTGTTCGTGGCCGAATACGGCTGGCCGAGCACCTGCCAGCGCAGGCCGAGGTTCAAAGTGAGGTTGGAGAACAATTTGTACGTGTCCTGGACGTAGACGGCTCCGTTGTTCCACCGCGTCGGGACAAGATTCTGGGATTTTGTCTCGTCGTATTCGGCAACTTGGCCCAGCAGGAAATCGTGCAGGTTCCCCGCAAACAGATCGCCCGCCGTGGGATTCCAGGCTACGGACGGAGCAGGTTTGCGCAGCCGCAGTGCGCCGGCGCCAGTCTTTAGCGTGTGCTTCCCGAAGACGTAATCGAAATCACCGCTCCATTGCAGAATGTCCGTGCGGTTGTTGTAAGGCGGCACGTGCCACAAAGTGCTGAACCCCTCGCCGGTGCCCCACAGCGTGGGGAATTGCCCGTTCGTTTCGGGAAAGATTTCCTTGTACGTGAAACCTTGCCGCGAGCACAAAGAGGCAGGGCAGCTCTTGGCGGTTACCCAATCAATGAAATTGTCGGAATAGTTGAACTGGAAACTGGACAGCATGCGCGAGTTCCACGTATGAACCAAGTGCGCGGTGGCGACGTTGGAGGGCTGCGACCAGTCGGAGCCGATGGTTGGGTTTGCGGCGTCGCCCCATAGGGAGTTTGTGTTTTCCTGGGCCCAAGTGTCATGAATCCAGTTCAGCCATAGAGTGGTCTTTTCGTTAAATGCATGGTCCCAGCGCGCTGATTCTTCTCTCCACTTCGTAGAGGCTGGCTTGCTCGCAATGAGGTTCGGAGAGCCAGCCGTGCTAACCGTATTGGGCAGGGGATAGCGGGCCAACTCAGCCGCGGCATTGGGATCGAACTGGATAGGGGTTGTCCCACTGGCCGGGGACTGACCAGGCGCCGTGATGCAGGGCGCTGTAACACCTAGCTGACAGTACGGCCCCTCATTTGGCTCTGAAAGCGAGATTTCCTTGGGGTCAGCGGGCTGGGGCACGCACGGAGAAGGAGAGTTCGGATTGCTGCATGAGGGGTCGAGTATCCCCGCCCTTTGCCGCAACGAAGGCACGTTCATGGTAACTGTGCCTCCGCGAACCTGGCGCCTCCATTCCTGGGAAAAGAAGAAGAAGTCTTTGGTCTTGTCGGTGTTGTAATGGTTGGGAATGAAGATGGGTCCGCCGAAAGTCCAGCCGTAATTGTTATAACGCAGCTCGTTTTTCTTCTGCCCGGCAGCTTTGAGAAAAGGGTCAATCGCGTCAAGTTTGTCGTTGCGCAGGAATTCGAAAACGTCCCCATGAAATGACTGCGCGCCCGATTTTGTGACCACGTTGACGATGCCGCCCGCCGCATAGCCGAACTCGGCGCTGTAATTGTTCCGGAGAATGGTGAATTCGCTGATGGAATCAACTGAGGGAAACACGAGCAGGGTGCGGTTCGATCCGATATCAAGATTGTTGACCCCGTTCACCAGCCACAAGTTCCCATTCGAAGCGTTGCCGTTAATGGAAAGCGAGGCGCCGCCCACGAGGCCCACGTCAAAGGTGTCGAGCCCGCCTGCGCTGCCCGGCGCCGTGCCGGGAACGAGCGTGGTGAGGGCGATGAAATTGCGGCCATTCAGGGGAAGCTCTTGCACTTGGTCGCCGTTGACCAGTTCACCGACAGTGCTGCTCTCTGTGTTTACAGCCGCGGGTTGCGCGGCTACTTCTACGGACTCCGTCATCGACCCTACTTGGAGCGTGATGTCGAGCTGCAGGTGATCGTTCACGCTCAACTTCAGGCCGCTTCCCACGTATTTTTGGAAGCCCTGGGCTTGCGCAGTGATTTGGTAAATGCCGATGGGCAAGGCGGGAAAGCTGTACAGACCGAGCGAGTTGGTGGTCGTCGAAAAGCGGCTCTGGCTTTCCATCCGTTTGGCCACAATCGTGGCGTTCGGAATCACGGCGCCACTCCGGTCCTGGACGGTGCCCGAAATACTGCCGGTAACCTCCTGAGCCTGGAGGCGTCCGACCCCAGACAGGGTGAGGAAGATAAGCCAGCCAATCACCCAACAAAGTGTCCGGTGAGCTAGTCCGTTGTGAGAGTTGAATTGCTTCATGGTGCCTCCTGTTCACTCAGTTTTTCACCGTGGCTCCGTAAGGACGTTCTCTCTCGTCCAGCGTCAGGGTGTACGACTCACAAGAGCTCTTGCGTATTCGAGAAACACGCGTTCGTTGTGTTCCGGGGACAAGCCGGCGTTGGGCGATACGAAAGTCGCTGGCCGCGTCCCATTTTTGACAAGAATCGAGGCCACCTCGGCAACCAAAGCCATGGCGATGGACACCGCCGCCACGGTGGAACCTGCTGCGAATCGCTCCTGCGCCCCATCCATTTTCACCAGCGCGTCCTCGGGCGGAACACACGTATCAAGAGAGATGTCGCTGACGTCGCGAAGCTTTTTGCCGCTCGAGTGGGTGGCCCGGGCCTTCCGATAGTTCTCCTGGGATGAAACCGAAATCACCATGAGGCCTTTCTGTTTGGCCTCCATCGCTATCTCAATCGGCACAGCGTTCAAACCCCCGTGGGAGAAAACCACGAAGGAGTCGCGGGGCTCGAGGACGTAGCTGGCAAGGATGACCCGCGCGTATCCTTCCTGGCGTTCCAGCCAAAGCAGCTCCCGCGCACCCCCGGGACCCACGACGTTGAACCACATCAGGCGCGGGTCATAGATCGGGTAGAACCCCACAAAGCTTCCGTAGCGTGGGAAAATGTCCAGCACCGGCAGCACGGAGTGTCCGCTGCCAAACAGATAGGCTCGCCCTCCGGAGCTGATGGAATGCGCCAGGACTGCCGCGGCCTTTTGAATCTTCTCCTTCTGAGTGGACTGTATTCTGGAAAGAACCTCGGCGATGCGAGTGAAATAGTCTTGCGCCGACATTGCGGTCACTCCTTGGTCGCGAAGTTAGTGATCGCCGCGCTTCGCCGGCATAGCACTGGCTCTTCGCTTGGCAACGCAGTGGAAGGGCCTGCGGCCAAAGGACTCCACGCCTTTCTACATTTCCAGCCGAGTCAGCCGGTTGACGATCCGGTAGCGGTCGCCTCGATACGTGGACTTGACGTATTCCACCGGCGGCCCATCCCGGACATAAGAAACACGCGTGAACCAAAAGACCGGGCTGCGGTTGCGAAGCCGGAGGAGCTTAGCTTCCTCCGTATCGGCGAGCCCGACTTCAACGACTTCGTCGGCATACTGCACGCGAATTCCATATCGCTCCCAAAGAGCTCGGTACAGCGAGCTTCGCCCATCAAACGCCTCTGGGAGACCCGGACAGACACGATGAGGTAGATAACTGCATTCGATGCCCATGGGAGAGGAATTTGCAAGGCGCAGGCGGCGCAGCTGGATCAGTTCCTCGCCCGGAGAGAGGCGCAAAACCTCCGCTACCCACCGGGCAGCCGGTATGACCTCCAGGGTCAGCACTTTCGAGCTGGGACGAAGACCTAGGGCCGCCATTTCTTCCGTAAAGGACTGGACCTGGCGGAAGTTCTTGTCGAGTCTCATGCCCGAGACAAACGTCCCCTTGCCTTGCAGGCTGTAAGCAACGCCCAAATGGCAAAGGGATTTCAGGGCCTGGCGAGCGGTCATGCGGCTCACTTTATATTGCGCGGAAAGCTGCTGCTCGGAAAGAAGCGGATCCCCCGCTTTGAATTCACCTGCGCTGATCTTCGCCAGCAGTTGTCGCTGAATCTGGTGGTAAAGCGGTATTAGGCTGTCCCGATCAACAATGGATAGTGCCAAAGGTTTGCGCCCTCTCAGCCTGTATAGACAACCGGACATTTAGTGCTTAAGATTCTGATTGTCAAGCGAAATCTCTATGGCTCTGTGGACCGCGTACCGGAAATCAGCGAAGGTGTGCCTGACGAAAACTTCGATGAGGCTGCCGATTCCTCAAATTCTTCTGCTGACTACATTCTTGGTGCTTCTTCGCCCCGTTGCTGGCGGCGCCCCAATCACATCCCAGCCGGAACTGGAACAGCTTTACAAATCGGCAGAGGAGGCATTCCAACACCAACAGTGGGACCGTGCGCAGAAACTCTTTGGGGGCGTATTGGTTGAAGCGTACGAGGAACGGGGCCGAGTGCGGCGGCTCGCGGGCCGCTTTCAACTTGCCGTTGGTGATCTCGAGCGCGCCCACCAACTCGCGCCCGAAAAACTCGCGATTCTAGGTGAACTCGGCCAAGCGCATCTCGGCAATCAGCAATTCAACGTTGCGGCGAGCGAACTCGAAAAGGTTGTGGCTGGGGGAAGTCGCAACCCGCAGATCGTGGCCGCTCTGGGACAAGCCTACTTTTCGCTTAGAAAGCTCAAGCTCGCGCGCGCCAACCTGGAGCGTGCCTTGCAGGCGGATCCTTCGAACTACTTGACCGCGTACACCCTCGGCTTGGTTCTTCTCGAACAGAAGGACCTCGTCGCAGCGAGCCGCGCATTCTCGCGGCTCCGCCAAGCCGTGGGTGACTCCGCCACTTTTCGCCTGCTCGTCGGCCGCGCTTACGAGGATACGGGATTCCATCAGCAGGGCGATCGCGAATTGCGGCGAGCCCTGGAGCTCGACCCCAAGATTCACTTCGCCCACTTCCTGCTCGGCATGTCGGCGCTTCAGCAGGGAGAGTCTGCGCGTGTGGACGAAGCACAGGGCGAGTTCGAGGCGGAGATTCGCGAACACCCAGAGGAATTCGCACCGGCTTACTTTCTGGGTGTGGTCTTCGAAAGCAAACGGAACTGGGAACGCGCCAAGTCCTACCTTGACCAAGCGGCCAGGATGGAACCCGATGACGCCGACGTCCACTTTCATCTGGGTGAGGTCGAGTCCGAATCGGGTGACCTTACCGAGGCTGTGAAGAATCTCGAAAAGTCGATAGCCCTTACGACCATCTCGAGTCACGCCCACTACCAGCGGGGCCGCGCGCATTACCTATTGAGCAGGCTGTACTTGAAACTCGCCGCTGCCGACAAAGCCTCACAAGAGGCCAATCTGGCTCAAAAGCTGAGCGCCGAGCGTGCTGCCGGGGAGAGAGAGAAAATGTCCCAGCTGCTTCGTTCCTCGGTTAAAAAGATCGGGGAGCAGCCTGCCCTAGTAACTTGGGCGGAAATGAGCCCGCCGCCGGCAGTGAATCCTGACCTGGATACCCGCGAGACGCTGTACACCCGCGTGCTTGCGAACAGCTACAACCGCCTGGGGCTTATCGCGGCACAGAAGAAACAATTTGACGCGGCGGTACACGAGTTCGCAAGCGTGGCGGAACTCCAGCCGGACTTCCCCAAGGTTGACTTCAACTTGGGCCTGGCGGCCTTTCGTGCGCAGCGCCTGCCGGAAGCCATCGCGGCCTTCCAGCGTGTGCTGGCGCGCGACCCCACGGATGCAAGCTCGCGTCAACTGCTGGGGCTAGCGCAGTTCGAGCACGGGGATTTCGCCGAAGCTTTACCGAATCTTGAAGCGGTGGAATCGGCGGGACCTGCTGAGCCGGAACTCTTGTTGGCACTCGGCACTTGCCTGGCCCGTGCTGGACGCAGTGCCGAGGCAAAGAACGTGTTTTCAAGGCTTGCCGAGGCCCATTCCAACCTCCCGGAGTTGCACCTCTTTCTTGGGCAGGCCGCGTACGCCGAAGGCCGCACTTCGGAGGCCGTGGCAGAACTTCATAAGGCGCTCGCTTTGGATCCCCGGACAAGTCGAGCGCACCTGTATTTGGGCTTGATCGCTCTGGATGCCGGCCAGCTACAAACGGCGCAAACGGAATTCGAAGCGGAACTTCACTCTTATCCCGATGACCAGAAGGCCCGCTACCATTTGGCGTATGTGTTGCTCCAGGAGCAAAAACGCGCCGAAGGGATTCGTTTGCTCCAACAAATTTTGCAGGCCAACCCCGGCTATGCAGACGCGCACTACTCACTGGGAAAGGTGTTCGTGGAAGAAGGCCGCCTCGGGCGAGGAATCGTCGAATTAGAGACTGCCGTGCGGCTCGATCCTAGCAAGGCCTATAGTCATTACCAACTTGGACGGGCATACCTGAAGGCAGGAAAAATTCAAGAGGCTCAGCGCGAACTGGAGCGGGCGCGCGAGCTGAAGGATCGCAGACCAGGGACAACTGACAAATGACAAGAGTCCCTTCGCTCGCGGAACGCGGAGAGCCGAGGCCATGAGATGAGATTGTTGCTCGGCCTGCTCATCCCGGTATTATTTTTCTCCGTTGCGGTCCCGACCTTCCTCACGATCCATGACCACCTCTCCGCGATGCCTGTAGAGGCGCAGCACGCTGCCCGCTAGCTTGGCAATAAGAAAACTCTCAGCCGTGTTCTCTACGGGTCGCATGGCAATCAGTGCAGCAGTGCAAGCGCCTGGTCGTGAATCCTGCCGTTCGTGCTGAGCAGACTTCCTTGGTAAATGGAGCGTTCGCCACTTCGAGTGGTCGATCTGCCTCCCGCCTCCTCCACGATCAGGATCAGCGGCGCGAGGTCCCACGGTTTCGAGATCCAATCGAGAGCGGCTTCGATGCATCCCTCGGCCACCAGCATGTGCTGCCAGAAGCCCCCGAGAGCACCGCTGTTGCGCGCAGCGTCCGCGAGCGCGCGAATCTTCGCGCGCGCTTCGGCATCCATCCTCGGGTCGGTGCCCGTAGTGAAGACCATTGCCTTACGCAGCGATGCGACATCCGAGACATGTATGCGGCGTCCGTCCCGAAAAGCGCCTTCACCGCGATACGCCCACCAGCGGGCTCGCAGTCCCGGCGCGCTGACCAGCGCCGCCACAATCTCTCCTTGTTTCTCGACCGCCAGCAGCGTGCCAAAGGTCGGTATGCCCCGGGAAAATTCTTCCGTCCCATCGATCGGATCGATGATCAAGCGCGTCAAGGAGGGAGGAATCGGTCCCATCTCGTCCTTCTGGCTCATCTCTTCGCCCAGAACTTCCATGCTGAGCCCGCTAGCGGCCACCTTGGCGCGCGCCATCATTTCCACTTCGCAGTCGGCCTGCGTCACTGGCGTTCCGTCCTTCTTGCGTTCGGTTGTCACTTCCTCCGCACGGAAGTAGCGCAGCGCAATCTCATCTGCCTCCCGCGCGATCTCGGCGAGCAACCGACCATATTCTTTCCGGAATCCCACCGGCTCCGCTTCTCTTTTCATGGCTCCCGGATCGTCCATGCACCCTCCGAATACGCCTTCCGGTTCGCAGCGCGTAAATCTCCGCGGCCGGGCTTCGTTGACTCTGCAAGATGCGTCGCCTAGCATACTATTTCACATCCATGCAGACTCCCTTCGCTACAAACAAGGTTTTGGGCCGCATTCTCGACGTGCGCCGCGCCACGGAACATCGCAATAAGCGAAAACTGATCTGCAATTGCATGTTACGTATTGAACGGCGAGGATTCTGAGCATGGCCGAGTATGTCCTCGCTGCTGACATCGGGGGAACCAAAGTTGCCGCGGCATGCATCGCCCGCTCCGGAAAGATCACTCATCGCTGTGAGGCTCCGACACCGGCAGAAGGCGGCGGTGCCGTCGTCGATCTTGTCGTCCGTCTGTTGCGGCAGTTGCCTCAAGAAAAGGCCTGTGCGATTGGCGTCGACGTGCCCGGTCTGGCGTGGCCGGACGGAAGTGTTTGGGCGCCGAACATTCGTGGATGGAAGCGATGTCCGCTCGGCCGGATCCTGCGCAGGCGGTTCAAGTTGCCTGTTCTCGTGGAAAGTGATCGCAACGCATTCGTGGTTGGGGAGTCCTGGCGGGGCGCAGGCCGGCACTGCTCGGACGTCGTTTTTCTGATTGTCGGAACCGGCATCGGTGCTGGAATTCTTTCAGGAGGCCAGCTTCTACGCGGGCATGGGGAACTCGCCGGTGCCGTGGGATGGCTGGCTGTAGGCGACGCCTTTCTTCCTCGCTATGAATTCACTGGCTGCCTCGAGGCGCATGCCGCCGGGCCAGCCATTGCGTCCGCTGCCAGTCGCGTTCTCCATCGTAGAGTGTCAGCTCGAGAAGTGGCTCTCCTGGCGCGGGGTGGCAACAAAGCTGCGCGAGTGATTCTGCAGGAGGCGGGCCGTTATCTTGGTCGGGCTTTGGCCAACCTGGTCAGCACTCTCAATCCGGAAATAATTGTGATTGGCGGAGGAGTCGCCGAGGCGGGAGACTTGCTGCTCGGTCCTGCCCGCGAAGAAATGAATCGTTGGGCGCAACCTCTGGCGGCAAAACAAGTGCGCGTTGTGCGCAGCCGATTGCAAGCGAATGCAGGCCTGCTAGGCGCGGCCCGACTCGCATGGGATCGCTATCACTTGTGAGCAGCGCACGACTTGGATTCGATGACCGAAAAACCTCCCTGGGCCTTAAAGATGATCTTATCTGCGCACCGCAAGAAGGTGTGGGATTTTATAGCGGAAGACTTTTCGTTGTCCGTGGGATAGGCGAAACCGATGTTCATGGCCAATCGGGCCCATTTCCATCGCAAGGGGCTGCTCGCGGCAGCCTATTCGTGCATGTTTCTTTTTGGCTTCGTATTGCTACTGATGGGGTCGATGTTGCCTTCGCTTCAGGTAAGTTACGTCCAAAGTGGCAATTTGGGCTCTGTTCCTTTGGCAGGTATCCTCACGGCCACAGTTCTCGTTGGCCCACTCTTGGACAAGCTAGGCGCGAAGATTATTTTGTCTTCTGGGTTGGCGCTCATTGCTGTCTCGTTAGGTGCTATTCCATGGTTGCACCACTATGCGGCACTCATTGGGGCAGCATTTGTCTACGGCATCGGGGGAGGAGTGCTGAACACCGCGGCCAATGCGTTAGTGGCCGGCCTGGCGGAATCTGGCCGCGCGACCGCACTCAATTTCCTCGGGCTGTTTTTCAGCCTGGGTGCGATTGCCGCGCCTCTCCTGATGTCCTCACTGGGTGGCGGCATGTCCCCTTCAACTGTTCTGCCTGTGCTCGCCGCCTTGGCCATTGCTATCCTAATTCCAACTTTGCTTCTGGATTTCCCCAGGTCTGCGGCTTCCCAACCCGGCTTGGCTCCTCTCCTCTCCGTTCTTGCTCATCCCGCAGTTTGGCTTTTTGGCGGCTTGCTATTCTTCGAATCCGGAAGCGAGAACTGCATGTTCGTCTGGTCAAGCAAAATCGTTGCTCTCCTTACAGGAGCTAGTGCCCAGCAGGCAAATCTTTCACTGGTCGGACTAAGCGCCGCGTTCGGAATAGGGCGGTTACTCGCCGTTCTATGGATTCGCTGGCTGGGCAACCGCGGCACAATCTGGCTCTCTTGTGCAATTGCCACTCTTGGCGCTTTGTTTGCGTCTGCCAACCAGACCTTTCTCTCTGCTACCGCAGGCATCGTTGTTGTAGGCCTTGGCCTGTCTGCGATCTTTCCGACCGTTTTGGGTCTGGCCGCTGATCGCTTTTCCAAAGAAACCGGCACTGTCTTTGGCGCCATCATTAGCATGGCTTTGGTGGGAGGCACAACCGGGCCCAGTCTGGCCGCCCGCCTTGCAGAAGTTGGTCCTGCCAGAGTCTTTTGGATCCCCATCACAGCAGCCGCCGCCGTGGCCATTTTCACCGCAATCTTGACACTAAGAACTGGGAACCCGACTCACGCGTCTCGTACGGCGGCATCCTCGATTACACGAAAGCTTTGACCGCTGTGGCGAAAATTACTCTCCCGCGTCAGCAATTGGGATCCAGGGAATGAGGTAAAAGGGCGGTCGCCTATGGGCCCCCTTTCCTCTTGCACACCCCGGCCCAGATCAAGGAACTTCACTCCTTGAGGGATAAGTGTAGGTGGCAGCTCCTCGCTGGTTGCAAGCACGATGGCTTGGTCGAGATCGCTCTTGAGCAACATGCCCGTGAATAGCTTTCGCCTCGGCTTGTCCAGTACGTCCGCACCGTCGATGACAACCAACCGAATGCCCGTTACCATTGCCAGGGCAATTTGGAATGCTACGCCAAATCGAAACTGCTCTGATTCAGAGAGGTACGTCAAGGACAGGCCCATAGAGTTGTCCGTCGGCGAGATGACGCGGATCTCGAATGGCTCAAGTCCAATTTTGCAGGTGTAGCCGAAAGCTTCGAGATGACGATTCAAGTCCTCGGCAAATGATGTCATTCGGCTTCTTGCGTGAGCCATCATCGCGCCACTCGGGCCGAAGAATTCGGTCAGCCTATCCAGCAGGCCGATCTTCCTCTCCAATGCCGACCTTTCTCCGACGCACAACTCCCACCTCTCCTTGGCGCTCTCAAGTTGATGGACCTTCTCCAGCACTCGTCTTCCCTCGTTGATCCTCTTCAAGAGGATTGCCATTCGGCTTTCGACATCTCCGGCGCGCTCCTGCACGTCTTCAAGTTGCGACCGCACGTCTACGAGCTTTGCGCGCCGGGCCAGAGGTTTGCCGTGCGCTTCGAGACGCGATGTTGCTGCTTCGACGTCGACGTACTCCTTCAGCTCCTCTCGGGTTCCCTGGATGAGGCCCACAAGGCCAGCGAGCCGCTCGCGCAATGCCTCGACTTCTCTCGCTTTCGCTGCCTCCGAGATTGGCTGCCCGCACGTGGGGCACCTGCCCTTCAAACCCTGGATCGTCGCAAGGGATGTCTCGACCGGCTTCTGCTCGGCAATCAGATCCACTAACTGCTGGCGTAGTTTTTCGGCGTGGCCTCTCCGCAATTCGAGTTGGACCAATGCTTGCTCCTGGCTTGGGCTCAGGATTTCGGGCGAGACTTCCTCGAGTTCCGCCTGCACCTGCTTCAATCGACCCTGTCCATTCTGCCAACAGGCATCTGCCTCCGCCTTCAGATGGACGAGTCGCTCCTTCTGCAGGCGCAAATCGTCGAGCTTCTTCTCGACGTCTTGTACAGAAGGGAGGTCCGATGGGATATCCGGTTTCTCAATGTGTCCGAGAGCCCTGAGAGTGCGGCTTGCCTCCGAGCGCACGTCGTAGAACCGCCTATGAGCGGTCTCGACATCACCGACGCTCATCAACCTTGGCGGCTCTTCATTGAGCGCGCGCAGTGCATCGCCGATTTCGTCAGGTATGCCTATTTTTCCGGCCTCGACCAGTTGGGCTAAGAACCTCTTCTGCTCTGCCTCCGACATTTCGATGAATCGGCCCGCGTTCAGCACAGCAGACAAGACGTCAGCTGAACCGAATCGTTTCTCCAGGGAGGCCTGCGCAGCGTCCACTGGGACCCGCTTCCCATTCAACTCCACGATGTGCGATCTTGGCGTCCTCCGCCGGCAGATCGTCTCCCCGTTTTCGAGGGTCGCCGAAACTTCAAGTCCCTTTGCGCCAGCTCGAATCAAAGCCTCGGCGCCGCGGCCAGCAGCATCCGTCATTTGACATCGTCCTGTGAACAGGTACTCCAATGCCAGTTGGATGGAACTCTTGCCACAGCCGTTCGGTCCTCGGACGAAGTTATACTTGTCGAGTTCAAGCACTGTCACGACGTGAGAACGAAAGTCCTTTAAAGTCAGAGTGGTAATTCGCATGGGATGCCTCACTAAAAATGGAGAGGATTAGCTGTGGGTGTCGGCAGATCTGGCGTCGGCGGAGAGACCAGCTAGATCTGGAATTGACGGCTTATGATGAAGAGAGCTAAGAGTTAGAACCTTCTTACCGCCAGATCGACCTCACGGATGGATCACAACTAGGCCCAGGATCTGTTCGAAATGATCGAAGTCCCGATCTCGGTGTAACAGTGAATGCGCGTCTCGAAGACAGAACGTGGCAATCAAACAGTCGATGGTCTTGCGGACAGTGCGCCCGCGCTGCCGGAGGCTCAGGAAATTCCTTGCGGCCGCTATCGCCAACTCCTGACCACCGGTGTCAAAAACTTCGAACCTGCGAAGTTCACGTAGAACTCTCGTGAATGTCCGCTCATCTCGAATGCCTTGAAGAACCTCGCAGAGAATCAAGTCCGTCAGTCCAAACCGAAGCCGACCGAGTTCACGATCAAAATATTCGGTTTCGGCATTCCGTAAACCACGCAGATAGTCAACCAACACTGTGGTATCGACGATAACCATCAGTCACTACTCCGAAAGTCGGCCAAGACGAGATTTGGTCAGGTTCCCGTCCCATCGGACTTTGCCTCGAAGCCGCCGAATGCTGGTCTGCCCGCGAGTCTGAATAAGCAGACGCAACCCAGCCTCTACTGCAGCCCGCTTCGTCCGCGACCGGCTACTCCGCATTGCTTGCTGCATCAGGCGGTCGTCAATATCGATGTTGGTTCGCATCCCGTACCTCTCCTATGTGTAAGGTTATCACATTCTTGTGTATCGCTCAATCTTGATTTTGCTGTTCGTCATGATCCCCCTAGGAAGAGCCTCGGCAAGGGCATTTTGAGCATCTGCGCCCTACGTCGAGACGTGTTTGTCATGTTTTGTTTGGCTTCGGAGGGAAGTGGAGGAAAACAAAAGAAAGAAAGATTTCATGGAACGAGACGGCGTGGTCAGCACTAACGAGTACGGGAACCGCACAAGAAAAGGCCAGAAACAACCATCGGCAAACACTTCGTGAAGCCTCTATTCAGCGGTTCGCTAACGTGGCAATTTTCCCTAAGCCTAAGAGCCGATGATCCGCGGTCACGAGAGTTAGGCAAAGCACCTCCGCCGTGGCAACCAAAAAGCGATCTGCGGGATCCTGGTGTTCAAGTGGCAATTCCTGTGCTGCGGCAACGATTTCATGTGTCAAGGGAGCTTCGCGCAGGTGAGTGGTTGCTTTTGTCACCCAGTCTCGGACATTGC